>Ga0308165_1005667_pt1 | contig 11408 bp, 9 predicted proteins | sample PhyWR2_FD_201032 | JGI IMG/M metagenome (GOLD analysis project Ga0308165, IMG submission 201032) | Phyllosphere microbial communities from UC Gill Tract Community Farm, Albany, California, United States - DLSLW.R2 | ecosystem: Host-associated > Plants > Phyllosphere > Unclassified | place: USA... | reverse complement strand
AAATTATCTTTTTGCATTTCAAACTAAGTTTATGGCTTCTGATCGGTTTTGAAGCGCAATTCCTGTAGACCTTGGGTGGGGTTCGGTCCCGCCAATGTTCCAATCTTTTGGCCTTGACCAGCACCGTTGCCACTTCAGACAAAAGGATTTCCACGAATGTCGGGGCTAGGCAAGAAGGCAGAATTTTATCAAATGCTTTTCGGTTTTGCATGAGGGATAATAGCGGTATCCCCCGATCCGATAGCTATCGGATTTTCATCGGGGATTTAGCGGATAGCCCGACCCTTGCGCAGCTTGGGGCATGCCCAAATTATCCGTTATTACAAAACAACAATGCGTAATCTCTCTTTAACGATTTTCTTCACCACTTATACACTTGAGGGTGTTTAGCCTTGGTCTTTCAGCTTTCGGCTTTCAGCTTTTTAACCACATCAATTAACCTGCTGCTGTAGCCAAACTCGTTATCGTACCAGCCTACAACCTTAACCAAATCGCCAACAATGGATGTTAAAAGGGAATCGAAAACGCAAGAATGCGGGTTATCGATCACATCGATAGAAACAATTGGGTCTTCGGTATATTGAAGGATGTTTTTAAGCTCGTTTTCTGCGGCTTGCTTAAATGCGGCATTAATTTCGTCGATTGTTGCTTTGCTTTTTAGCAGGCAGGTAAAATCGGTGAGCGATCCGTTTAACACGGGCACTCTTATCCCTGCGCCACCAAGGCGGCCATCGAGTTGCGGAAAAATGTGTGTAATGGCCTTCGCCGCCCCGGTTGTTGTGGGGATAATTGATGACGATGCTGCCCTTGCCCGTCGCAGGTCTTTATGGTTGGCATCGTGCAGGTTTTGGTCGCCCGTCATCGAATGAATTGTGGTAATGTAGCCTTCCTCTACCCCCCAATTATCGTTCAGGATTTTTATCATCGGGGCGATGTTGTTGGTTGTGCAGCTCGCATTCGATAGCACCGTTGATGTCAAATCAACGTCGAGGTCGTTTACGCCCAATACCACCATCGGAATATCATCTGCTGCCGGCGCCGAGATCAGCACCTGTTTTGCACCCGCAACAATGTGCTTTTCGGCGGCCTTCCTGGTCAGGTTCCTACCGGTACAATCGATAACCAAATCCACTTTTAATGCTGACCATGGAAGCTGCTCGGCCTCTTTTAGCGCAAAAACTGGGATAGTTAAATCGTCAATAAGTATGGCATCGGGCTGCGCCTTGACATTGGTTGGAAAAACGCCGTGTACGGAATCGTACTTAAATAAATGTGCTAATGTTTTTGCATCGGCCAAATCGTTTATCGCCACAATATCGAGCCCCTCGGCAATTGCTAAGCGTAACAACGTTCTTCCTATTCTACCAAAACCATTAATCGCAATCCTCATTTTATTAAAAATTAGAGCTCAAAACTAGTAAATTAAATTGGAGTTGAGAGCAGTGAATCATTTGTTTGAAAGCCAGAAGATAAAGTGTTTTAACCATTCGGTGTAAACATTACTGTTGACTAAAGCCAACCGCAATGGATGCAATTGGCCAATCATTAAGAACCTTACCGAGTTTGCAATAACCTCATTAGGAAGGCGTTTCTATTAAGTTAAGCGCAATGAAATACGCCGCACTCAGTCGAATCTTTGCTCCTGGCTTCCGGCCAATGTTATTTAGTTAACGATAAGCCTAAGAAACATTGTCACCCTGAGCGGAGTCGAAGGGCAGTTTAACAAATTTATCCTATAAAAAAAGTCTTCGATTGAGTTTATCTTGAGCGTAGCCGAACGGCTCAGACTGACACCCCTCATGCTTAGCTAAACGACATTGTGCTTTCGGCCGGGTCTTCGGTTTCTAACTCTTTTCAATAGTTAAGTGATAAACCAAAGCCAAGGCCCATATCGCTATCATAATGAGTACGAACGCCCATGTTTTTATTGATGATGTACCCCAATCCGATCATATATTCTTTATCAGTGTTTACCATAAATCCGCCTCTTAATCTTTTCGAAACGGGAATATCCTCTCTCGCCAGTTGCACCCTCACATTTCCATCATGGTATACCTCAGCCTGTGCTACCACCAACATTGGCAAGGTATAGGCCATACCTAAACTCAATTGTGTTCGGCTATCTTTGGTGCTTTTTTGCCCGAACAAATTTTTATCCACCTCGTTTCGCCCTAACTTTCTGTAGCGCCAATCGAAGCCAATAAAAGGCATAAACCATTGCATTCGCCCAATATAACGACCAATATGCGTTTCGGTTTCGTAGCCGTCCATATCGTTATAACCTAAGCGCCATTCTGTACCGAAGCTCCAACGTGTATTTTGGAACATCATTTCTCCATCATTGCCATTTGTAGCAAAATCGTTTTGTGCCATAAAATGTAATGCGTTGCTTTCTTTTTGTAGCTGCTTATAAGCCCATTCCTTATCGGGCAATAAAGGGTTTGGCGCTTGATCTTGATAGCTGAAAACGCGGTTCATTCCCGCCATCATGTGGTACAATATATGGCAATGGAAAAACCAGTCGCCCTCCAAATTGGCTTCAAATTCTATTACATCGGTTTCCATGGGCATAATGTCCAGAACATTTTTTAAGGGAGAATACTCACCGTTCTCGTTTATTACCCTAAAATCGTGTCCGTGGAGGTGCATAGGGTGCCTCATCATTGAATTATTGTATATGGTTATTCTTACAATTTCGCCCTTTTTAATAAGAATTTTATCAGTTTCGGATAATACCTTGTTGTCCAAGCTCCAAACATAGCGGTTCATATTCCCCGTAAGCTCAAACCGCAGCTCTTTTACCGGTGCATTCTTTGGCAATGTGGTTTTAAAGGGCGATTTTAACATGTTATAATTCAAGGTAACAATGTCGGAACTTGCCATTTTGTGCCCAGCATGAGCATTTTGCATGTTATCTTCCTTCGGATTATCCATTTCCATTTCATTTGGATCATCCATTTTCATGGCGGCAGCTTTTCCATTAATTTCAGGATACATTACCGAGTTCATATCCATCTTTTGCAGGCTCATTTTCATGCCCATATCTACCATTTCGCCGTTGGTCTTCATCATGTTGTTCATCATCTTCATTCCCTCAAAATATTGCAGTTTAGGTAGTGGGTTTGCCAATTGTTTAACACCAGAACCAATGTACAGCCATGTCGATTTGGTACGATCTTCGGGCGTCGCTAGGAATTGGTAAGCGGTATTTTCCGCAGGAATGGTTACTACGACATCATAGGTTTCAGACACGCCAATAATGAGCCTATCTACATCTACAGGCATTACATCGTTACCATCATTGGCAACTACCGTTATTTTGCCACCAGCATAGGTAAGCCAGAAGTAAGAAGAAGCTCCACCGTTTGATATGCGTAGACAAACTTTGTCGCCTGCCTTGAAAGTTTTTAATGCATTTTCCAAGGGGGCCGAAACCTGGCTTTCGTTTTTTCCATTGATTAAGAACTTGTCGTAATATACATCGCTCACGTCCATCGCCAACATCCTTTTCCATTCGTTATTGAGCTTGGTTTTGAAATGCCCAGCCCGAATTGCCTCGGCATAACTTTGTGTAGTTCCTTTTTTTATGGCAAACCAATCGGAGGCGTTGTGCAACAGCCGGTGTACGTTTTCAGGATTGTAATTGGTCCATTCGCTCAAAATAACCGGCACAGCAGGCAAATCGTCAATCCCCTTTCTAAATTTAGGATCGTTTTTTTTCTTCAATAAGATTAGCGAGCCATACATACCAATTTGTTCTTGCAGCCCGCTGTGGCTATGGTACCAATGTGTACCGTTTTGAATTATCGGAAAGCGATAAGTGTGTGTTTTATTGGGCTCGATGGGCATTTGCGTTAAAAAAGGCACCCCATCTTCTTTATTTGGTAAGTACAAACCATGCCAGTGCAACGAAGTCCCCTCTTTTAACTGGTTGTGCACTACAATTTCTGCTGTATCTCCTTCGGTAAAGGTGAGCGTTGGCATGGGTATTTGTCCATTAACGGCAATGGCTCGTTTTTCTTTGCCAGCGAAATTCACTAGCGTATCTTTTACGTACAAATCATACCGAACTACTTTTTGCGCAAAAAGACCTTGGGCGCAAAATAGTACGAAAACGAATGGTATAAATTTAACGGCGATGTTTCTTGATATCTTCATTTGGATGTTTTTAAATTTCACGCTATTGCTGCTGTTCAAACCAGTTGGTTAGTGCTTTTATTTGTTCGGCATTTAACCTTGCATGTCCGTGAATGAGTGTATACGAGCTCAATGGCATTTCCTTTTTTTCAATTTGTTCTTGAATCGAGTTTAAAAGCCGATCTTGTTTTCGATTGGAGTAATTGCCCCAGTTATTAAAGTTCAGTTCTTCTTTAGCTTCTTTAATGTGGCTTTCTATCAACATTCTGGCTGGCTGGATATAATCATACCACCTGTAATTAGTATTGTTGCTATGGCAATCGTAACAGGAGTTGTGCAGTAAGCCCTCAATATTAGCATTAACATTGTACGACTGTGTAAAGTCTGTTGCGTAAAACCTCCCCCCATCTTCGTTGAGGGGAGGTTGATAAAATTGTATAGCAACAAAAACAAATAGCGCTATCACTATCATTGTTCTTATTGTTTTTTTCATCTTAATAGCTTTTTTTTACCGAACCGCAGCCAAGCATTTTGCTACCGAAATAAGGATTTTTAATTTCCTTAACTTCGCTTATCCAAAGTGCACCCTTTTTCCCATTATACATTGGGCAATAATCCTCATACAGGGCTTGAGGGGTTCCAAACATTGCGATAAGATCTTTAATATCCTTACTTAACGAGGCGAAGTGTTCTCGCTGATGGCCTATGTTTCCTTTGTTTTCGCTTATATGTTCTGCATTTTCCATGGCGTTTTCAGCAATCTCCTTATATTCTTGATGTTTACTTGCGGGTATTGCCTTTTTATCAACCTTTTTGAAAGTAGTTAGCAGTCGCTCGCCAGCATCGGCCGCCGCCTTGTCGTTACTTGCCACAAGTGCGTTTTTTAGAGCCAAATAATCCTTTATTATTGAAGCAATTGAAAACTTTAGGGTAAGATTTTCCTCGTTGGTTTTGATTGTATTTTCCGTGGGGGGAAATTTGGTATTAAGCCAATGATGCTCAGATACCATGAGCGAGTCATTAGTTTTTTCATTGATATTCGTACTTGAAGACTTACTCCAAGAAATTGTTGATGTGGCCACCAGGGCCAATGTTACGATGGTGAAGATTGTATTTTTCATCTTTGTTTTTTTAAAAAAAGGGGTGAACAGTTATTTCAAGGTTTCTTTAGTGCTACCACAGGTAAGCATTTGAGCACCATAGAATGGGTTTTTAATTGTGCTTGCTGTGCTGAGCCAGTAAGATCCGTTATTGTACATTGGGCAATGTTGGTAGTAACTAGGTACATCTGGTTTGAATACTATTAAAAGTGCATATAAATTTTGAGAAAGCGAAGCAAAGGCGTCTCTCTGTCTTGATATATCCTTTGCCATTGCAATACGCTCAGCATTTACCGTTAAATCTTTCATTGATTTCATCCAAACGTTGTGTTCCTCATTGCTTAGATTATCCATTTTTACTGCCTTAATCGCTGTAGTTAAAGCTGTTGCCTTTGCAGCTGCCTTTTGGGTATCTGTTTTTACCAGCGCATCCGTTATCGAAAAATAATGAAAAAAAACTGCTTTCAATGGCGATTCACTTTGGCCAACTGCTGCTTTTTCCGCTGGCATTTCGCCGTGGTTATGCTTATCGTGCCCATTATTTATTGGCATAGCCGCATTTTTAGCTTTTTCCTCGGTTTTTAGTACTCTATCGTATTGGCAGCAATCAGACAATTTTGCGTAAGCTTCGTTTGGGGCCAAAAATTCCTCATTGTCGTATCCGGCCAAGGCTATACGTTTCAAAACCTCCTCTTGGTTTATTTTTACGCTATCGTAATTTACGGTGGCTATTTTTGTATCCTTATTCCATTCTACGTTGACCACATTGTTTATGTTTCCGGCCTTTTCTATTGTCTTTTTACACATGCTACAGTTACCGGATATTTTTACGGACCCTGTTTTTTGGTTCCTGATTTGGGCAAAACTGTTGACAGCAGACAACAACACGACGGTTATCATCGATATAATTGATGTTGATCTCATTTGATTTTTCTTAAATTAATGGTTATTGAAGAGTGGTGCGAAAACTGGATTTTCAGCATTCGACAAGACGGATCTATGGCTAGAAAGCTATAGTTTTAGCCTATTTTAGGCGGAAGCCAAACGGAAGTGTAGCCTGAAGAGTAACAAGCTTGTTTGAAGGCAAATTTTAGCGGCTGGTTTTCGCCAAATTGGACTTTCATTTTCATACAATCTGGCAGATGAAAGCTTAAAGAGCTCGTAAAAACGGTGCATGTACAGGCGCCCTGCCCGCACTGATCCGCTAATTGTTTATGGTGCATACTTTTTTTACAAGCATTCGTTTTACAGCAAGCTTCCTGTTCGTTTCTCTCTAGCCGATTTTTGGAGTAAAAGGCCTGTTCTGCCCTTGCCTTTTCTTTGGCACAAGCATTACTGATGTGCGGCACTAACAAAAAGCAAATGCACAACACCATTAATCGACTTATATATTTACTCCAATTTCTCAAATCTGGAACTGTTATTTAAGTTACCAAGATAAATAGTTAATGAGCACGAAGTTTACATTATTCCACATTTAATTTATAAAATTTACTGTTTAGTTTTCGCTGTTAGCGCAGGAGCTTTGTCTTCTCAACGTTCGCAAGGTCTTGTTCAAGCAATATCTCACCACACTTGATGCGCTCTAAGGTTAGGTTGCTTATCAAATTCATTTTGAACCACCATCAAACAGCGGTCGAAGACCATGTTTTCTACAAATAGTGTCGCCATATCCGAGGTTAATGCTATTACCGAAAAACACACATTTATCTTTGTATGAGGCTGTATCAAAAGCAAAAAATGAAACGGGACGCAGGTCCGGTATTTCAAACAGATATCAACCGATTAGACTATCACCAATGCTTGGAAATGAAAGCCATTCTAGACGCCAACCTCGGCCTGATATTCGTGTTGCAACTCGAAAAGGCACTTGGCACAGAGACATCCATCGTACAATTCGGAAATATATTGCACTTCGTTAATGCTCAGCTGAACCACGCTGCATTGGCATTTGGTATACGCATTGGCCTTGCACTCAATAGCGGTTCCGCATCTTTCGCAGGGAATGATTTCGTGTTTGGCCCATCCCAGCCTTCCCAAAGGAAAGGAGTTGCCCTGTGAATTATTATCTTCAGTGTTCAAATCAATGCAAAAATACGGACAAAAAATAAGGTTTTGGGCGTTTGCCCAAAACCTTACGTTATTTTGAATATGTAATACAAGTACCTGCAAAAACACAGAGATTGCTTCGGCTCGCTCTAATCCGGCCTCGCAATGACGATGAGGGCGTTGGGTTCTTTGCTTTTGAGATTGCTTCGTACCTCCCATCCATCGGATGACGGCAAAAGTGTTAAGCTTTTCGCTTTAACCTTTAGTCTTTCAGCTTTAGTCTTTCAGCTCTCAGCTTTCGCCTTTCACCTTAAACCCTCAACCTTTCTGCCCTTTAACTTAACCCGAGCAGCTAATACAGCCTTCTTCCATTGAACAAACCGGGCCGTCAACAATTTCTTCTGCAACCTGATCTTGTGGCAATTCAGCAGGAATAACCGCTTCGATAGCCTTACCGCCCTGGTTCTCTACTGTGAATTTAACTGCTTGCGATGCCGCTTGGGTACGTAAATAGTACATACCTGTTTTTAAACCTTTCTCCCATGCATAAAAGTGCATTGAAGTTAATTTTGAGGTATTTGGCGCATTTACAAACAAATTTAGTGATTGCGACTGGCAGATGTATGCACCGCGATCGGCAGCCATATCGATGATGTTACGCATCTTAATCTCCCAAACGGTTTTATACAATTCTTTAATGTAATCCGGAATTTCTGGAATCGCCTGGATTGAACCGTTGGCCAATATGATCTTGTTTTTCATATCGTTGTTCCAAAGGCCTAATGCAACTAAATCTTTCAATAAGTGTTTGTTTACCACTACAAATTCTCCACTTAATACCCTGCGGGTGTAAATGTTCGAAGTGTATGGCTCAAAGCATTCGTTGTTGCCCAAAATTTGCGAGGTAGATGCAGTTGGCATCGGCGCAACCAATAACGAGTTGTACACACCATCTTTAACTACCTTTTTGCGTAACGATTCCCAATCCCAACGGCCGCTGTCTGGTATTACATTCCACAAATCGAACTGGAACTGACCTTTCGATAACGGCGAACCTTTAAACGTTTGGTACGGACCGTGTTGCACTGCCAAATCGTGAGAAGCCGTCATCGAAGCGAAATAAATCGTTTCGAAAATATCTTTATTCAAGCGTTTCGCCTCATCACTTTCGAAAGGTAAGCGCAGTAAAATAAATGCATCAGCTAAACCTTGCACACCTAAACCAACCGGACGGTGGCGCATGTTTGAGTTTTCGGCTTCCTGAACAGGATAATAGTTGTGATCGATGATCTTATTCAGGTTTAAAGTTGCCTGATAGGTTACATCGTATAATTTTTGATGATCGAAGGCACCGTTGATAACGAAACGAGGAAGCGCCAATGAGGCCAGGTTACAAACCGCTACTTCATCTTTAGAGGTATACTCGATAATTTCGGTACAAAGATTAGAGCTCTTAATAGTACCCAGGTTTTGCTGATTAGATTTGCTGTTTGCCGCATCTTTGAACAACATATAAGGTGTTCCGGTTTCAATTTGCGAATCTAAAATGGCAAACCAAAGTTCTTGGGCCTTAATGGTTTTGCGGCCGCGGTTTTCTGCTTCGTATTTGGTGTATAATTCTTCGAACTCTTTACCAAAACAATCGGCCAGTCCTGGTGCTTCGTGCGGGCAAAACAATGTCCAATCGCCGTTATCCTTAACGCGTTGCATAAACAAGTCGTTTATCCAAAGGGCATAAAACAAATCGCGGGCACGCATTTCTTCCTTACCGTGGTTTTTGCGCAAATCGAGAAACTCGAACACATCTGCATGCCATGGCTCTAAATAAATTGCAAATGCACCTTTACGTTTGCCGCCACCCTGATCTACATAACGAGCGGTATCGTTAAACACACGCAACATTGGGATAATACCGTTGCTGGTGCCGTTTGTACCACCGATATATGATCCTGTTGCACGAATGTTGTGAATGCTTAAACCAATACCACCGGCGCTTTGCGAAATTTTGGCTGTTTGTTTTAAAGTATCGTAAATACCATCGATGCTATCATCTTGCATGGTTAACAAGAAACATGATGACATTTGCGGTTTTGGTGTTGCAGCATTAAATAAGGTTGGCGTGGCATGTGTAAACCAACGCTCGCTCATTAAGTTATAGGTTTTAATTGCACTTTCGATGTCCTCTTTATGGATACCAACAGCCACACGCATAAACAAATGTTGCGGGCGCTCTACAATTTTACCGTTAACTTTTAGTAAATAAGATTTTTCGAGGGTTTTGAAGCCGAAATAGTCGAAACCAAAATCGCGATCGTAAATGATAGAACTATCTAAAATCTCGGCATTTTTTTCAATAATCTCATAAACATCATCGGCAATAAGCGGAGCGGCTTTTTGCGCTTTCGGATCGAAATATTCGTACAACATTTTCATCGTACCCGAAAATGATTTGGTGGTATTTTTATGCAGGTTAGACACCGCAATACGCGAGGCCAATAAAGCATAATCGGGGTGTTTTGTAGTTAACGATGCGGCTGTTTCTGCTGCGAGGTTATCCAATTCTGATGTGGTTACCCCATCGTATAAACCTTCAATTACCTTTTTGGCAACATCAATTGGATCTACAAGGTCTGCATTTAAACTATAACATAGTTTTTGAATGCGGGCTGTGATTTTGTCAAATTGCACCGGCTCTTTGCGGCCATCTCTTTTTTGTACGAACATAATTTATGAGATTGATTTAAGCCCCTCCCAACCCTCCCCCGAAGGGAGGGCTTTTAAAGGCAAGTTTTATATTTTATTGGCGAGTATCGGGTAACAACCAATTTATCGCGTTTATTATTCTGTTATTTTTTTTGTAACTGAGATTGCTTCGTTCCTCGCAATGACGGAGTGTAGAGGCGGCTTTCAGCTTTATTCTTTCTGCTTTAAACTATCGTTAAAAGTCTTCATCTAGCGAAAACGCCTGAGCCTTGTTGTCAGCAGCGGTTAGCACACCACTTTTTTGGTAATCGCCAACACGTTTTTCGAAGAAATTGGTTTTTCCCTGCAACGAAATCATTTCCATAAAATCGAACGGATTGGTTGCATTGTAAATTTTCTTATAACCCAGTTCCTGCAACCATCTGTCGGCTACAAATTCGATGTATTGGCTCATTAACTTGGCATTCATGCCGATTAAGGCCACTGGTAAGGCATCGGTAACAAATTCCTTTTCAATTTCTACTGCGTCGCTAATGATAGAGTGAACCTGTTCTTCGCTCAATTTATTGCTCAGCATACTGTATAGCAAACAGGCAAATTCGCAGTGCGAGCCCTCATCTCTCGAAATTAATTCGTTACTGAAAGTTAACCCCGGCATCAGACCGCGTTTTTTTAACCAGAAAATAGAGCAGAAACTTCCGCTGAAGAAAATTCCCTCAACTGCGGCAAATGCTACAAGTCGCTCGGCAAAAGTTCCGTTATCGATCCAGCGTAAAGCCCATTCTGCTTTTCGTTTTACCGCAGGAACGGTATCAATGGCGTGGAACAAACGGTCTTTTTCTTCGGGATCTTTAATGTAAGTATCGATTAATAAGGCGTAGGTTTCGGCGTGGATGTTTTCCATCATGATCTGGAAGCCGTAAAAACAACGGGCCTCTGGTAATTGAACCTCACTCATGAAGTTAACTGCAAGGTTTTCGTTTACAATACCATCACTAGCAGAAAAGAAAGCAAGGATGTGAGAGATAAAATGTCTTTCACCATCATTTAAATTATCCCAGTGTTTTTGGTCGTCAGAAAGATCGATCTCCTCTGCTGTCCAGAAACTAGCTTCGGTCTTTTTATACATTTCCCAAATCGCCGGATATTTAATCGGCAAAAGCACAAATCTGTCTTTGTTTTCTTGTAGTAATAATTCCTGTTCCATACCTGATAATTAATGTTTTCTTCAATTTAATTAGAGCCGACAAAACCACGCATCCATCAATTTTATATGATGATTGAAATGTTTTGTATTAAAACTCTAGTGAAAGTGCTAACCCTTGGCATCTGACGAACAACTGAGTTTTTAGTTTAGGAAAAATTTAAATCTGTCATCAGAGAGATGTGTTATAAATTACTAAAAACTAAGCCTTTATA
>Ga0308165_1005663_pt1 | contig 11415 bp, 9 predicted proteins | sample PhyWR2_FD_201032 | JGI IMG/M metagenome (GOLD analysis project Ga0308165, IMG submission 201032) | Phyllosphere microbial communities from UC Gill Tract Community Farm, Albany, California, United States - DLSLW.R2 | ecosystem: Host-associated > Plants > Phyllosphere > Unclassified | place: USA... | reverse complement strand
GGTATGGACTTGCGGGGCGTACCGTTACGCGAACGGCGGGCGCTGCTGCAACGCATTCTTGATGCGGCCCCGGGCGACCTGGACCGCGATGCGGTGCTGTTCTCAGGCACATTCAACGCGGCACCCGAAGACTTGCTGTCGTCGGCGTGCAGCATGTCGCTCGAAGGTGTGATCGGCAAGCGCGCCGATGCGCCGTACCGGGCCGGCCGCGGCCCCGCATGGATCAAGCTCAAATGCGGGCAACGGCAGGAATTCGTGATCGGCGGCTACAGCGCCCCGAAGGGCAGCCGCAGCGGCTTTGGCGCCCTGCTGCTCGGTGTGTATGACGACGCGGGCAGGCTGCGCTATGCAGGCCGCGTCGGCACCGGCTTCAACGAGACGAGTCTGCACGCTTTGCATCACGAGCTGACCGGTCTGACCCTCGACACGCCGCCCTTCGCCGACCCGCCCACCGGCAGCGATGCGCGCGACGTCCGATGGGTCAAGCCCGAGCGCGTGGCGGAAATCGCCTTTGCCGAATGGACGCGCGAAGGCATCGTGCGGCAGGCGGTGTTTCAAGGTTTGCGCGACGACAAACCCGCCCGCAACATCGTGCGTGAAGAAGCCAAACCGCCCAGTGCCGCCGCCCGCAAGGAGACCCGTGCCGTGAATGCCCCTGAACGCAAGGTGCGCCCCGGTGCCGAACGCATCGCGGGTGTGGATGTCACGCATCCGGACCGCGTCATCGAAAAAGCCAGCGGCACCACCAAGGCTGACCTGGCGCGCTATTACGCAGGCGTGGCCGAATGGATGCTGCCGCATCTGCGTAACCGGCCGACGTCGCTCGTACGAGCGCCCGATGGCATCGACGGCGAGCGCTTCTTCCAGAAGCATTCCGCCGCACTCAAGCTGCAGGGCATCACGCAGTTGGACCCTTCGCTTGACCCGGGGCATCCGTCGCTGCTGGCGATCAACTCGGCTGAAGCCCTGGTCGGTGCGGTGCAGATGGGCACGGTGGAATTCCACACGTGGAATGCACTGGCCGACCGCATCGAACAGCCCGACCGCATCGTCTTCGATATCGATCCCGACCCGGCACTGCCCTTCGCGCGCGTGATCGAGGCCACGCAGCTCACGCTTGCGCTGCTCGATGAACTCGGCCTGAAGGCGTTCCTGAAAACCAGCGGCGGGCATGGCATGCACGTGGTGGTGCCGCTCGCGCGCCGTGAGGCGGCCGGCTGGGACACGCTCAAAGCCTTCGCGCAAGCCGTGGTGCAGCACATGGCGGCGACTTTTCCTGACCGCTTTGTCGCCAAGATGGGCCCGCAGAACCGGGTGGGGAAGATCTTCATCGACTATCTGCGCAACAACCGCGGCGCGAGCACGGTGGCCGCGTATTCGGTGCGCGCGCGGACGGGGCTGCCGGTGTCGGTGCCGATCCGCCATGAAGAGCTGGAGGAACTGCAGGCGTCTGCACAATGGACGCTGCGCACGCTGCCGGAGCGGCTGGCCAAGCTCAAGGGCGACCCGTGGGCGGACTACGCCGGCACGCGCCAATCGGTCACGGCCGACATGCGCAAGCGCATCGGCGCCAATGACTGAACCATCACACGCTGGCAATTCTTAAAGAATTGGGCGGTGAACGCCCTATTGCTTGTCGGCCGAAGTGCGGGGCCACTGCGTTAACATGCCTGCGTCTGCACTTGGCGCACTTGTCTGCGCTCCACTCTGCCCCCGCCGATGGCCCGAATTCGTCCGACCCGTTTGCTGAATCTGTCGCGCAGTGCGCTCGCCTGCGCCGCGCTTTTGACCATTGCGGCCTCGCCGCTGGCCCACGCCAAGAAGGCCAAGGCCCACGCCGCACCGCACGCCACCGCCGCGCAAGCTCGCCAGGCCGCGCACAACCCCGCCGGATTGCCTGCCAACGTGGCGCTGGCCTTTGCGCGCGCGCATATCCCGCTGGATGCGGTGAGCGTGTTCGTGATCCGCACCGGCACCGCCACGCCCATCCTGCAATGGAATGCCGACACCGGAATGAACCCGGCGTCGACCATGAAGCTGCTGACAACCTTCGCAGGGCTGGACCTGCTGGGCCCGGACTTTCGCTGGAAGACCACGGCCTATGCCGACAAACAGCCCGTCAACGGCACGCTCGACGGCAACCTGTACCTGCGCGGCCAGGGCGATCCGAAGCTGATTCCCGAAGAACTCGTCAAGCTGGTGACCGACGTGCGCCGCGCCGGCGTGGATGAACTGGCCGGCAATATCGTGCTCGATCGCACCTACTTCGAGGGCGGCCTGTCGGAAGCACCGCCGCTGGACGGCGACAGCGCGCGTGCCTACAACGTCGCGCCCGACGCCCTGCTGTATTCATTCAAGACGCTCACGTTCACGCTGTCGCCAGATTCCGGTAACGGCGCGGTCAACATTGATGTATCGCCGCCGCTGGCCCAATTGCAGATCGACAACCAGTTGCGCACCACGCGCGGCGGCTGCGGCGACTGGAAGACAACCTCCGGCGCCAACATCTCCACGCAAACCGACGGTCATGTGCTTGCCAGCTTCGACGGCCGCTATGCCGCCGCGTGCGGCGAACGCGTTTTCAATATCGCCGCGCTCACGCATGCCGACTTCATCTGGGGCGGCTTCCTGGCGCTGTGGCAGCAAGCCGGCGGCACGACCCGCTTTACGCCGGGCCTGCGCGAGGGCAAGGTGCCACGCCAGGCCATTCTGCTGGCCACGCACTACGGCCCGCCACTGTCGGAGGTTGTGCACGACATCGACAAGTATTCGAACAACGTGATGGCGCGCCAGCTCTTCCTGACGATCGGCGCGGAAATCGGCCGCAAGCCAGCATCGGTGCGGCAATCGACCGAGGTCATCAACCGCTGGCTGGCCAAACAGAACCTGACGATGCCGGAGCTGGTGCTGGAGAACGGCTCGGGCCTGTCGCGCATCGAGCGCATCAGCGCACGCAACATGGGGCGCTTGCTGCAGCAGGCCGATGCCAACCCGAACGGCGGCGTGCTGCGCGATGCGCTGCCCGTCGTCGGCGTGGACGGCACCATGCGCAACCGCCTGACACGGGCTGGGGTGGCGGGCAATGCAGAGATCAAGACCGGCACGCTCAACGACGTGCGCGCCATCGCGGGCTACGTGGAAGGTGAAAACGGCGAGCGCTTCGTGGTGGTCAGCATGATCAACCACCCGAACGCCAGCGGCGGCCAGGCTGCACACGACGCACTGCTGCAATGGATTTACCAGGGCGCGCCGCGATGAGTTCACGCAAGGCATTACTGGGCATCACCGGCACGTCGGGCAGCGGCAAGACCACGCTCGTCGAGCAGCTCATCGCCCGTTTCGTGCGCGACGGGCGGCGCGTGGCGGCCATCAAGCACACGCATCACGGCTTCGATCTCGATTCGCCGGGCAAGGATTCGTACCGTATGCGCGAAGCCGGCAGCGCCGAAGTCGTGCTCGTGGGCGGTGAACGCCTCGTGCTGATGCGCGAATACACCAACGCCGTGGAACCCGAACTTGATGACGTGCTGGCGCTGCTCTCGCCCGCCACCGACCTCGTCATCGTAGAAGGCTATAAGCGCAGCACCTTCCCGAAAATCGAAGTGTTCCGCCCGTCGCTGGGGCGACCGCCGCTTTGGCCAGAAATTGGCGGCGTGGTGGCGGTGGCCACCGATTCGCCTGACGCCGTGCAGCCGCCTGAAGGCGTGGCCGTGCTCGATTTGAACGACGTCGATGCGGTGTACCGGTTTGCCGTACGGCAACTGGCCAACGCATCCATATGAAGCACTCTTAACATCCGGGCGAAGCAGCTTGGCTATGATGGGGCCGTCCAGTTTTTTGCCAGCCCCTTCCCAACAACATGCTTTCCCGTCTATCGGCCGCGCTGCTTGGCGCGGCATTTTTTTGCTCGGCCCTGCCAGTCGCTGCGCGTGATTGGGTCGCCCCGAATGCCACTCTCGGGCGCGGCGCACAGGTCCACCAATTCGTGCTCATCGATTCTGCGACCGGGCGCCCGATGCCCAACGCGCGCTACCGCCTGTTCCTGCCCGGCCACACCATCGCCGGCAAGCCGCCGCAGGCGGGTGAAACCGACAGCGTGATCTTCGGCACCACCGACGGCGCCGGACGTACGGCCAAGGTCCGGTTGCCAAAACATTACGCGGCGGCACGCTGGGTGCTCAATCCCGTCGTCGGCAATGGCGACCTCGGCGAATCGTTCCGCCTGGTCGATTCGCTCGGTGGCGCACCCATCGAGGGGCATCCGTATCTGATCGATGTGGTGGACGAATACCTGGTCTGCGGCCACTCCAGCGCCGGTGGTTATACCGCCTACGTGCAATCGCGTGAGTCGCGCACCGTGCACCTTGAAAACACTGTGACCTTCACGCCGGCCGACGATGCCTGGTGCGCCGGCGAAGGCCGTGCGATCGCCGATAGCAGCAACTCGCAGGGCGCACCCGCTCTCTATTCGCAGTATCTCGGCACGCTCACCGCCAACGCGGCGACACTCAGCGAAGACTTGCAGAGCCGCATCGCGCGCAAGCTGATGTCGCTCGCGATTGCCGAACGTGATGACGCCCGCATCGACCTGGCCCTCGACCTGCAGCCGGTGCCGGAAGACCGCCTCAACAGCTACGGCTACGAACTTGTTGACGCGGGCCTGCGCGTGGAGCGCGGCCTGTCGATGATCGAAGCCTATCTGGCCAAGCACCCGAACGACCCATTCGCGCTCGACAGCAAGGGCTGGGCGCTATACCGGCTCGGCCGCAACGACGAAGCGCTTACATGGTTCGACCGCTCTATCGCCGTCTTCGCGCAACCCGGCAGCGACTATGAAGCGAGCGATGACGCAGTACGCGAAGCACGCGCGGAAGGCCTCGCGCACAAGGGCGAAGTGCTTTGGAAGCTGGGCCGCGCGGACGAAGCGCACGATTGCTTCAGGCAGGGCCTCGCCATGTCGCCGCAGAACGATGTGCTCAAGACCACGCTGGCCCGCCTGGCCGTAACATTGCCGACCGCCGACGCCAAGTAGGAAAAACATCGCTACAAACAAAAACGCCCGCTTCACGCGGGCGTTTTGCTCAGTGGTGCTCGATCAGTGCGTCACACCGTCAGCCAGCAGGCGTTGCAGCACGTTGCTCGATATCAGGCGATGACCGCCCGTGGTGGGGTGCACGCCGTCGGCGAACAAGTAGGACGTATCGGCGCCCGTGGCCACAAGCGTGTTGGCCGAGCAGAACAGCGAGCTGCCGCCCGCGCCCGGCACGAGTGTGTTGATCTTGGTCGCATCGCACGCCGGCACGCTGGTGTTGCTGAACCCGAACGTCGCGCCGTTCTGGATGACGGCCGTCAGCTGCGCGTTGAAGTCGATCACGCGAGCGCTGGTGCCGGCCAGACCGGTTTGCAGCGTGGTGTTGAACGCGCCCACCAGTGCATGAAGCAGTGCCTGGCCTGTCGCGCCGCCCGCCACGCCTTGCGGCGTCAGGCTGCTGTCAGGCAGGTTGAACACGTAGAGCTGCGTCGCGTTCTTGCTGATCATGTCCTTGATGTAACCGACCAGATCGGTCGCCGCCTGCTGCACTTGTGCGGTAGCGATGGCAGGCGTCACACCCGAGTTGGGTGTCGCGACGGCGGCAGCCCAGTAGAAGATGTCGTTGTTGCCGCCGAACACGAACACCACGTCGTTGTTGCCGTTGAACGTGTTGTTGCTGGCCGCGTAGAAGTTGGCGAGTTGCTGTTTGACCGGATAGGTGAGCGCCCCGGCGCCACCGTTGTGACCAATGCCATTCGGGTCGGTCACGCGCGAGCCGCCTTGCGCGTAGTCGAAGCAACCAGGTTTCGGGCAGGTCTGCACCGAGGTGGCGTAACCCATCACTGCCGGCGTGAGCGTCACACCGAGTTGTGCGGCCACGGTTTCCGCCCAGATCGGACCGGGGTTGGTGGTGAACTTGCCGCCGCCCACGGCAGCCGCTGCCGGCGTGTAGGTGCCGGCATCGCTCAGGCTGTCGCCGAATACCACCATGCGCTGCACCTTGGCGACGTTGGGGTTGCCGCTCTGATCGCTTTCACCGCCGCAAGCCGCCAGGCTCAAGGCCAGGGCCGCCGATGCGACGACGCCCATCCATTGACGCAACTTCATGATGTCTGTCTCCCGTGTGGAATTTTTTTGGTCTGTGGTGCCGCGGTGCGTAACCTCGCCGTGCGCGTTTGAAGCACGCGGAACGACACAACGCCCAAGTGTAGCGAGGTTGCCGGGCGCACGGCGAACGCGCACCCCGTAAGAATTAGAGGTCCGTCTCGAACGCGGCGGCGGCGCGACGCAGGCGGTCGTTGACGGCCGCCCAGGCGGGCGTGTCAGCTAGGGTTTCCACCCAAATGGCGTCGTAGCCGCCGCGGTCGAGTTCGCGCAATAGCGCGTAGAGCGCGTTGGCATAGGCGGCAGGTGTGGCGGGGGCGACGCGCTGATCGCAGCCGTCACGCAGTGCCACGGGGGCACCGAGCCACACGATGCGCTTGTCCGCGGGCAGCGCAGCCAAGCGCGCGGGCACATCGGCAGCCGATAGCAGATGCAATGGCGTACGCGGCGCGTAGTGCGCCTTCAACGTGCCGGAAGCACGCGGCGCAGCGGCATCGGGAAGCGCCGGCACTTCGCCGGTCACGCGCTCGATGTCTTCGGGCGTGATGGCGCCCGGGCGCAGCAGCACGGGGCCAATGCCTTGATCCAGCCGCGAAAGATCGATGATGGTCGATTCGATGCCCACATCCACGCCGTCGCCTTCGAGCACGAACACGGCATCGCCGAATTCGTCTCGCACGTGCTGCGCGGTGGTCGGGCTGACCTGGCCGAACTTGTTGGCCGACGGCGCTGCAATGCCGCCGCGCCCGCGCTTGAAGCGCGAGAGCAACGCCTGCGCCACCGGGTGCGATGGGCAACGAAGCCCGATGCTGTCCTGCCCGCCCGCCACGGCCGCGGGAATGTGCGGCGCACGTTTCAGGATCAGCGTGAGCGGCCCCGGCCAGAAGGCTTCGATGAGTTGGAGCGCGATGCCGGGCACATCGTCGGCCCAATAGGAAATATCGGCGCCGTCGACCACGTGCACGATCACGGGGTGATCGGACGGACGGCCCTTGGCCGCATAGATCTTGGCGATGGCCTGCGGGCTTTCGGCATCGGCGCCGAGTCCGTACACGGTCTCGGTCGGGAAGGCGACCAGCTCGCCCGCCTCCAGCCTGCGCGCAGCCTCATCAAGGCGTTCGGCGGAAGGCATGGTGTAGGGCGTTTTGGTCCGATGCGGCATGGGCGACTCGTCTTTAGGCGGGCTGCAGGCCGAGCACGTGCGCGGCATGGCGGAATGCTTCGTCCACCACTTCCGGCGAGGTGCCGACGCAATTCACGTGACCCATCTTGCGGCCCGGGCGCGCATCCGCCTTGCCGTACAGGTGGACCTTCGCACCGCTGTGGCGCATCACTTCGTGCCACGCAGGCGTGCGCTCGAGACCGTATTCGAACCACACGTCGCCCAGCACATTCAGCATGCGCCCCGGCGAGTGCTGCCGCGTGCTGCCCAGCGGCAGGCGTGCCATGGCACGCACCTGCTGCTCGAACTGGCTGGTCTCGCACACGTCCATGGTGATGTGGCCGGAGTTATGCGGACGCGGCGCCATTTCGTTGGCGACCAGAGAGCCATCCTGCAGCACGAAGAACTCGATGCACAGCACGCCGACGTAGCCCATTTCTTCGGCGATCATCGCCGCGGCGGCACGTGTGCGCGTGGCAATGTCATCCGACACGCTGCGCGAGGGCATGGTCGTTGAAAACAGGATGCCGTCACGGTGCTCGTTCTCGGCAAGCGGCCAAGTGGCGGTCGTGCCATCGGCGCCGCGCGCGGCCAGCACCGACACCTCGTACGCCAGCGGCAGCATCTTCTCCAGCACGCACGGCACGTGCTGCATGGCCGCCCAGGCCGCGCGCAGCTCTTCAACCGTTGCGACACGCGCCTGGCCCTTGCCGTCGTAGCCCATGCGGGCGATCTTCAGGATGCCGGGCAGCAGGTCGGCGGGCAGTTGTTCGATATCGGCTTCGTGTTCAATCACCCAGCTCGGTGCGGGGTGGATGCCTGTGCGTGCGGCGCACAGCGCGAAGAACTTTTTCTCGGCGATGCGGTTCTGCGCGATCGATACGCAGTTGGCACGCGGCGCAACGAACGCACCGAGTTGCTCCAGGCGATCGAGCGCCATGGCCGGCACGTTTTCGAATTCAGTGGTGACGGCCGGGCACAGCGCAGCCATCTCTGCCAATGCGGCTTCATCGGTATAGCCAGCGCACAGATGGCGCTCTGCGATGGTGCCGGCAGGGCTGTTCGGATCCGGGTCGAGCACGCAGACCTTGTAACCCATCGCCTGTGCGGCGTGCGTAAACATGCGGCCGAGCTGGCCACCGCCGAGCATGCCAAGCCAGGCATCGGGCAGGATCGCGTTGGGAACGTTCAGCGCGCGGGATTCCGCGGTGTGGGCTTGCGCCAGGCGCGGGTTCAGGTCGTCGGCCATGAATCAGGTCGTAGGTTACTTAAGCGCCGTGCACAGGGAGCGTCATGCCGCGCGCGACTTCGGTCTGCTGCGCGCGGAAGGCTTCGAGCTTGTCGGCAAGGGCCGAGTCGGTGGTGGCGATCGTCGCGATGGCAGCCAGCGCTGCGTTGGCCGCACCGGCCTCGCCAATAGCAAACGTCGACACCGGAATGCCCTTGGGCATCTGCACGATGGAGAGCAGCGAATCTTCGCCGCGCAGGTACTTGGACGGCACCGGCACGCCGAACACCGGCACGATCGTCTTAGCGGCGATCATGCCCGGCAAGTGGGCTGCTCCGCCCGCGCCGGCGATGATGGCGCGCAAACCACGGCTGCGTGCGGCTTCGGCGTAACGGAACATGTCGTCCGGCATACGGTGCGCAGAAACAACCTGCGCCTCGAACGGAATGCCGAACTGCGTGAGCATGTCGACGGCGTGGCGCATCACTTCCCAGTCGGAGCTGGAGCCCATCACCACGCCAACGAGCGGAGCGGATTGCTGTGCGGTCATCGTCATCGCTCCTTGTTCAGCGCAGCGATTCGCCGGTCAGGCGGGTCAGTGCTTCGCGGTACTTGTCGGCGGTCTTTTCGATCACGTCGGCGGGCAGTTGCGGCGCCGGCGCAGTCTTCGGCCACGGTTTGCCGTCGATGCGCACCGCTTCGAGCCAATCGCGCACGAACTGCTTGTCGAACGACGGCGGGTTCGTGCCGACCTGGTACGAATCGGCCGGCCAGAAGCGCGACGAATCTGCGGTGAGCGCCTCGTCCATCAGCGTGAGCGTGCCGTTCTCATCCAGACCGAATTCGAACTTGGTGTCGGCGATGATGATCACGTCGCGGATCTGCGCGGCGAGGTCGGGGCCGATGCGGCGCTCGACTTCATCGAAGGAAATGTTCTCGTCGTGCTCACCCATCTCGGCCTTGGCGGCGGGGGTGAAGATCGGCTCGGGCAGCTTCTGCGCGTTCTGCAGGCCGGGGGCCAGATGCACGCCGCAGACGGCGCCGGTGGCTTGGTAATCCTTCCAGCCGCTGCCGGCCAGGTAGCCGCGCACCACGGCTTCCACCAGGATCGGCTTCAGGCGTTTGACCACGATGGCGCGGCCGCGCACCTGGTCGACTTCATTCGGAGCCACCACGGTTTCCGGGGCGATGCCCGTCTCGTGCGTCGGCACGATGTGGCGCAGCTTGTTGAACCAGAAATCCGACATCTGCGCGAGCACACGGCCCTTGTCCGGAATCGGCTGGCCGAGAATCACGTCAAACGCCGAGAGGCGGTCGGTGGTGACCATCAGCAGCTTGTCGTCGCCGACAGCGTAGTTCTCGCGCACCTTGCCACGGCCGAGCAACGGCAGGCTGGTGATCGACGATTCGTAAAGGGCGGAGGATGCGGGGGTGGCGGACACGGCGGAACCCGAGAGGAGATAAGAAAACGTGGAAGGCCAGCATTATACGTGGCCCATGCAATGCAAAACGGCTGGCGCAGTGCCAGCCGTTTGCCAGATGTGACGCGAAATGCTTATTGCACCACTTGCGCCAGATCGCCGCTTTGGTACTTCTGCGCCATCACAGACAGGCCGATCGGCTTGATCTTGCCAGCCTGACCTTCGCAGCCGAACTCGATATAGCGCGCCTTGCAGACTTGCTTGGCGGCTTCGCGAGCGGGCTTGAGCCATTCGCGGGCATCGAACTTGTCCGGGTTTTCGGCCAGGAACTTACGCACCGCGCCCGTCATTGCCAGACGGATGTCGGTGTCGATGTTGATCTTGCGCACGCCGTACTTGATGGCTTCCTGGATTTCCTCGACGGGCACGCCGTAGGTTTCCTTCATCTTGCCGCCGTACTGGTTGATGATAGCCAGCAGTTCTTGCGGCACGCTCGACGAGCCGTGCATCACCAGGTGGGTGTTCGGGATGCGCGCGTGGATTTCCTTCACGCGGCTGATCGCCAGGATGTCGCCGGTAGGCTTGCGCGTGAACTTGTAGGCGCCGTGGCTGGTGCCAATGGCAATGGCCAGGGCGTCCAGTTGGGTCGCCTTGACGAACTGGGCAGCCTCTTCCGGGTCGGTCAGCAGGGACGAGTGGTCGAGCTTGCCTTCCGCGCCGTGGCCATCTTCCTCGCCGGCCATACCGGTCTCCAGCGAGCCCAGGCAGCCGAGTTCGCCTTCAACGGTCACACCAACCTTGTGGGCCATCTCGACCACGCGGCGCGTCACGTCGACGTTGTAGTCGAAATCAGCCGGGGTCTTGCCGTCTTCGCGCAGCGAGCCGTCCATCATGACCGAGCCGAAGCCCAGGTCGATGGCGCCCTGGCAGATTGCCGGGCTTTGGCCGTGATCCTGGTGCATGACCAGCGGAATCTCCGGATAAGCCTCGACGGCGGCCTGGATCAGGTGCTTGATGAACGATTCGCCGGCGTATTTGCGGGCGCCTGCGCTGGCCTGCAGGATGACCGGTGCGCCGGCTTCCTTGGCAGCTTCCATCACAGCCTGGACTTGCTCCAGATTGTTCACGTTGAATGCCGGCAGGCCGTAGCCGTTTTCAGCGGCGTGGTCCAGCAGTTGGCGCATCGAGACGAGTGGCATGGTTTTCTCCTATGGATCGATCTGTATTCGGTCTCAGGAACCCGTGGGCGTCTGGTAGACGTAGCAAACGGCGTTCCGTCGTGGGCGTCAGTGCATGCCGACGCGAACAATCTTGAGCGTGTTGGTGCCGCCGGCCTGACCCATCGGCTCGCCGACGGTCAGGACGATGAAGTCGCCACGCTGCACGACGCCACGCGCGACCAGCAGTTCTTCGGCCTGGTGCAGGGCTTCGTCACGGTCGGCGCTGTTGGCCAGCGGCAGCGACTGCA
>Ga0308165_1005661_pt1 | contig 11418 bp, 10 predicted proteins | sample PhyWR2_FD_201032 | JGI IMG/M metagenome (GOLD analysis project Ga0308165, IMG submission 201032) | Phyllosphere microbial communities from UC Gill Tract Community Farm, Albany, California, United States - DLSLW.R2 | ecosystem: Host-associated > Plants > Phyllosphere > Unclassified | place: USA... | reverse complement strand
TCTCTGCCAGGCCAGCAGCGGCCATGGAACAGGCTACCCCGACTTCGCCCTGACAGCCGACTTCGGCACCCGAAATAGACGCATTCATTTTATACAACGCCCCCACCGCACCCGAGGCGAGGAAATAACGGATATAAATTTCCGGGGTGACGGGTTCAATAAAGTGATCGTAATAAGACAGAACCGCAGGAACGATACCGCATGCTCCATTGGTCGGAGCCGTTACCACACGACCTCCTGCAGCATTTTCTTCGTTCACCGCGAGGGCAAACATATTCACCCAGTCCACAACATTCATCGGGTCATTGGACAGTTTATCATTTGAAACCAGAATGCGTCGCAGGGCGGAAGCACGGCGCGGAACACGTAAAGGACCCGGCAGTATGCCTTCAGTATTTATGCCGCGATCGATACAAGCGCGCATGGTGTCCCAGATATTGGCAAAATACTGTTCAATTTCTTGTTTACTGTGCAATGCCAGCTCATTTTCCATCACCAGACCGGAAATTGAGTGTCCGGTCTGCTGGCAATACTGCAGCAGTTCTTCAGCAGATTTAAACGCATAAGGAACTGAAAGTTCGGTAGCGTCTGTTTTGCCATAATGCTCGGCATCAACAATAAAACCACCGCCGATAGAGTAGTACGTTTTACTGTAGATCTCTTTCTCGCCGCTATAAGCATGAATGGACATGCCATTCTCGTGTAAAGGGAGATTAGTACTGTGGAAGCGAACGCCATTGTCGGCAGGAAAATCAACTTCGTGTGTGCCACTGGCTAACAGTAAGCGGCCACGAGATTCCACATCATGAATAAAACCAGGGATAGTATCGATCTCGACATTATCAGGGCGATTGCCTGCCAGGCCCATGATAATAGCGATATCGGTATGGTGCCCTTTACCGGTTAACGAGAGGGAGCCATAGATATCTACGGCAATGCGTGTCGTACTGCCCAGTAATCCACGTTCGACCAGGTCATCGACGAACTGTTTACCGGCTTTCATTGGGCCAACGGTATGCGAACTGGAAGGGCCAATACCGACTTTGAACATGTCGAATATACTAATCACAGTAAAACTCCTCTTAGAGCGTCCGTTACCGAACATGATGCTTTGAAATAGCTATGTCATAGTTTAAAAATTTATTGCTTCCACAGGGAAACTATTCACATGAATTAAACTAATCCATTAACACAAAACACCTAATATCAACAAACCATGATCAAAATATTGACTTAATATAGTCTAGTTTAGCGCCTGAAAGTGTTATCTGTATTGCAGTTTACCTGTAATGCCAGGCTACGAATGATGCTGGCAGTCATCCCCCAGACAAAATAATGTTCGTACCAGGAAAGCCAGATACGATGGGGGATATCCCGGCGCTGAATATCAAGTGGATGATAACGCCCGGTAGCCAGAGCCTGTTCAAGCGGCATTTCAAAAATGGCGGCAACTTCATCCTGACTTGCCAGCAATGGCGTATCGGGGGAGATAATGCCAACGATAGGCGTGACGCGAAACCCGGTCACACTATCGATACTGGGCAGGCGACCAATCACTTCTACTGCCTGTGGTGGAATGGCTATCTCTTCATAGGTTTCGCGCAGCGCGGTGGCAATTAAAGAGGCGTCACTTTTATCTACCGAACCGCCAGGAAAAGCGACCTCACCGGGATGTTTACGTAAGGTCAGCGATCGTTGAGTGAGTAACAGCCCTGGTTCAGGGCGGCGAACAATCGGTACCAGAACGGCAGCCTCGCGCTGATGACTGACGGCTGGGCGAATATCCGGTTGTAATAGCTGAAAGCGGGTAAGAAAACTATCCAGCGTCATCGATTAACTCTCCAGCAACGGCAGGATGCGGTTTACTTTATCAAAGGTCTCCTGGTACTCGGCACTTTCATCACTGTCGGCAACAATGCCGCCTCCCGCTGAACAGTAAAGTTTGCCTTGTTCTGCGATGAGGGTACGGATCGTGATATTGCTATCCATATTGCCGCAAAAACTAATATAGATGATGGAGCCGCACCAGGCATTGCGCCGCTGGGGTTCAAGTTCCTCGATAATTTCCATCGCCCGCACTTTGGGGGCTCCGGTGATGGAGCCGCCGGGGAAGGTGGCGCGCAGTAAATCGCAGGCGTTGAGTGAGTCAGGTAATACGGCTGTGATGGTACTGACTAAGTGATGGACTGCGGCAAAGGGTTCAACAACAAATAATTCAGGAACCTTCATACTGCCCGGCTGTGCCACCCGGCCAATGTCATTACGCAGCAGATCAACTATCATCAAATTTTCTGCCTGGTCTTTCGGTGATGCGGCCAGTTTTAGCGCCTGCTCGCGGTCAGCCTGTGGGTCGGCCAGTCGGGGTAAGGTGCCTTTTATGGGGCGGGTTTGGATCTGTTTATCTTGCAGACGAACAAAGCGTTCTGGTGACAAACTTAAGATAGCGCTGTCTGGCAAACGCAGAAAGGCACTGAAAGGGGCTCGGTTTGCCTGGTTCAGTTTTTCAAAAGCCTGCCACTCATCGCCCTGGTAGCTGGCGCTAAAACGCTGGGCCAGGTTAACCTGGTAACAGTCACCGCTGTGCAGATATTCCTGAATTTTATTGAATTTTACCCCATACTGCTCACGGCTCATATTTGACAGCCAGGCGCTAGTCAGATGGAAGGGTTTGCGGGTGACCGGTTTGTTAAGAGCATCAAGGTAAGCTAAACGGTGATGAATATCATCCCAGCTGACCAACGTCAGCCGCTGGAGCTGGTTATCCGCTATTAATGCCCAGTCATAAATACCGATCGCCATATCCGGTGTCTGCAGGCTTTTTTCTGCCTGTTCGGGTAAGGTCTCGAAATGGCGGCCTAAATCATAACCCAGTAATCCAAGTGCACCACCGCAAAATGGATAGTCTGCTTGTGGATCACAGGATAATCCGTAGCTATCGAGCGTATTTTGTAGCAACGTCAGCGGGCAGTTATCGGACGTTTTAACCACTCCATCTCGCGTTATTTGCGTTTTTTTTTCGCGAGTGACCAGAGTGGCTCGGGGTTCTGCCACCATAATATCAAAACGGCTATACGGATTATCGGATAAACCAGAGTGTAATATCATCGCCCAAGGACGATCGGACAGCGCTTTAAAGTAGTGCTGTACGGCGTCAGTTCGCCAGGGGAGAATATGAAAAACAGGGGACTTGATAGCTTTCATCTAATGGGAACCGATTACAATAATAACATTCAATCTTGTCAAAGGAGTTTAACATGATTTCAGGATTACCCGCGCTTAGTCATGAGCAACAGCAACAAGCGGTCGACCGTATTCATGAACTGATGAGCGGTGGAATGAGTAGCGGCGAAGCAATCGCTCTGGTTGCTAGTGAAATTCGGGCTACTCATACCGGAGGCCATATCGCCGCGATGTTTGAGGATGACGACGACGTTGAGGATAACGACGGTGAGGAGTAACAAGACTCCCACTGCGTGATTTACAGAGCCGCAATAATTTTTATTTCTACCTTATACTGCGGATGCATCAATCCTGCCTGTACGGTGCATCGTACCGGAGCATGACCGGCCACAACCCATTCATCCCATGCCTGGTTCATGGCAGCAAAATCATCGCCGTTCGGTAAAAAAATGGTGGCATCCAGAATACGCGTCTTGTCGCTGTTCAATGATGCCAGCAGAGTGTCGATTTGTGCCAGAGTATTCGCAGTCTGCTGATAGGCATCAGCGTCCAGATTTTCAGGCACACCCGTGTAATATACCGTCTGGTTATGGATAACGGCATCAGACCAGCGGTCTTCTGGTTTTATTCGCGTAATGCTCATGGTTTCTCCTTGATAGTAAACGAATCACGGGACACAGACTGCCATAACCTTCGCTCGGGTTCTACTGGGCAACTGGATTAAACTTGCCATGGCTGACATAATCACTGGCAATTTAACCAGGGGGTAATGTGACGGACGATTTTGCGCAAGATGGCCAGCTGGCGAATGTTATTCCGGGTTTTAAGCCACGTGAAGCTCAGCGACAGATGGCGGCGGCGGTAACCAAAGCCATTGCACAAGGGAGTACGCTGGTGGTGGAAGCGGGTACCGGAACCGGTAAAACATACGCTTACCTTGCCCCGGCATTACGTTCCGGGAAAAAAGTTATTATCTCAACGGGGTCCAAGGCACTACAAGATCAGCTCTATGCTCGTGACTTACCGACTATTGCCCGGGCACTCTCTTTTACTGGCCGAATCGCGCTCCTGAAAGGGCGGGCTAACTATCTCTGTCTTGAACGACTCGAGCAGCAAATGCTGGCTGGAGGCGGTTTGCCGGAGCAGCAACTCAGCGATCTCGCGCATTTACGCCACTGGGCCAGCGCCACAGAAGAGGGCGATATCAGTAGCTGCAGCGCCGTGGCTGAGGACTCAGTGGTCTGGCCGTTAGTGACCAGTACCAATGATAACTGCCTCGGGCAGGACTGTCCGCTGTATAAAGAATGCTTCGTGGTTAAAGCGCGTAAAAAAGCCATGGATGCCGATTTAGTGGTGGTCAATCATCACTTATTTATGGCTGATATGGTGGTGAAAGAGAGTGGCTTTGCTGAGCTTATTCCAGCAGTAGACGTCACTATTTTCGATGAAGCCCACCAAATTCCCGATATTGCCAGCCAGTATTTTGGTCAGTCGCTGACCAGTCGCCAGCTACTTGATCTCGCGAAAGATATCTCTATTGCTTATCGCACAGAAGTCCGGGACGTTCAGCAACTGCAAAAAAGTGCTGACAGTCTGGCGATGCGTGCTCAGGACTTTCGTCTGCAACTGGGGGAGCCGGGTTACCGGGGGAATTTACGCACCGCACTGGCTGAACCGGCGGTACAGCGTTCATTATTATTACTCGATGATGCGCTGGAACTCTGCCATGACGTGGCTAAGCTTTCACTCGGGCGTTCTGCTCTGCTGGATGCTGCATTTGAACGCGCGGTTATCTATCGCGGACGCATCAAGCGTCTGAAAGAGATTAACCAGCCCGGCTATAGCTACTGGTATGAGTGTAATGCCCGTCATTTTACCCTGGCGTTAACACCGCTGTCGGTCGCTGATAAGTTTAAAGAGGTGATCAGCGAGAAGTCTGCCAGTTGGGTCTTTACCTCGGCGACCTTATCGGTGAACGATAAGCTCAGTCACTTTACGGAACGACTGGGCATTGAACAGGCCGAAACCTTATTGCTGGCCAGTCCATTTGACTATGAAAAACAGGCATTATTATGTGTCCCCCGTGGTTTACCTGAACCCAATCGTCCTCATGGTGCTAAACAGTTAGCACATTTATTACGGCCACTTATTGAAGCTAATAATGGACGTTGTTTTATGCTCTGTACTTCACACGCGATGATGCGTGATTTGGCAGAACATTTCCGTGCCACGATGACACTGCCGGTGTTACTTCAGGGGGAAACCAGCAAAGGTCAGTTACTTGAACAGTTTGTTCAGGCAGGCAATGCACTGCTGGTGGCTACCAGTAGTTTCTGGGAAGGGGTGGATGTCCGCGGAGATGCACTGTCGTTAGTCATTATCGACAAATTGCCCTTTACCTCACCCGATGATCCATTGCTGAAAGCCCGTATGGAAGACTGTCAGTTACGCGGCGGCGATCCCTTTGCTGATATTCAACTACCGGATGCCGTTATTCAGTTAAAACAAGGCGTGGGGCGATTGATCCGTGACGTTGATGATAGCGGGGTAATTGTAATCTGTGATAATCGTCTGGTAATGCGGCCTTATGGTGGGGTCTTTCTTAACAGCCTGCCGCCAACGCCCCGTACTCGCGATATTAATCGGGCTGTCGCATTTCTTAACACGCTCCCCGAGCGGTAATTTTCATCCGTTTATGGTACCCTACGCGCCGTTTTTTTATCTTATCTTTGCCAGAGGCTCGCCAGTCCATGCGAATTTTAGCCATCGATACCGCAACCGAAGCTTGCTCTGTTGCGCTGCAAGACCCTGAGGCGTGTTACGCCCAGTTTGAACTTTGCCCACGTGAACATACGCAACGTATTCTGCCAATGGTGCGCGATATTCTGGAACGTGCTGAAACCACGCTGATGGATATTGATATCCTGGCCTACGGACGTGGACCGGGGAGCTTTACCGGTGTGCGCATTGGTATTGGTATTGCTCAGGGGCTGGCCCTCGGGGCTGAACTACCCATGGTTGGCGTCTCTACGCTGGCCACGATGGCGCAGGGAGCCTGGCGACGTACCGGAGCGACCCGCGTACTGGCAGCGATAGATGCCCGTATGGGGGAAGTCTATTGGGCTGAGTATGTCCGAGATGAAGCGGGCGTCTGGCAGGGGGAGGCGAGCGAAGCGGTCTTAAAACCTGATGCCGTTGCCGAGCGTTTAACCGGATTGACCGGTGAGTGGACAACCGTCGGTACTGGCTGGCTGGCATGGCCTGATATGGCTCAGAACAGTGGGTTACAGATTCGTGACGGTGAAACTACCTTGCCTGAAGCCGAAGATATGTTGCCTCTGGCCCTGGAGGCTTTTAATGCGGGACGTGCGGTAGCTGTTGAAGAGTCTGAGCCAGTGTATTTACGCAATGAAGTGACCTGGAAAAAACTGCCCGGCCGCGAGTAATCTGCAAAATTAACGTTCCGCTTCCCGGTTAATGAGGTGAGGATGTGTCTGCTTTTGGCTCGATATATCGAGCCTTCTATTAATAACTTATTGTTATTATTTGTTTTAAATCACGGCAGCAAATCGTGATTTATTGTAATTTTTTGTTATAAAAAAATGAGTGATGTGCTTCGCAACCTTTGAAACGGTAAATAAACAAACTGGTACGCTGAGTTAATATAATGTTAATGAAATGGTGCGGCCGAGGTGTGCGATGACAATAAACAGTACTACTAGAGGTGTGTCCTTGAACAAGGTTTGGCTTAACCGCTACCCAGCCGATGTGCCGGCAGAGATAAATCCTGACAGATATCAGTCACTGGTTGATATGTTTGAACAGGCCGTCACCCGTTACGCTGACAAGCCCGCATTTATCAATATGGGTGAAACCATAAGCTTCCGTAAACTGGAAGAACGCAGCCGGGCATTTGCTGCTTATTTACAGCAAGGGCTGGGGCTGAAAAAGGGCGATCGCGTTGCTTTAATGATGCCCAATTTGCTGCAGTATCCGGTGGCATTATTTGGCGTGTTGCGTGCGGGTATGGTGGTGGTGAACGTCAATCCGCTGTATACCCCGCGGGAACTGGAACATCAGCTGTGTGACAGCGGGGCAAGTGCGATAGTTATTGTTTCTAACTTTGCCCATACGCTGGAAAAAGTGGTCAGTAAAACGCAGGTCAAACACGTTATCTTGACCCGACTTGGCGATCAGCTTTCGGTTGCGAAAGGGACGCTGGTGAATCTGGTGGTAAAATACATCAAGCGTATGGTACCGAAGTACCATTTACCCGATGCTATCTCATTTCGTCAGGTATTGCAGAGCGGTGAGCGCTTACCGTATGTCAAACCGGATATTGTTAATACCGATCTGGCTTTTCTACAGTATACCGGCGGTACTACCGGTGTGGCTAAAGGAGCGATGCTGAGTCATCGCAATATGCTGGCTAACCTGGAGCAAGTAAAAGGAGCCTATGGCCCATTACTTGAAGAAGGTAAAGAGCTGGTCGTCACGCCATTACCGCTGTATCACATTTTTGCTCTGACCGTGAATTGTCTGTTCTTCATTGAATTAGGCGGCTGTAGCCTGCTTATTACCAACCCGCGTGATATCCCAGGTTTTGTGAAAGAACTGGGGAAATATCGTTTTACCGCGATGACAGGGGTGAACACCCTGTTTAATGCGTTATTGAACAATAAAGAATTTCAGCAGCTTGATTTCTCTTCTTTGCACTTATCGGCTGGGGGAGGGATGCAAGTTCAGCATGTGGTTGCAGAGCGTTGGGAAAAGCTCACCGGACGCTTCTTGCTTGAAGGATACGGACTGACGGAATGTGCTCCCTTGGTCAGTGCCAATCCCCATGATATGAATTATCACAGCGGCTCTATCGGTTTACCGATTCCTTCTACCGATGTTAAGTTAATTGATGATAACGGCGCTGAATCTGCCCCGGGCGAGCCGGGCGAGCTTTGCGTGAAAGGCCCGCAAGTTATGATGGGGTACTGGAAACAGCCTGCGGCCACCGCTGAAGTCCTCAATGATGGCTGGTTGCGTACGGGGGATATCGTGGAGATTGATGATAAAGGCTTTATGCGTATTATCGACAGAAAAAAAGATATGATCCTGGTCTCCGGTTTTAACGTCTATCCGAATGAAATTGAAGACGTCGTGATGCAACACGACGGCGTGCTCGAAGTCGCGGCGGTCGGCGTTCCTGCGGGCGCCACGGGTGAAGCGGTTAAAATTTTCGTCGTCAAAAAGTCACCGGACCTGAATGAACAGGAACTGATTCTATTTTGTCGCCGGCATCTGACTGCTTATAAAGTGCCAAAACTGATTGAATTTCGTACTGAATTGCCGAAATCTAATGTTGGGAAAATATTACGACGAGAACTACGTGACGAGACGAGTGGGACAGGTAACAATACAGTCTAAGCGTAGAGTCTGCCTTCGGGACATAAATCTAAGAGAATAGAATTTGAATTACCAGATGATTACTACTGATGCCGGACTGGCTGCAATCTGTGAAGCCGCCCGGCAGTATCCGGCAGTAGCCCTGGATACTGAGTTTGTGCGTACGCGTACTTATTATCCGCAACTGGGACTGTTGCAAATGTATGATGGGGAAACCATCTCATTGATCGATCCTCTGACCATCAGTGACTGGTCCCCTTTTAAAGCATTATTACAGAATACCGGTATCCAAAAATTCTTGCATGCGGGTAGTGAGGATTTGGAAGTTTTTCTTAATACCTTTGCTATGATGCCAGAACCCTTTATTGATACCCAGATTCTGGCCTCTTTTACTGGCAGACCACTGTCTTGCGGTTTCGCGACTCTGGTGGAATCCTTTACCGGTATCGCCCTTGATAAAAGTGAATCTCGTACTGACTGGCTGGCGCGTCCGTTATCTGAACGCCAGTGCGAATATGCCGCCGCGGATGTATTCTATTTGCTGCCGATTGCCCAGAAACTGATGACTGAGGCTGAAGATGCTGGCTGGTTGCCAGCGGCACTGGATGAATGTCGCCTGATGCAGGCTCGACGTAAGGATATTCTGACACCGGATGAAGCCTGGCGTGAAATTGGTCAGGCCTGGCAGCTACGCCCTCGTCAACTGGCTTGCCTGAAAAAACTGGCAGCCTGGCGTCTGCGCTGTGCGCGTGAACGTGACATGGCGATTAACTTTGTCTTGCGTGAAGAGCATCTCTGGCAAGTTGCCCGTTATCTGCCGGGTTCCCTGGGCGAACTGGGTGGCTTGGGACTCAGCGGTAGCGAAATTCGATTTCACGGTAAAACGCTGATAGCTCTGGTTGCTGAGGCTGAAGCCTTACCAGAAAGTGAACTGCCAGCACCGTTAGTCAATCTGGTCGATATGCCGGGTTATCGTGGATTGTTTAAGGCCATTAAGGCGACAGTGCAGACTGTCAGTGAAACCAGTGGGTTGAGTGTTGAGCTGCTGGCTTCTCGTCGCCAGATTAACCAGTTACTAAACTGGCACTGGAAATTAAAGCCACAGTCACTACAGCCAGAGCTGATTAGCGGCTGGCGTGGCGAATTGATGGCAGAAAAGTTAAATCAGCAGCTGGCTGGCCATTAAAAAGAGTTCAGTTACCGGAATGTATAATGTCATTCCGGTAACCGATTATCACCAGACTTGCCGCCACGGTGCACGGATGTGCGACCATCACTCAGTCAGGTTTCACCACTTCGTCAGTTTCTGGCAGCGTCACGTTTAATTCGAGAACAGAAATGTCATCGCCTTTTTGTTCCAGTGCCACAGTGACCATTTCAGGATCTATCTGCACATACTTACAGATGACTTCCAGAATGTCTCGTTTCAGTTGCGGCAAATAATGTGGTTCGCTATCACCCCGACGACGTTCCGCCACAATAATTTGCAAGCGTTCTTTGGCTATATTGGCAGTGCTCTTTTTTCGCGAAAGAAAAAAGTCTAAAAGAGCCATAACTTATCCTCCGAAAAGGCGTTTGAGGAATCCTTTCTTCTCTTCTTCTATGAAGCGAAAAGGGCGTTCTTCTCCGAGCAAGCGCTCAATCGTATCAGCGTAGGCTGTACCTGCATCAGACGTTGCATCAAGAATAACCGGCTCACCTTGGTTTGATGCCCGTAAAACAGACTGATCTTCAGGGATAACGCCCAGCAGAGGAATACGCAGAATTTCTAGCACATCTTCCATACTCAACATATCGCCTCTGCTGACCCGACCCGGATTATAACGTGTCAAAAGTAAGTGCTCTTTGATAGGGCTTTCGCCTTTTTCAGCACGCAGCGATTTAGAGGAAAGAATGCCGAGAATTCGATCAGAGTCACGTACTGAAGAGACTTCAGGGTTAGTCGTAATAATGGCTTCGTCAGCAAAATAGAGCGCCATCAAGGCACCTGTTTCGATGCCTGCTGGTGAGTCACAAATAATAAACTCAAATTCCATCGTCTTAAGGTTTTCCAGAACCTTAGCCACCCCTTCACGGGTAAGCGCATCTTTATCGCGGGTTTGCGATGCTGGCAGAATATAGAGATTCTCAGTACGCTTATCACGAATGAGCGCCTGATTTAATGTCGCATCACCCTGGATGACATTAACAAAATCATAGACGACACGGCGTTCGCAACCCATTATTAAATCCAGGTTACGCAAGCCAATATCAAAGTCGATAACAACTGTTTTATGTCCCTTCTGCGCCAATCCCGTAGCGATGGCTGCGCTGGACGTGGTCTTCCCAACGCCCCCTTTACCTGATGTAATTACAATAATGCGTGCCATGAGGAGTTCCTTGTTATAAAGGGCCTAAAATAAAGGTTGAAAGAAAAGCGCGCCCTTAATCAGATTCAGACGAATCGCTTTTCCATAATAGTCAGCTGGAATTTCATCACTCAGCCGATACTCTCCTGCAACAGAAACCAGTTCGGCATACAGATGAGTACAAAATATATGAGCATCGGTATTGCCGCTTGCACCAGCAAGCGCACGACCTCGCATCGTACCGTAGATGTGGATATTACCATCTGCAATTAATTCTGCACCTGCGCTGACATGACTTGCGACAATCAAATCACTGTTTTGCGCATAAATACGTTGCCCGGAGCGAATTGGGGTATCAATAAAGCGCGGCTGAGTGTATGGCACAGCCACCGGAACAGTATCAGTGACCGGATCAAGTATCGCGGTCTTTGTTTCCCGCCCCACTTTTTCTTTGCCTTCATTCAGTAACGGCAATCCGGCACGCGTAATGGCT
>Ga0308165_1005660_pt1 | contig 11422 bp, 10 predicted proteins | sample PhyWR2_FD_201032 | JGI IMG/M metagenome (GOLD analysis project Ga0308165, IMG submission 201032) | Phyllosphere microbial communities from UC Gill Tract Community Farm, Albany, California, United States - DLSLW.R2 | ecosystem: Host-associated > Plants > Phyllosphere > Unclassified | place: USA... | reverse complement strand
TTACTGTTGGTGGTATTGCGAATATCTATCAAGAGCTGAAGACTGGTTCGGACTACATCACCATATCGGATGTTAATGTCGCGACAGGGACTATCGACAAAACCTGGGGTGAAATCGGAGCAACAGCAAACTACGGATGGAATAACAATAAGTATTCCGTCTATGGAAAGCTCTCCGGTGCAACTAGCCTCAATAACTTCGGTGACAGCAACTCTGTCTCGGGCAACGTTGGCTTCCGCCTGAAGTTCTAAATATTAAGCGCCGGCTGAAAAGCCGGCGTTCTCTTTCAAACAGATAAAAGGCGCGGAACATCTCCGCGCCTTTTATGCGTCTAAAGGGCAATCATGGAGTAGGAAGAAGGCTGGTAAATAAGCGTAGTCGCGACCGGAGCGTTACAACATCAGCACCGTACAAGCGTCACTCGCTGAGGCAGCGGGGGCATGTTCGTCTCTGATCAGCAATGCCTTAGAGCGAACCAGCGCTGAAAGCATCGACGAATCCTGAACGGGGAAAGGTGTTGCAATCAGTGTACCGTCAGCTGCCTGACTGAGAGTCGAGCGTACATAGTCCCGTCGGTGGTCATTGGCTTTCATTGCCTCACCAAGCTTCGCTGGGCGAATATCTGCGTTCAGCTGCGTGCCTGAAAGTTTGGCGATAAGTGGGCGCAGAAAGACAAGACTGCATACGAGGCTGGAGACCGGATTTCCCGGAAGCCCGATCACATGCACTGTTTTGCCAGAAACTGTTTTACGCCCATACATCAGCGGTTTACCCGGGCGCATGGCGATTTTCCAGAAGTCGAGATCAACACCACAATTCTTCAAAGCGCCGTGAACGTAATCGCGATCTCCAACGGATGCGCCACCAATCGTCACCAGAATGTCGATGCCATCTGCAAAAGCGTCGCTGATTGCTGTTTCTATTTTGGCCGGATCATCAATGATGATGCCCAGATCTTTTGGTTTACCACCTGCGCGACGCACGATTTCAGCGATGCCGACACTGTTAGAGGCGACGATCTGGTCAGGGCCGGGGATTATTCCGGGCCGAACAAGTTCATCGCCGGTAGCGAGTATTGCGATACGCGGCTGGCGAAACACCGAAATTGTTGCGTTTCCGCTGGCCGCTGCAAGCGAAAGCGCAGGCGCATCAAGAGAACGACCGATTGGCAGCACAACATCGCCGGGCGCAAAATCCAAGCCCGCCCGCCGGATATGGCGGCCTACGTCTAATCCGTCTCGAATCGTGAGCTTTTCACCTGAACGTTCAGTATCTTCTTGAATAACAATGCTATCAGCACCAGTAGGCATCGGTGCGCCGGTAAAAATGCGTACGACTTCGCCTTGTTTGAGCGCGCCTTCAAAGCGTTTGCCGGCAGCTGATTCGCCGATGACAATGAACTCAAGAGGATAGTTGATGCGTTCGGGCGCGATTAGCGCATAGCCATCCATCGCCGAGCAATCAAAGGGAGGCTGTTGTAGTTTAGCCTGAACGTTTTCTGCAACGACCCGTCCGCCCGCCTCAAAAAGCGAGATTGTCTCTGTTCCATGTGGTTGAGCACTATTCAGAATGCGTGCAAGGGCTTCATCGACCGGTAACAGCGACATGGGGTTTCCTCTTGTCTCGATAATCAGGCTTTCCAGTTGCCCGACTTGCCGCCGCTTTTTGCCAAAACGCGAATATCGGTAATTTCCATATGGCGATCGACAGCTTTGGCCATGTCATAGATTGTCAGGCAGGTGACCGAAACGGCAGTCAGCGCTTCCATTTCAACGCCGGTACGGCCTTTGAGTTTTGCGGTCGCAGACACGCGCAAGCCGGGCAGGGTTTGGTCGGGTTCGATCTCGACGGAGACTTTTGTCAGCATCAGCGGATGGCAAAGCGGAATAAGATCAGCGGTCTTTTTCGCCGCCATTATGCCTGCAAGCCGTGCCGTTCCAATAACATCGCCTTTGGCTGCATTGCCTTCCAAAATGAGCGCCAGCGTTTCTGGCTTCATCTTGACTGCACCTTCGGCGGTCGCCACGCGGTCTGTCTCTGCCTTGTCGCCAACATCGACCATATGGGCAGCACCAGTATGGTCGATATGGGTGAGCTTGGCCGTCATTATTTATGCCTTGCCGGTCAGAAGTTCGCGGGTGGCACTGGCTACATCATCCTTGCGCATCAAGCTTTCGCCAATCAGGAATGTGCCAATATTCGATTTTTCTAGGCGCAAGCAGTCATCATGCGTGAAGATGCCACTTTCGCCGACGAGGAGACGGTCCGAAGGCACCATTTTCGCAAGGCGTTCGGAAACGGCGAGATCGAGTTCGAAAGTACGCAGATTGCGGTTGTTGACACCAACAAGACGCGATGAAAGTTTCAACGCGCGTTCGGTCTCTTCTTCGTCATGCACTTCAATCAGTGCATCCATGCCAAGCTCGAAAGCGGTTTCTTCAAGCGCTTTAGCAACATTGTCATCCACGCTTGCCAGAATGATCAGAATGCAATCTGCACCCCAACTGCGCGCTTCATAGACCTGATAAGTGTCGAACAGGAAATCCTTGCGCAGCGCAGGCAGTAAGCAAGCATTGCGTGCGGCGGTAAGAAACTCCGGTGCGCCCTGAAACGAAGGTGTATCTGTCAGAACTGAAAGACAGGCTGCACCGCCTTCTTCATAGGCTTTGGCTAATGCGGGTGGATCGAAATCCGGGCGGATAAGACCTTTTGACGGGCTTGCCTTCTTGATCTCAGCAATGAGAGCAAATTTGTTTGCAGCGCGCTTTGCTTCGAGCGCTTTGAGAAAGCCACGCGTTGCTGGCTGATCTTTGGCCCTTGCCTTTACTTCATCAAGTGGAAGGCGCGCCTTTGCAGCGGCGATTTCTTCGCGCTTATAGGCTTCAATTTTCCGCAGAATGTCGGTGGACATAACGTGATCCTCTCCGTCAGAGCGGTTTGTCGTTTGATACGGCGATAACTTTTTGCAAAACGGCCAGCGCCGCACCGTTATCGATTGATTGAGCTGCAAGAGCGATGCCGTCTTTTATGTCTTTTGCTTTGCCGGAAATCACCAGAGCTGCACCAGAATTCAAAAGCACAATGTCACGATAAGCATTCTGTGCGCCTTCAAGCACTGCAAGCAATGCCTTGGCGTTAACTTCCGCATCACCACCCTTGAGTTCAGACATATCGACGCGACGAAGGCCGACGTCTTCCGGCTGAAGCTCAAATGTGCGGATCGTGCCGTTTTCGAGCGCTGCAATTTTTGTGGTGCCAGCGGTGGTCATTTCATCAAGACCATCGCCATAGACAACCCAAGCGGTTTCTGAACCCAGAGCTTTGAGGACTTCCGCCAGCGGCTCTACCCATTCGGCCGAGAATACACCGACGAGCTGACGCTTAACGCTAGCCGGGTTTGAAAGTGGACCGAGAAGATTAAAAATTGTTCGGGTGCCGAGCTCGACGCGTGACGGTCCCACGTGGCGCATTGCAGAATGATGCATTGGCGCGAACATGAACCCGAGACCGGCTTCATTAATGCTGCGCCCAATAGTATTGGCATCGGCTTCGATATTGACGCCGAGAGCTGCCAAAGCGTCGGCAGCACCTGATTTTGATGATAGCGCGCGATTGCCGTGTTTTGCAACCGGCACGCCAGCGCCAGCAACCACGATGGCAGAACAGGTTGAAACATTGTAGGAGCCGGACTGGTCGCCACCAGTACCAACAATATCGACCGCGTCTTCTGACCCTGCAACAGGCAGCATGCGGGAGCGCATGGAAGCGACAGCGCCGGCTATTTCCGGCACTGTTTCACCACGGACACGCAAGGCCATCAGGAAGCCACCGATCTGGGAAGGGGTGGCCTGACCGGACATCATAATGTCGAAAGCTGCTTTGGAATCCTCGAACGACAGTGGTGTGCCGGTGGCAGCCTTGGCGATATAGGGTTTTAAGTCAGCCATTCTTTTATGTCCGTCGCTTATCAGAATGCCAGTGCGTTGTTGATGGCAGTTTGGTTGATCTTGACCGGGTACTGCTTCTGCAACTCACCAACCAGCTGTTGAAGAACATCGTCGGTCAGTGCGCTTGCAAGATAAGTCTGCTGGTCTTCCGGAATAGCCTCCGGGCCAGCTGCAGTCGGTTCGGTCACTTCAATCACTTTGAAGAGAAGCTGCCCGTCGTTGGAGACAGCGCCAGCGGTGCCGGTGTGGTTAAGCGGGCCGCGGAATACCTGTGCAGTTGCGGCAGAGCCGAAATCTGCATCATTGGTGTTACGGGTGATGCCGCGCTTGGTCTGCTTTTCGACGCCTGCACTTGCTGCGATTGCATCAAGTGTTTCACCGCCATCAAGACGCTTTTTCAGCTCAGCCATGCGATCATTAAGACGCTTGATGGCTTCTTCGCCCTTCCATGCTGCTGTAACCTTGTCCTTGACTTCATCAAGTGTACGGTCACGGGCTGGTGTGGTTCCATCAACCTGATACCAGAGATAGCCAGAGTTTCCGAGTGTCAGCGCATCATTGTCAAACCCTTGATCGGCCTGAAATACAGCAGCAAGAAGCGCTTCCGAGTTTGGCAGTTCAAGGGCTTTACCAGCTGGATCATTGCCTTCGTCGTCAACCGCTTCGACTGTTACAGCCTTAAGGCTTAGGCCCTTGGCAACGTCTGCCATGCTGGCGCCTTCGGAACGTTGCTGTTCGTATGAGTCGTGAATGCCGCCGATGCTGCTGATTGCGATATTGGTCGCTACAGTGTCGCGAATTTCTTTTTCGACTTCCGAAAGTTCTTTGACGCTTGCAGGATTGACCGTCGTAACGCGAAGAATAACAGGGCCGAATGCACCCTTTACAACGTCACTGACGCCACCTTCGTTGAGTGTAAAGGCTGCATCCGCAATGACGGAATCGGGAAGAGCAGTCTTTTCAAAGGTGCCGAGTACGAGATCGCTTTCGCTCTTGCCTTGTTCCTTGCTGATATCGACAAAGCTGGTGCCAGCTGCGATTTTTTCGTGCGCGGCCTTTGCAGCTGCTTCGTCAGCAAAGTTGAGCTGCTCGATTGTGCGGGTTTCAGTGGTGCTGAAACGGTTTTTGTTCTTTTCGTAATATTCTTTGATTTCGTCCTGTGTGACAGCGGCGGGATCGGTAATATCCGAAGGCTCAAGCTTCACATAGGTAATCTTGCGGTATTCCGGTGCTTTATATTCGTCCTTGTGCGCATCAAAATAAGTCTTGAGCGCTTCATCCGAAGGGGCAGGGACCGCATCGGCTTTTTCTGCCGGAATTGTAATGTAATCGGCGCTGCGGCTTTCACCTTGATAAAGAGCCAATGCCTTCAGCATGGTGTTTGGCATTTTCAGGCCATCGGTGGAAGCTTCGACAACTTGCTGGCGACGCGCAACTTTTGCGCGATTGTCGAGGTAATCCTGTGGGCGAATGTTCGACTGGCGCAGAACTGCATCAAACTGGGCACGGCTGAAATTGCCGCTCGCATCCTGAAATGACGGATCTTCGCCGGTTAGACGCGCAATGCCATCCTTGGAAAGGCCGAGCTGCATGTTGCGGGCCTGTTCATCGAGAACGACACCGGCTGCGAGCTGTGCCAGAACCTGCTGGTCAACGCCGAGCTGCTGAGCCTGTTCACGATTAAGCCGCTGGCGAAACTGTTGCGAAAGGCGCATCAGCTGCTGTTCGTAGGCAAAACGATAGTCAGTCGTGCTGACTTTTGAATTGCCGGCGCTGATGGCTGAATCAACTTCCATTTCGCCCTGGAAAGCATCCGTAATACCCCAAGCCGCAAAGCTGAGGACGAGCAGGCTAAGAAGAAGCTTAGCAACCCAGGATTTGGCGGCATCACGCATACTGTCGAGCATTGGAAACCCTTTAAGAACAAAACAAAGCCCGGCTATCTGTAAAGATAAGCCTTGTGAGGGGATAACCTTAACAAAGGTTCCGATGCAAGTTCTCATTGTGCGCAGAGCACCAAGAACGTTGCATTGCTGTGCGAATACGCTTAGTCAGTGGCAAAATTTGGCGCTGCTTACATAAAGTTGAGCGGTTTGCTGTCGTTCAAGGCGAGGAGAATGACATGACTCCGGGAATCCGTCCGCTGGTTGCTGGCAACTGGAAAATGAATGGTACGGGAGAATCTCTAACCGAACTACGCGCGATTGCTGCGGGTTTGAGTTCTGATCTTGGCCGTAAACTGGATGCCGTGATCTGTGTTCCGGCAACATTGCTTTCACGCGCAGCGGAAACGCTTGAAGGCGAGACAGTCGGTCTTGGCGGACAGGATTGTCATGCGAAGGCATCTGGCGCTCATACGGGCGATGTTTCGGCACAAATGCTCAAAGAAGCTGGTGCAAGCCATGTCATTCTTGGTCACTCGGAGCGCCGCACCGATTATCGTGAAGCGAGCGAGCTGGTACGCAGCAAAACGGAAGCCGCATGGGCAGCCGGTGTTGTTGCGATTGTCTGCGTTGGTGAAACGGCTGATGAGCGCAAGGCAGAGCGGACTCTTGATATTATCGGCGAACAGCTGGCAGCGTCTCTTCCTGAAGGTGTTAAGGCTGAAAACACCATTGTTGCCTATGAGCCCGTATGGGCTATCGGCACAGGTTTGACGCCTACGGTTCAGGATGTTCGGACCGCTCATGCATTCATGCGTGAAAAGCTGACCGAACGTTTTGGTGCAAACGGTGCACATCTCCGTCTTCTATATGGCGGATCGGTGAAAGCATCGAATGCCTTGGAATTGCTGAGCGTTCCAGACGTTGATGGTGCTTTGGTTGGCGGAGCCAGCTTGAAAGCCACAGACTTCCTCGCCATATGCGAAATATATCGCAATTTGTGACAAGTGTTTGCGTCCTTTAATCAATATCGGGCGCGGGGCTTGGTTTATGACGCAATAGCGTGTAAAGAGCCGCTCTATCTATTTGTATCATCGCAAACCGGGCGCATGTTTAGTGCTGTTTCGGTTGAGCATAAGTCCAGAGATATAAAGACCTTAACCTATGCAGACCATAGTCATTGTCATTCATTTGTTGATCGTTTTGGCGCTTGTTGGCGTTGTGCTCATCCAGCGTTCCGAAGGCGGTGGCCTTGGTATCGGCGGTGGTTCGGGCTTCATGACGGCTCGCGGCGCGGCAAACGCGCTGACCCGCACGACCGCTATTCTCGCGATTGGCTTTTTCATAACTTCGCTGGCTCTCGGTATTATGGCGCGTTATGGCGAAAAGCCGACCGACATTCTCAACCGTATTCCTGCAGCTGGTAGCACGCAAAATGCGCCTGCTGGCGGCACTGGTACGGGTGGTGGCATCCTTAATCAGCTCGGTGGCGAATCTTCGCGTACCAATGAAGCGGAAACACCTGCTTCGGGCGAAGCTCCTGCACCCGTTCAGCCTGACAGCACCCAGCCACAGGCACCGCAGGTTCCAAGCTCCCAGTAAGATCATCTGAGTTTCCAGATTTTTTAAAAGGCCGGTCTGTTTTCAGATCGGCCTTTTTATTTTGGTAATAAGCACCCAAAGTGTTGCACACAGGCAATAGCGATCATCGAATCGTGATGTATTGGCGGTCTGGATAATTGAGTAATTTTGCTGATTAACGTATTGGGTTGAAAAACCTGAACGCGATGTTGCGACAGGTATTTTCCGCTTACGTCTGGTTTCGGGAACTGATCATGTCTCCACGTTTTATTTTGATGGCTGGTATTGCAAGCCTCTGCATCGGTCTTTCAGGCCAGAGCTTCGCCGCTGGTGCTGCTGGCGCAGAAGCTGAGCTTGATGCTGCTGCGACTGCTGTGCAACAGGTTGCTGTTGCAAGCGATACCACTGCAAAGCCTGCCAAGAAGAAAAAGAAAACCGCTTCTAATGCAGGTGCTGCGAAAAAGGTTGGCCTTAATCGCTACAACATCGATCCACGCTATCAGGCGCAGACCGTTTCGTTCACTGGCTATGAGCCAGGTACGATCGTGATCGATCCGTCGAAGTATTTCCTTTATCTCGTCGAAAGCTCGGGCAGTGCACGCCGCTACGGGATTGCTGTTGGTAAAGTTGGCCTCGAATTCAAGGGAACTGCGAACATCAACGCTAAGCGCGAATGGCCACGCTGGATTCCGACCAAAGAAATGATTGAGCGTAATCCTACGCAGTACGGTCGTTATAAAAATGGCATGGATGGCGGTCCGGGCAACCCGTTGGGTTCGCGCGCCATGTATCTGTTTCAGGGCAACAAAGACACCTACATCCGTATTCATGGCACGACTCAGCCATGGACAATCGGAAGCCCTGCTTCCAACGGTTGTTTCCGTATGACCAACGAAGACGTCATGGATCTCTATGATCGCGTTGGCATGGGCGCAAAAGTCGTCGTTCTCTGATTTTTTTATAAACTACCCGAAAGGCCGGGATTTTCCCGGCCTTTTTTCGTGTGCACGTCACAATTCGAGTTACATGCTACGAAGAGAACTAAAACTGGTGGAAGCGTCCGGTTTTCTCGCATGCAATGCAGTTCGGGCGCGATTTTGATGGAAAAAACATTGATTCCCATTTTTTTAGTGGCGGAATCAATCAGAAGGGTCTAACGACATAAGCCCATGGCGCGATATGTATTCATCACAGGCGGCGTGGTTTCTTCCCTCGGAAAAGGCATTGCCGCAGCAGCATTGGCTGCACTCCTTCAGGCACGTGGTTACCGCGTGCGTATCCGTAAACTCGACCCTTATCTGAACGTCGACCCCGGCACGATGTCGCCTTACCAGCATGGTGAGGTGTTCGTCACTGACGATGGTGCCGAAACAGACCTTGATCTGGGCCATTACGAGCGGTTCACCGGTCGTCCTGCTAATCAGCGGGATAATATTACGACGGGTCGTATTTACCGCAATATCATCGAAAAAGAACGCCGCGGCGATTATCTCGGTGCGACGGTTCAAGTCATTCCTCACGTCACGGATGAAATCAAAAACTTCATCCTTGAAGGCAATGACGAATATGATTTCGTATTGTGCGAAATCGGCGGCACGGTTGGCGATATTGAAGCTATGCCGTTCCTCGAAGCGATTCGTCAGCTTGGCAACGAACTGCCACGCAACAGCGCGGTCTATATCCATCTGACCTTGATGCCGTATATCCCTGCGGCAGGTGAACTCAAAACCAAGCCGACACAGCATTCGGTCAAGGAACTGCGCTCAATCGGTATTGCTCCGGACATTCTTCTGGTTCGTGCAGATCGTGAGATTCCGGCTTCTGAACGTCGCAAGCTGTCGTTGTTCTGTAACGTGCGTGAAAGCGCAGTTATTCAGGCGCTCGACGTCTCGACCATTTATGATGTGCCGATTGCCTATCATAAAGAAGGTCTCGACAACGAAGTTCTTGCAGCATTCGGCATTGAGCCTGCACCAAAGCCGCGCATGGAGCGTTGGGAAGGTATTTCTGACCTGCTTCACAATCCTGAAGGCGAAGTCACCATTGCCGTTGTCGGCAAATATACCGAGCTGAAAGACGCGTATAAGTCGCTGATCGAAGCGCTTCAGCATGGCGGCATTGCCAACAAGGTGAAGGTCAATCTCGACTGGATCGAAGCTGAAGTCTTTGAAAGCGAAGATCCATCGCCATATCTCGAAAAGGTTCACGGCATTCTGGTGCCGGGCGGCTTTGGTGAGCGTGGTGCGGAAGGCAAGATTCTTGCGGCCAAGTTCGCACGCGAACATAAGGTGCCTTATTTCGGCATTTGCTTTGGTATGCAGATGGCTTGTCTTGAAGCAGCGCGTAATCTCGCTGGTATCGAGAATGCATCTTCGACTGAGTTTGGCCCGACCAAGGAACCAGTCGTTGGTCTGATGACTGAGTGGCTCAAGGGCAATATGCTCGAAAAGCGCACCAAGTCAGGCGATCTTGGCGGAACGATGCGTCTTGGCGCATATGAATCCACGCTTAAGGCTGGAACGCGTATTGCTGAGATTTACGGTTCGACCGATATTTCCGAACGTCATCGTCACCGCTACGAGGTGAATGTTGACTATAAGGATCGCCTAGAAGAAAGCGGCCTGATCTTCTCAGGCATGTCGCCGGACGGTGTTCTGCCGGAAACAGTCGAATATGCCGATCATCCTTGGTTCATTGGCGTTCAGTATCACCCGGAATTGAAGTCTCGCCCATTTGAACCGCACCCACTCTTCGCCTCCTTTATCGCAGCTGCGATGGAGCAGGGCAGACTGGTTTAAAGCTCTTACGCGCGCCTCCGGGCGCGCGTTTTACATTATGCGACGGCAAGCCCTCGTTTTCTTTCGTATGTCTTTATCGAAAAACCGGTTCCCACTTTTTGGAGACATGCTTATCGGGACGCGTTTCATTTCTGCGCCTTGTTTTCGTTCAATTCGCACGCCAGATAAGGTGCCTCTGAGGCACTTGTAATATTTGAAGGTTTCCAATTATGACGACCGCTAATCCTGCTGTAAAAATCGGCAATGTAACGTTCTCAAACACTGCGCCGCTGGCATTGATTGCCGGGCCTTGTCAGATGGAAACACGGGAACACGCTTTTGAGATGGCTGGGCGTCTGGTTGAAATCACCAGCAAGCTTGGTATTGGTCTCGTTTACAAGTCGAGCTTTGACAAAGCCAACCGCACGTCGCTGAGCGCACAGCGCGGCATTGGTCTGGATAAAGCGCTCGAAGTCTTTGCAGACCTCAAAAAAGAATTTGGTTTTCCGGTTCTGACAGACATCCACAATGAACATCAGTGTTCGGAAGTTGCGGAAGTTGTCGATGTTCTGCAAATCCCGGCATTTCTTTGCCGTCAGACTGATCTTCTGGTTGCAGCAGCCAAGACTGGCCGCTCGATCAACGTGAAGAAGGGGCAGTTTCTGGCACCTTGGGACATGAAGAACGTGCTGGCGAAGATCACTGAAAATGGCAATCCAAATGTCATGGCTACAGAGCGCGGTGCATCCTTTGGCTACAATACGCTGGTGTCCGATATGCGTTCACTGCCGATTATGGCTGGCTTCGGTTCGCCTGTGATTTTCGATGCGACTCACTCTGTGCAGCAGCCGGGCGGTCAGGGTGGCTCGTCAGGTGGCCAGCGTGAGTTTGTTCAAACGCTTGCGAGCGCTGCTGTGGCTGTTGGTGTGGCTGGTGTGTTCATCGAAACACATGAAGACCCAGACAATGCGCCGTCCGATGGACCGAACATGGTATCAGTCGACAAAATGCCTGCATTGCTTGAAAAGCTCATGGCATTCGACAGAATTGCTAAATCGATTTAAAATTCATCAAGAATTCACAGGCGGGGGATTTTCCTCCGCCTTAAATGTCTGTAATGAAGACCTGAAATTGAATTTCTTCAATGTGCCTTGCAACAAAGCGGGGCTACCTACAGGGAAGGACTTGCCCCTATGACTGCAATCATCGACATCGTTGGTCGCGAAATTCTCGA
>Ga0308165_1005659_pt1 | contig 11424 bp, 13 predicted proteins | sample PhyWR2_FD_201032 | JGI IMG/M metagenome (GOLD analysis project Ga0308165, IMG submission 201032) | Phyllosphere microbial communities from UC Gill Tract Community Farm, Albany, California, United States - DLSLW.R2 | ecosystem: Host-associated > Plants > Phyllosphere > Unclassified | place: USA... | reverse complement strand
TAGTCTGTTCCACTTAATTGGCAAGTTCAGTGTTATATTTTACTCCACTTAAGTATTATTTCTAGAATTTAAAAACGACGAATCATTGATCCGTCGTTTTAGCGTTACATAAGTACTATTTAAATCTATTCTTGAGCGTATAACCAATAGAACGATAACTTATTGCCATCAGGATCAGAGAAATCAACGTATCGAATGATACCTGGTACATCCTCTATCGCCTCGTCAACGATTACGCCAAGTGTTTTTAAACGTTCAAATTCTGTGTCTAAATCTTCCACTTCTAAACGTAAAACGTTCTCTGAAACATTGATTTTTTCTTCAAAAAGTTGAATCCAAACCGAACCAATTGGATACTCAATAATGCCTTCAACAGGTATAAGTTTTTCCTCACTCATAAGAAGTTTTTCATACCAACTTGCAGCGTCCTCTAAATTACTTACTGGTAGACCTACAGTGATACTCTTTACATTTAAGCCCATAACTAATTTCCTCCATTCCATCAACTTACGACTAGTTTATCATTTCACGATCAAATAATATTATTCTAGATTGTGTTTTTTAAACGGGAGATTAAAAGTTTCCCCACATTCACTAATATGGGTGGGTCTTCTGGTATCGGTTCTCTCAGCTTAATCGTGTAATGATTGCCAGAACAGTTTGGAAAAGATAACCTTTCATCTTCTTTCCCCCTTAAACTATTGCCTAAGTTAAAGTAAGATAGAACATTAGTGGAACGGCTTATCCCACAAGCTAATAAATAATAGTCTCCATTTGGAATATTTTTCAATGGATTTCCGATTAAATTTTTAGTCGCTAATCCAGATATAGGCAGATGATTCGGTATAAGTGTACGGAAAAGTCCAATAAATAAGATCCCCATCTCAAATCCATCCGGTACTTCAATCGTTACGGTGCAAAAAGACTGACTCTTTTCTTCAAAATGCGCGATTGACTGATCCTTATCGTTCGTTTCAAAACGTTTCATATCATCAAAAAGCTCACTCATTTCTGTTTTATACGCTCTAGGAGAACTTCCTGTATATTTTTTAAACGTATTCGTAAAACTACCGCTGCTTTCAAAACCTGAACGTTCTTGTAGGTCGAGTATACGCTTTTCTTCATCGAGTTCAAAGATCGCCTGTTCAACTTTTAAACTAGAGAGAAATTCAGCAACACTGAATCCATTTAGTTCTTTAAATTTCCGACTAAAGTGATGTTTATCATAACCAAAGTGAACGGCAATTTCCTCACTGGTCATTTTTCTACTAACAGCTTCTTCTGAAATGAAAGAAAGGATTTCAGGCATTTTGGTTTTCATTTTTGTTCCTCCTTCTCAGAGCGCTAGTTTCTAAAAGACTTGTCAATAAATAAGCTATATCAATTACTTATTTTGCACGAAAAGAAAGAGTTTTTCAATAAAATTTGAACGATTCAATGGTTTATCAAAAAGTTACAAGTACACTGAATAAGTTGATAAAGTCTATAGTTACCAATATGGTATTCTTATCTTACATAATATTTTCAAAAGCAATTATATGGTTGGGCAAGTTAGCTAAAAAGATAAATATTATGTAGAGAATAAAATCAACTAATCGATCAAAGGAGACATTCAGATGGCAGATAAAATCAGTACTGATGCAGCAACCGTAAATTTCTTAACAAGTAAATTTACAAGCAGCCTCTCATCCCTATCATTCAAACCAAAACAAGCAAGTAGCATGAGTTTTTCTGAAAGTAGTGCAGCTAGCGCGATGAAAAGCAGTGTTTCTTCACTTAGTACCATCGTGTCAACGTTTAAAAGCAACGCGTCTAAAGACGTTGGAAACTTACAAAAAATACATCAAGCCATCAAACAGGCTGAAAAAATGCAGTAAAGTAGGTGCTTTATGGAAGAAAAACAACTACAAGTGAAAATCGAAGAATATGAAGATCGAAAAATAGAGTTAAAGAAAAAAGATACTGAAAGTGATTTTCTACTCAATGATCTACAACGTGTTTACCAACAACAAGCAGCGATATTAGAAGAATTTCTCTATTACAGCAAAGGAACAGAAGCAGAACGTTCAGCTAGGATAGATTTAGAAATGCTAGAAGATGAACGAACAGAAGCGTTCAGAACCTTTGATGCTGGCAAAGAAGAGTTAACAGAATTAGTAAGTGAAACAGAACGTAAAAAAATCCAAACAGAAGACGACCTCCTATGGCTGCAAAAAAAGAAACAAGCACAAAAGGAGGAAGAAGATGCCTAAATTTAGATATACGGAATGGCAAAACGTTGCCAGTGAAGTCCAAACGCTACGATTAACAGTATTAGATCAACTAAATTCCTTTAAAGAGGCGCAACAAGCGTTTCAAAGTGCAGGGAAATTATCGGGTACAGGGTGGGATTCGACCAAAAGTTATTTTGAAGCCTACTCAGAAGTATCAACGACAGTGGGCAATGCCTTGAATACCCTTGACGATGCGATCACCTCTTACTTGAGCGCCTTTACCTCAGAAGTTGGACCAGCAGAAAATGATTTAGATACCGCAAAAATGGAAGGGCTAAAAGCTGAGTTACGTCGTTTACAAGCAGAAAATGATGTGATCATGGAAGCTTTGGCAAAAGCCTTTGAAGATGTGCCATTTGTGAACCAATTTTTTAATAAACAAAGTATGCTAGGAACCGCAAAGAAAATTGAGATTCTCGAAAAATATAGCGCCTTTGAAGCATCACATGGCAGTGATTTCTCAGACGTGCAGACAGTTATTACTTCGATTGCCGAAGGGTTAGCTTTTCTAGGTAGTGCCGGGAATTTTTCAGGCGGGAAAGATGGTTATAAAACCATTGATTTTAAAAATCAAAAATGGTATAAAGCACTAAAGGACTTTAACAAAGAACAACCCAAAGACCGAATTGATGTGGTCATCAAAGAATTATCGAATGGCGTCGAATACCAGATTTATCGTAATGGGAAATTGGATGTTCAAAGAACCAAAGAATTACATGAACTGTTTCGTGTTCATAATGTTGAATTATTTAAAGAGTATGGACCAGAGATTTTTAAAATCCTTACGAATATTGATGATATTGAGATTCTATTTGGGAAAGATTCTACGACGATGCAGCGGTCATCTTCAGGTGTTTTCTTGTTGTTAGCTATATTGCCAATCGATCGAGTGAAAGATATTTTGAAGTCGGCTAAGTTGCTTAGAAATGGCGATTATACGCTGGATGCAGTTAAGTTGACTGTTAAAGAGTGGGAAGCGTTGAAAGAGTTTGAGAAGTCGGCGGATGTTGTTAAGACTGTTGATAGAGGGAAAGATGTTGGGAAAGTTGGAATTAATTTTGGAAGTTCTGAAAAATTAGAGATTCATTTTTCAAAACATGGTTCTGAAATGAAACAGGCTTTAAACAAAAAAAATTACACTGTAGCTGATTATTTAAGTGATGCAAATCATGTAATTAATGAAGGGCAATTTGTTCCTGAAATGAACGGTTATGTCAAACTTATTAGTGGTGAAGGCAGTGCTAAATATGCTTTTGTTGGATTAGATAGGACAACAGGTAATATAACAACGTTACATTTGAAATCTGTAAAAGAGCTTGCTAAAAAGGCACCTAGTTTAGGGTTAAAACCGTAGGAGGTAATATAAGATGATTATTGTAAAAAAAGTGAATTGGATAGATATAGATTCAGGAGAGGCAGATATTTTACTTTCAGATGGTACGTATTCTATTGAATGTTTTTGTAGTGATTGTAATTTTTCAGAAGGTGATACGTTTTCAGATATTCTTTATGGATTTAATGTTAGAAATATCGTGAAAAGCTTCAATGAGGAATACGTAATAGATGAAAAAAACGGTAGCTACTCTATTCAAGGTAAACTTGTAGATAAGGACAGTGAGATTTTACAAATAGGAGAGTTTAAAATAGATATATCTGATGGCGACATACCTAAGGACATTGACAAAAATGATTATTTAGAAGTTGATATTTCAAGAATTGATATTTATTAAAATAGTAGTTTCTTCACTTTCCTAAAGTATTATCCAATGAATTTCTTTATTTTTCCAGAATATGAAATAAATGATCAGCGTGAAATTCCGTTTGTGGAATATTCATACAAAGATGAACTAATTACAAGAATAAATGAATATGCACGAGAAAAAAATTTAATTGTAGTGGATATTCAAGACGTGAATGCAATAATGAGGTCTAGAGGAATTTTCTCTAGGCTTTTTTGTTGAAAATGAATTGTGCTAAAACACAAGAAACAAGTAGTTAGATAGCCAACTACTTGTTTAAATCTATCGTTCATTAGTATCAGTTCGGCTAATACTGATGAACTTTAAAATCCTATTTTGCTGCTAGGATTTTAAATTAAAATATTTTTCAGTTTCTTTTTGGTTTTAAGTTTTTGTGTTTCTTGAGCTAATGTTTTTAGTATTCGCTCATGCTCATATAAGAGGTTATCGGGAATAGAATGATTTTGGGTGTTGTTTTTTTGTGAACGGAATGTTTCGTGCCAGTTCTTTAATTGTTGGATTGAATGATTTAGTTTGTGTAGATCTTGATAAGTGATTATTTTTACTGGGTGAGCCATGTTGAACCTCCTAATGATTTCTATTTTTTTCATTCATTGTTTTTGCTCTTAAACCTATTTTAGAGTTTATTGCTCTAAAAGTCAATAGAGTTTATAACTCTATCGTAAAATAAATAAAAAGGAGACAAGTCATGCAATATATAAAACGGATAAGAGAATTACGTGAAGATAATGATTATACACAGAGAGAAGTTGCAGCGTTGTTGAGTGTTGGACAAAGAACTTATGCTGATTATGAATATGGAAAAACGAGAATACCTCTAGATTCCATGATTGTATTAGCTAAATTTTATAACGTTGATATGAATTATATATGTGGAATTAGTAATGTGAAGAACTCATTTCCTAAAAAATAGTTAGTTTAATGCTAAATGATAGATAGCTAATTTAAGAGTTTATAGCTCTAAACAGTGGTTGAGTTTATAACTCTAGGATAGAATAATCAAAAAGAGGGATGGCTATGGATTATATTAAGCGAATAAGGGAATTACGTGAGGATAACGATTATACACAGAGAGAAGTTGCAGCGTTGTTAAACGTGGGTCAGAGAACTTATGCTGATTACGAATATGGTAAGACGAGAATCCCTTTAGAATCTATGATTAAACTTGCAAAATTTTATAATGTTGATATGAATTATATTTGTGGGGTTAGTGATGTGAAAGTGCATTTTCCGAATAAGAAGGGGAAATGAAAATATGTAGTTAAAGGTTGTTAGATTGGTCCGTATGTTGAATGAGCCCATCTTTGAATTATAAAGTCTTTCTAGAATAAATTTATTGTACTTTTCTTTAAAAGAATCAGTACCAAAAAGAAGAAAAACAGTATAAATAAAAAACAGAGGTATCCCAACACGGAATACTTCTGTTTTTAGTTTGAGTCTAAATAAACCAAGTACACATAATTTTTGTGAGGAAACAATTTGTGCAGTTGGTCGTAAAAAGTGGGTTTAGCAAACTGAAGTGAGTTAGCTTGCTAAACTAAAATTTATTTGAATAAATCCTTTCTCAAAGTAGCCACCAAAAGATTGAATGATTTCTCATTTTTTTGTTCTATAAAATTAATGGTTTCTTTGACTACATTAGAGTTCTTAGTAATAAGTTGTAACTTTGGAATAGATATTTTTAAATCATTTAAGGCATTTTCTACACGTTGTTGTTCAGATAGTTCTTGAATATCGTATCTTGCTACGCCTAAAAAAAATTTAGCTTCTTTAGGGGAGAGAACAATTTGAGAAAAAATCGTTATTGATTCATATACTCTCTTTTTTCTTTAAATATATATTTTTTTCTATCTTTAAAAGGTTCTAAAAATAGAGTTGATAAGATAATAGTGACTAAAGAAGAACTCAAAATGTTAATTAATATAGTAAGTATACTAGTATTTTCGATAACGATTGTCTCCTTTCAATTTTATAAAATGATAATAAATGGCAGTAAGATAGTTAGTAAAACTCATAATTACATTATATCAAAATAATATGAAAATAGATAAGTTGTATAAATTTGCCTAGCGTTTAAATTGTCAATAAAACTTCGAATAATTTTAGTCATTATGATATAATAATATTTCTAAGCGTTTGTTTTAATAAGGAGTTAGATTGATGGAAGAAACTACGAATAAAGAAAAAAATTCAACAAAGAAAACTGTGAATATTAAATTGAGATTTTCAAAGAAAGAAAAAATAGTTAATCAAAAATGGTACAAAATAATACGGGTTAAAAATGCTTTGAAAAATTTTTTCAAATCGATTTTTTCACGCCTGCTTACAATTATTATAACTCTAATAGTAGCAGTACCAATGACTTATAATATTCAAGAGCTTATGAAAACAGAAAAAGAAAAGATTGATTATAAAGTAGATTTCGATGCAAAGTATATTACGAGTAATCAAATACAATTTGAAAAAGGATATGAGGGAGAATATCAGTATTCATTTGGTTTAACTTTAACTTTGAATATTAATTCTGGAACTCTACAGCATCTGTATTTAATTTATACAAATCATGATAATGAACCGATAACTAGTACAGATTTTCATAAGTTGAATTTTAATCTTCAATCAAATTTAAATCTGTACAATCTACTTTCAATAGCCGTTTCTGGTGTCAATAATAGGAGACTTTCTAATGCTGAAATAATTACAGAACTTAATTATAGCTCACAAGATAATGAGAAAATAAAAGATATCTACTTGCTTACCATTGATAAACAAAGTAATCCTAGCATTGTTTTACTAACTGTGCAAGGAACTCCTATTTCTCGACAGGAATCAGGAAGTGAACATTCTATCGTGGGAAGTATTAATCCAAAGCCATTTTATTCTCCGGTAGTTTTTGAACAAATAAATTCTTTTGATTTTCTAGATAAAGAAGTTCCACAAAATATTACAGAATCTTTTGTTAAGAACAAAGGACAAATTCTTTCCATTTATTCTGATTTTACATCTTTTAAGTAGTTTGATTTCAGCTACTTAATAACTTTGGAAAGGACAATTCAATAATTGTAAGATAATCTGTTATCATAGACCAAGAAAATGGTTTGGATGGAACCACTATAAATTAAGGAAGCCCAAACTTTGTAGTCTTCTTCCTACTCTATTATATTTTCTAGGTTAAAAGGTAATCGAATATCGATTTTTAGCAGTTTGTAAAGGTTATGGGCACAGAATTCTTATATAATTGAAAGATTTCTGGTAACAATCATACGTTCATTGAATCAATATAGTTATTCACACTTAGGCTAGATGAGAAAGTAAAAGAGTAACATAAATTGGACGAAATTCGAATATATTGGATAAAATATTATAGCAAAATTTTAATCATATTATAATTATGAGAAGCACATGGACGTTTGAATTGTGTAATAGAGGAGGGAATACAGTGAACAGCTCATTTATTAGTAAAAGTTTATTAAGACAAGTCAATGACTTATATATTGAAGAAGGTTTTGAGTCTAATTTGTTAAAACCAATACCGTCTAGAATATTTAAGTTTACATCTGTTAACGAGTTTGTAGTGAAAAACATAGAGAATGATGAAATATCCTTTTCAAAAGTTAAAACATTTAATGATTATGATGACTCCATCTCTATTTCAAAAAAAATTGTATTTGAAATGCTAAAACAACATAATTTGAAATTAGAAAGTGATTTTAAAAAAATCTTTCCAAATTCAGATGAGATAACATTATCAAATGATGCTGCTATGAAACAAATTGCCAACACTGAATTTAAGAATCTTCAAAGTTATGGCAACAATTTAATGGTTTGTTGTTTATCTGAAGGGAATAACCAGTCATACATGTGGGGTCATTATGGTGATTCAAATAGAGGAATTGCCATAGAGTATGAGACGGATAGTTTTCTAGAAGATACTCTAATTGGTGTTACTTATTCACCAAATTATTATTCTAATAAAACTAACTCAATAAATTTTTTTGATGATGATGAAAGTATTGAGAATATTATATATTTGAATATTTTCTTGAAATCTAATCAATGGTCTTTTGAGGAAGAACATAGAATTGTTCTTAGTTTACCATTTCTTAACGAGAATTATTTATCTGTGAAGTTTAGAAAGCCTAAAAGTATTATTTTAGGTAAGAGGTTTTTTGAAGATTTTATCAATGAAAAGGATAATAAAATAAATCAACTGAAGAGAACCTTACTAGATACATTGTGTAATAAGGATATCAAAATTCAATATGTAGATTCAAATGAACAAGGTTATGTTATAAAGAATAATATCGTAAACTCCGAAATTCAAGAGTTATCAAAATATTTTGAAAAATTTGAAGAAAATAAAATATCTTCTTTTCAACTCGAAGAAATTATTGAAAGAGTTTTTCATACATCGTTTGAATATATTTAAAAATAATTAATTGGACTAGAAGATTATTCCGAAGAACTAATTTTTTAGCTAAAAGTCTAATAAGTATGTTTCTGTTAAAAAAGATTACATGGTAAGTTAGCGAAAGTAAAGGAAATACAGCCAAAAGGTTTAAGATATAGTCATACAAGTTTGCTTATTAATGAGTTAAATGCCAATTCTTTAGCAGTGCAGAAACGTTTAGGGCATTCAGATATTCAAATTACATTAGTACCTATTCTCATTTATATCCAACAATTGATAGGAAGGTTGCTGAAATTTTGAGTGGTAAAATTAATATTAAAACCTCTAAAGAATCTTTAATTAATTGGAATGGAAATCAACATTGTAAAAATAATGATGATTCAGAATTTAATAGTGCTATAATTATTGTGAATTGTAAAAAAAGGTGGGTTTTTATGGAAAATGAAAAGGTATCTTACAATGAAAGACACAGAAAAAATGCATTGAGAGGATTTGCGTTTGAAGATTTTGTATTAAAGTTATTAGAGTATTATCAAATTGAAGATATTAAACGTAATTATATTTTTAGTGAGTTTAAAGAGATGAGAATACCTCCAGAGGCAGATTTTTATTTAAATAATAAGATAATAGTAGAAATTAAATGTTTCAGTACAAAAGAAATATCTTTTAGTCAATTGCTTAACTCAGCAAAGAGATTTCAAAGAGAGTTTTCCGAAAAGATGTCGGAAGATAAAACTTTCTTAATAATAGTCGGAAACGTAGTTGATTTTGATAGAATTGAAAGTTTCATAGAAAGAAGACCTGAATTGGAGTTTATAGAAATAATTGATGTCAGAAATTTGTTTTATTTAACTAGAAATAATGATTTATTAACTGATGAATTAACTTCATTATTGAGTTTTTCAACGGAAGACGAAGAGTTTTTATTTCCTAATTTTAATGATAGTATCCTACAAGAAATGTTTAAAGATGAGAAGGCATTACCTTTGAAATCTGAATCGAATCATGACTACATTCAAGAATTAGAATCTTGGGAGCCTAAAGGGAGATCTAATTGTTTAGAATTTGAAAAATTATGTGTTAAAGTTTTAAAAAAATTATTAAATGATAATTTAATGTTATGGGATGATCAACGAGGGTCAAGTGGTAATATGTATAGATTTGATTTAATTTGTAAGATTAAGACAGAAAGTTCTCATGATTTTTGGAATATTTTGAAACACCATTTTGAAACAAGGTATATAATTTTTGAATTTAAGAATTATGAAGAAAGGATTACTCAAAAAGAAATATATACTACCGAAAAATATCTCTACGCAAAGGTATTGAGGTCAGTTGCAATAATGATTTCTCCAAAAGGAGAGGATGAAAATGCAGGAAAAGCCATTAGAGGTACACTTAGAGAAAATGGTAAACTAATTTTATCTCTTACTATTGATGATTTGATTAAAATGTTAAAATGGCAAGATAGTGGAAATGAATTTACCCCATCAGATTATTTGAGTGAGCAACTAGATGAATTACTTATTGATTTAGAAAAATAAAGGGTAGTTACCAAAAAGGGTACCAAAATAAAATAAAAAAGCTCTAAGCGTTGTAATAAGCAACGCTTAGGCTTTCTTTTTATCTTATTCCCACTCCACAGTAGCAGGTGGCTTACTCGTAATATCATAAACAATCCGATTCACATGATCCACTTCATTCACGATCCTCACAGAAATCTTCTGCAACACATCCCAAGGAATTCTCGCAAAATCAGCCGTCATCCCATCAATCGAAGTCACGGCACGAATCCCAACCGTATAATCATACGTACGGCCATCACCCATCACACCCACACTACGGATGCCAGGTAACACAGTAAAGTACTGCCAAATATCACGATCTAAACCAGCATTAGCGATTTCTTCACGTAAAATCGCATCAGAATCACGCACGATTTCTAATTTTTCTTCAGTAATTTCACCAAGCACACGAATCCCTAAACCAGGACCAGGGAATGGTTGGCGCCAAACAAGCGCTTCAGGCATGCCTAATTCGATCCCTAATGCACGAACTTCATCTTTAAATAAAGTATTCAACGGTTCGATCAATTCAAATTGCATATCTTCTGGCAATCCGCCCACGTTATGGTGAGATTTGATTGTTTGCGCCGTTTCAGTTCCGCTTTCTACGATATCTGTATAAAGGGTACCTTGTGCTAGGAAGTCGATGCCATCAAGTTTTGTCGCTTCATCATCGAAAAGATAAACGAATTCATTCCCAATGATTTTACGTTTTTTCTCTGGATCAGAAACGCCAGCTAATTTATCTAAGAAACGCTCTTTTGCATCTACTTTAATAATGTTTAAGCCGAATTTTCCGCCTAAACTATCCATTACTTGTTCTGCTTCACCTTTGCGCAATAAACCATGATCCACAAAGATACAAGTCAATTGATCGCCGATGGCTTTTTGTAAAAGCACACCAACAACGCTTGAATCCACGCCGCCTGAAAGACCAAGAAGGACTTTTTTATCGCCGACTTGTTCGCGGATTTTGTTGATTTCCATTTCGATGAAGTTGCCCATTGTCCAGTCGCCTTCGCAATGACAAATATCAAACGTAAAGTGACGTAATAAGTCGTTACCATATTCAGAATGACGAACTTCTGGATGGAATTGCACACCGTAAAGGTTGCGGTCTGTATTTTGAACTGCTGCAAACGGACAATCTGCGCTAGTTGCCACCGTTTCAAAGCTATCAGGGATAGCAGCGACTAAGTCACCATGACTCATCCAAGCGATTTGTTTTTCAGGTGTTCCTTTAAAAATAGGTGAATCAGGAATCAAAAGTGATAGCTCTGACTTACCATATTCACGGTTGCCAGCAGGCTCAACTTTTCCGCCTAAATTATGCATCATTAGTTGCATACCGTAACAAATCCCTAGAATTGGAATGCCTAATTCATAAATTTCAGGATCGATACTAAACGCATTTT
>Ga0308165_1005657_pt1 | contig 11426 bp, 8 predicted proteins | sample PhyWR2_FD_201032 | JGI IMG/M metagenome (GOLD analysis project Ga0308165, IMG submission 201032) | Phyllosphere microbial communities from UC Gill Tract Community Farm, Albany, California, United States - DLSLW.R2 | ecosystem: Host-associated > Plants > Phyllosphere > Unclassified | place: USA... | reverse complement strand
GCACGCCTATACCCCTATGAATTTGGTAATGCAAGCCAATCTCTTTATCCTGAATATAATCGTTTCCACCCAATTGAATGCGGTACATACCTAAATTGGCATTTAAAACACCAGGTTTATCTACATCCTCAGTGTATACCTGCGGCATGGTTACAAAAGGGCCGCCATCCATAGGCCAGTTTACAATTTGCGGCAACTGACTGATGGTCGTTTTTAAAAATTTATTTTTTGCAGAAGGTGTTTTAAGTGGCAGCGCAGAAAGTGCCGACATTGCCGTACCTGCATATTTGAAAGGATTCTTCAAAGCCTTCATCGGATCGTTTCTGAGCGAAACCAATTGTTGTACTTTTGGCAAAGTATCCCTGAAAATAAATTTTGAACGTTCTAAGGTACCAAACAGGTTAGAAACCGCCGGAAAAGGACTTCCTTTTACTTTTTCGAATAATATTGCAGGCCCCTTATTTTCGTAAACCCTTAAATGGATGGCTGCCATTTCTAAATAGGGATCTACTTCTTCTTTTATTCTGATTAAATGACCGTGCTTTTCAAGATCGGATACACATTCTGCTAAACTTTTGTATGCCATGCCCAAAGATAAATAATTAGATTTTCTGAGAAACAAAAAAGCCCTATATAAGCAGATTTTACAATAATGCTACTTATTTAGGGCTTTCAACAGGATAATTTGATTCTATTTTTTTCCTGCAAAAGAGCGTAACATCCAGGTGTTTTTCTCTTTAAATTGCATAAAGCGGTTTACCATATCATTCGAACCGTCGTCTCCGGCAGCATCAGTTGCATCTAAAAGTTCTCTTTCCAATTCAATCAATGTAGCCATATCGTCTAAAATTGCATCAACCATATCAAGGTCTTTAAGGCCAATAGTATCAATTTCTTTAATGTTAGATTCTTTAATGTAATCCGCAAAACGGCTATGTGGTGGTTTACCTAAAGTTAAAACCCGTTCGGCAATTTCATCAATGGTCAACTGCGCGTTGGTATATAATTCTTCAAACTTTACGTGAAGTGTAAAAAAGTTTTGCCCTTTAATATTCCAATGGCAACCTCTCAGTTTTTGGTAATGGATGTGGTAATTAGCCAGGTAATCGTTTAAAAGATCAACAACTGGTTTAACTTCTTTTTCGTTTAAGCTTATTTCTTTAGCGTCCATTTTGTTATTATTTATGGTGTATTTTAGTGTCTACCTAACAACCCAAATTTATAAAAGTTTTATCCAATTTTGTCTTTTGAACAATACGTTATTTATTAGATCGTTTAATATTCAATATTACAGGGAATAACAATTTTATAAACATTTGTTAATGAATAGCATACCAACATCAGCTTAATAAAGTCATCTTATTTTTACCCAAAAACGAGAAGCATAACATAGGCTGATTAACAATATTATTCGTATAATTGCTCCCTTTGACTTAAAAATTTACATAAAATAAATGCATAAAATATATTTATCTGCTGTGGTGTTATTTGCTTTAAACATTGCAAATGCCAAAGCCAGTACAGCAAGAGACTCTATCGGTGTAGAAAATAATAAAGGCAAAAAACTGATTGTTCACCAAACCGTTGCAAAGGATACTTATTATTCCATCGGACGGAGATATAATGTTGCCCCTAAAGACATTATGGCCTTTAACGATAATAAGTACCTTCAGGTTGGTATAATTATTAAAGTACCAACAAATATTCCTTTTACTGCAACAGGATCAACCGCTACTGCACAAACTCCAGGTGCTGCTACCGGCAATGTGATTGAACATACCATTAAAGCAAAGGAAAATTTAAATATGCTGGCCGAAAAATATGGCACAACCATAAACGAGATTAAAGCTTTAAATAACCTAAGCGGAAATAATTTAAGCATTGGTCAGGTATTGAAAATTCCTGTAAAAAATGGAGAACAAACTGCTACAGCTGCTCCTGTAACGCCGCCGCCAGTTAAAAACAATACAGAAACTCCACAAACCAACACACCATCTGCTGATCAAACCATGATTGAGCATACTGTTGCACCAAAAGAGTTTTTAGGTAAAATTGCCGAAAAATATGGTACTACCGTAGAGGAAGTAAAAAAAGCCAATAACCTTTCGGGAAATAATCTCCGTATAGGGCAGAAACTTAAAATTCCGGCAACTAAAAATATCAATGATAATAAGGTTGTAACAGCAACTGCTGAAGAAAAACCAGTTCAGGAAAATAAACCTACTGATGCATCAGGAACACATACTGTGCTCAGGAATGAAACCATTTTCACCATTGCCAAACAATATGGCATTACTGCTTATCAGATCAGAAAACTAAACGACCTCCCTGATAATGCGATTACCATTGGACAGGTTTTAAAAGTTCCGGGAGGTATTGTTGCCGAAGTTCAGGTTCCGGTAGAGAAACAGGCAGAAACAAAAGTTAAAGAAACACCAGTAGCAAAAGAAGAAAGTTTTATCCATACAGTAGCTACCGGAGAAAATATTTTTTCAATTGCAAAAAAATATAACCTAACTGCTTTTCAGATCAGGACAGCTAATAAATTGGAGGATAATAACATCAAAGTTGATCAAAAACTGATTATCCCGAAACCACCACAACCAAAGTCGGTTAATGATGCTTCGAAAGAAGACCAGGAGAATGAACCGGACAGTACCATGGTAAAAGATCCCAAACTACGTCGCGATCCGAGTGTTTATGGCTTGAGTCAGATCGAGGAAAAAGGTACCGCCGTATGGATTGCCGATCAGGATCTTGATGGCACAAAAATGCTGGTTTTACACCGCACAGCACCTGTAGGAAGGGTAATTAAGATTACCAACCCAATGACAAACCGCACAACCTTTGCAAAGGTTGTTGGTAAATTTACAGAGAACGAATCCACAAAAGATGTTATCATTGTAATGACTAAAGCAGTAGCCGATTCACTGGGCGCTTTAGATAAACGTTTTTTCTGCAATTTAACTTATAGTGCTCAATGAGTTCGAACAAAAAGCCTTTCATTATTGGCATTGCCGGTGGTAGCGGATCGGGTAAAACTTTTTTCTTAAACTGCTTTCTTCATCATTTTAAACAAGATGAAGTAACGCTTGTATCACAGGATGATTATTACATTCCGGCTGGCGACATGACCCAGGAAGAAAATAAGCTCTACAATTTTGATCTGCCATCAACCATTGATAGCGAACAGTTTTTAAGAGATATAAAGCAATTAATGAGCGGTGAAGTTGTTTATAAAAAGGAATATAATTTTAACAATCCATTAGCTGTAGTTAAAATACTCGAAATTAAATCCGCACCAATAATTATTGTTGAAGGTCTTTTTATTCTTCACTTTAAAGAAATAGCTGCGCTTTTGGATCATACAATATTTGTTGATGCAGATGAACAGGTTGCTTTAGACCGGCGCATTAAACGCGATGGACTGGAACGCGGTTATCCCGAAGAAGATGTATTGTATAAATGGCACAACCATGTTGTACCCGCTTATAAAGAATACCTACTTCCCTATCGTGAAGCATGCAACAAAGTGGTGATGAACAACACCAACGAACCAGATGAAATTATCGCCATTACTGAAGATATTTCGAACGATTTAAGGAATAGTATTTTAGTAGATATACATTAAAATGAAAGAAGTCAAGTTTTTAAAACTTGACTTCTTTTTTTTCGTAAAGAATCGTTATTCCAACTTGATTTGGAATCATAATGCCTTTATAGCTTTACAGAATCTACTAAGCCCCCCTTCGGGCCAGAGAAGATCATCTTCGTCTGCCTGATTTGTATCCCCACAAACCACCACTTAATCCAACCTCATTTCAGGTATCTTCCCCCTTCGCTATTACCGTGGTTTGTGTCCCCACAAACCACCACTTAATCTAACCTCATCTCTGGGATCTCCCCTTCCACTACCAATCTCCCCGCAGTAGATTTTTGTATAAACTCGATACTCACACCAGGGGCACGCTCCAAAAGTTTAAAACCACCTTCAGGTAAAACATCTAAAACAGCCAGCTCAGTCACAATTTTTTTGATACACTTTACGCCCGTTAATGGCAATGTACATTTCGGCAACAACTTGCTTTCGCCTGCTTTATTGATATGCTGCATGGCTACAATAATATTTTTGGCCGATGCTACCAAATCCATTGCTCCTCCCATTCCTTTAACCATTTTACCAGGAATTTTCCAGTTCGCGATATCGCCATTTTCCGAAACCTCCATGGCACCAAGAATAGTTAAATCTACTTTCTGCGAACGGATCATCCCGAAACTCATCGCTGAATCAAAAATAGATGATCCGGGTAAGGTGGTAATGGTTTGCTTGCCGGCATTAATTAAGTCGGCATCCTCTTCTCCCTCAAATGGAAATGGCCCCATACCGAGTAAACCGTTTTCTGATTGTAACACTACGTTAATGCCCTTTGGAATATAATTGGCAACCAAAGTGGGTATACCAATGCCAAGGTTAACATAGTATCCGTCTTTTATTTCTTTAGCAATGCGCTGAGCGATCTCTTCTTTTGAAAACATAAAAATTGTAAATAATTGAATGTTGGATGATGGAATAACTGATTTTTTTAATGACTGAATGTTCGAAGCTGCTACTAAATTTCAGAGTCGTCACTCCTCTTCCTCACCGTTCGTTGTTCAATTCTTTTTTCGTAATCCTTACCCTGAAAAATTCGATGCACATAAATACCCGGTGTATGAATGTAATCAGGATCAAGTTCACCAGCCACTACCAATTCTTCAACTTCGGCAATGGTTATTTTACCAGCCATGGCCATTACAGGATTAAAATTCCGACTTGTTGATCGGAAGATTAAATTACCTGCTGTATCCCCTTTCCATGCTTTAACAATTGCAAAATCAGCATCGAATGCATATTCCATTAAATAATCTTTACCATTGAAATTGCGCACCTCTTTGCCTTCTGCCACTTCAGTACCCACGCCTGCGGGAGTAAATATAGCAGGCATACCATAGCCCGCAGCCAAACATCTGGTAGCCAAAGTACCTTGTGGAATAAGATCTACCTCAAGCTCGCCGCTAAGCAGTTGCCTTTCAAACTCCGCGTTTTCGCCCACGTAAGAAGATATCATCTTTTTAACCTGACGCTGTTTCAGCATTAAACCGATCCCAAAATCATCTACCCCAGCATTATTTGAAATACAGGTTAAATTTTTCACCTGTTTGGTTACCAAAGCATTTATACAATTTTCTGGAATACCACAAAGGCCGAAACCACCGAGCATGATGGTAGCACCGTCTGATATATCTTTGATGGCTTCTTCAGCACCAGATACCACTTTATTTATCATTTTATGAATTTTTGGTTAGTTTGCTAAATTACAAATTGCCTTCATAAATGATGCATTTATAATTTTTAAATCCAATAGGAATACTAATCAATTGGAATTAATCTAAATAACCATTATATTTGTGCTGCAATGATTTACGAGAGAGAAGATAGCCTATTCATTTTACCCACCGATCCTGAGTTTCAAAAAGGAATGGGTTTTATTTTCAGCTGCACTGCTGAGCACAAAAAATGTTGTGAGAAATTTAAAAAGGGTAAGCGTTGTAAAAAATGCCCCGGAAATAAAAAGAAATAAACTTATTTCGAAATTTCAATAATTTTATCGTCACTTCCATTACTGGTGCAGATATAAATCTTTCCTTCAGGTGATTGGCATACAGCCCTTATCCTTCCATACGTATTCACATAAAAATCTTTTGTAGCTGTAATTTTTGTTTGTGCCTCATCTAGTTTTAGCTGCATCAATTTGGTACCTTTTAGTACCGCCAACAAAAGCGAATTTTTAAATTGCGGTATATAATCAGAATTGTAATATGTTAATCCACTCGGTGCGATGGTTGGTGTCCAATTTATTAATGGTTCTGCTATCTTATTCAGGCTGCAAAAAGATTGTTCGTTACTTTCATTGCAAAACCCCTTGATGTTCGGCCATCCATAATTTCTCCCTTTTTCGATAATATTAATTTCATCATCAGAATCCGGTCCGTGTTCAGAAGAAAATATTTTGTCACCCACCTGAACTAATCCCTGCGCATTTCGATGCCCTAAACTACAAACCGGATTATTGGGAAAAGGATTATCAGCCGGGATTGATCCATCTAAATTTATCCTCAGGATTTTACCAGCCAGCGAATTTAAATTTTGAGGGTTGGCCGTATCAGAGGCATCGCCAGTACTGATAAACAGTTTACCGCCACTTATTAATAAACGCGATCCATTGTGGATGGAAGCTGCCGGAATTTGATCCAGTAAAGTCTGTGCACCTGTTAAATTGCCACTACTAAAAGTATACCGCACTACTTTAGCTTTGTAGGTGCTTCCGTAACCATAAATTACATAAACGTATGGGTTTGAAGAGAAATCGGGATGGAGTGCCATACCTAACAAACCGCCTTCGCCATTCGTACGCACTTCGCTTATGGTAAGTAATGGAGTAACCTGACCAGTTGAAGGATTTAAGCGACTAATTTTGCCGGCCTTTTCTGTAAACCAGATAAAGTTATCAGGACCATAAACCATTTCCCATGGTAAACTTAAACCAGAAACTAAAACCTTTGATTTTAACGTTACATCAGGTAGTGTTCCTGGATCTTCATTACCATCATTATCATTCTTTTTGCAAGTTGTGGCAACCATTACCACAAAAAGACAGAGTAAGATTTTTTTCATAACCGTAACGTTTTAAAAATAACTCAGTTACGGCCAAAAAAGTTTTATTATTTATCGCTCGCTCCGTCATTTCGAGCGAAGAAAAGCGCAGCCGAGAAATCTTTTTAAGGTAGATTTAAGCCTATCCAAAGATTTCTCCACTACGGTCGAAATGAAGGTTGGATAGAAATTCGACCCCCTTACTCTACAAAGTATTCGCCGCATACCGTCATCCTCGCGCAGGCGGGGATCTTAACACACCAGTATATATACCGTTAACCTCAGACATTACTCGAGTATTTCACCTCCTTACCGTCATCCTCGCGCATGCAGGGATCTTAACACTCCAGTATTATAAATACATCAAAACTCCCTATCAAATCGAATAACAACTTATCGCCCGCTCCGTCATTTCGAGCGAAGCAAAGTGCAGCCGAGAAATCTTTTAAGGTTTATTTAAGACTATTCAAAGATTTCTCCACTACGGTCGAAATGACGGTTGGATAGGAATTCGCCCAAGCCGTCATCCTCGCGCAGGCGAGGATCTTAACACACCAGTATTATATCAAGATCCTTATCAAATCGAATAACAATTTATCGCCCGCTCCGTCATTTCGAGCGAAGCAAAGCGCAGCCGAGAAATCTTTTAAGGTTTATTTAAGCCTATCCAAAGATTTCTCCACTACGGTCGAAATGACGGTTGGATAGGAATACGCACGCTATACTAATATCCCGTGTATTTCACCTCCTTACCGTCATCCTCGCGCAGGCGGGGATCTTAACACACCAGTATTATATTAAGATTCCTTATCAAATCGAACAAAATTTATCGCCCGCTCCGTCATTTCGAGCGAAGCAAAGCGCAGCCGAGAAATCTTTTTAATTTGCTTTAACCTTATCCAAAGATTTCTCCACTACGGGCGAAATGACGGTGGATAGGAATTCACCTCCTTACCGTCATCCTCGCGCAGGCGGGGATCTTAACACTCCAGTATTATATCAAGATTTCTTATCAAATCAAATAACAATTTTCATCGCCCTCTCCGTCATTTCGAGCGAAGCAAAGCGCAGCCGATAAATCTTTTTAAGTTGCTTTAAGCTTATCCAAAGATTTCTCCACTACGATCGAAACGGTTACAAGTGAATTCGCCCCACGCCGTCATCCTCGCGCATGCGGGGATCTTAACACTCCAGTATTATATTAAGATTCACTATCAAATCAAATAACGATTTTCATCGCCCGCTCCGTCATTTCGAGCGAAGCAAGCGCAGCCGAGAAATCTTTTAAAGATGCGTCAAGCCTATCCAAAGATTTCTCCTCTTCGGTCGAAATGACGGTTGGATAGGAATTCGCCCCACTTACTAATATTCAAAGTATTTCGCCGCATACCGTCATCCTCGCGCAGGCGGGGATCTTAACACTCCAGTATTATATCAAGATTTCTTATCAAATCGAATAAAAATTTTCATCGCTCGCTCCGTCATTTCGAGCGAAGCAAAGCGCAGCCGAGAAATCTTTTAAGTTTATTTAAATCTATCCAAAGATTTCTCCACTACGGTCGAAATGACGGTTGGATAGGAATTTGCCCCACTTACCAATATTCAAAGTATTTCACCTCTTTACCGCCATCCTCGCGCATGCGGGGATCTTAAAGATATTAGACTTGTGCTTGTGTCGAATGGAAACATCCGACACAAGATTAATACTTTTTTATCAATTCAAATATACATAGGTAATTCCATCCCCGCCTCTATCTGCATGCTCATCTTCCATCCGGTTTACCTGACTATACTTTCGCAAATATTCTCGAATCATTTTCCGCAGTATGCCATCACCTTTTCCATGGATTAATTTAATTGATGGAAACCCAAGCATAATGGCTTTATCCAGGTATTTTTCTACCTCGTGCAAGGCATCTTCTGTACGCTTTCCACGAAGATCCAATTCTGCCCTGAAGCCCGATACAGCATCATTCATGCGCCCGGCAAAAGAGTTTGCGCTGCTTTGAATTACTTTTTTTGCCTCCTTATTGCTTACTTTTTGCACACGGTTCTTTTTAACCGTCGATCGTAAATCGCCAATAGCTAAAATCAGTTCATTGCGGTTAATCTCTAAAACTTGCCCAAGGGTTTCGCTATCAGTAAACTTTACTAAATCGCCAACCTCAATCTCTCCGCCAACAACAACTTGTACTGGTTTAGGCCGTTCTTTTGGAACAGTATTTTTTACCAGTTCCTTTTGCAAATTCTGGCGGAGTTCTTTAGTAACCTCCTTATCGGCCTGTTTCTCTTTAATTTCAGCAATGGTATTCTCAACCAGTTTATTGGCATTTTTAATGATGTTCTGTGCCTCCTGTTTTGCCTCTTTAATCAGTATTTTTCTGTTTTCCTCTAAGAAGCTTTTTAACTTTTCATTCTCAGCAACCAGGTTTTTGGCCTTATTCTGCTGATTGGCTAAACTCACTTTGGCATCATAAACATTTTTCTTTTCACGTTCCAAATCAACAAGCATGGTATCTACCCTATTTTGATTCGATCCTGTTTTCTCTCTGGCCAATTGAATCACCTCTTTGGGCAAACCAATATTCTGGGCAATTTCAAACGCATAAGAACTACCAGGTTTGCCCATTTCTAAAATGTAAAGCGGTTTCATTTTTGCGTTATCGAAAAGCATAGATGCATTTTCCAAACCTGGTGTATTGCCTGCAAAAAGCTTTAAGTTAGAATAGTGGGTAGTAATTACACCCCTAACTTTTTTATTGTTCAATACCTCTAAAACAGCTTCAGCCATTGGGCCGCCAAATTGCGGGTCGGTACCAGTTCCAAACTCATCAATCAGTACCATCGTTTTTGGCGAAGCGTGCTCCACAAAATAGCGCATCTTTTTAAGGTGCGCACTATAAGTACTTAAATCACTTTCTATTGACTGATCATCACCAATATCTGCAAAAATATTTTCAAAAATCCCCACTTCACTATTGGCATCAACGGGTATTAACAAACCGGTTTGCAGCATAATCTGTAACAATCCAACGGTTTTCATACAAACTGATTTACCACCGGCATTCGGACCAGATACCAATACTACACGTGTTTCAGCATCAATATGAATATTTAAAGGAGTAACACTTTTCTTTTCAGCAGCAAATGATATCGATAAAAGCGGGTGCCTTGCATTGATTAATTTTGTTTTAGGTTCTTTTAACAAACCCGGCATTTCTGCCTCAATATCTAATGCAAACAATGCCTTTGCACGAACAAAATCCAACTTGGTAAGGAAACCATGATATGAAAGCAATAATGGCGAATATGGTCGTAAGTCGTCTGTTAAAGCAATTAAAATCTTGATTATCTCACGTCTTTTATCAAATTCTAAATCGCGCAGTTTATTATTTAAGGTAAAAACTTCTTCTGGCTCAATATAAACCGTTTGCCCGGTTGCAGATTCATCATGAACAAAACCCTTGAGCTTGCGTTTATTTTCTGCCAAAACCGGAATACACATTCTACCATCGCGTATGGTTAAACTACCATCGGCAACCCAATTATTTGCAATAGCTTGCTTGTAGATCGAATCCATGCGCTTACGCACATCCTGCTCTGCTTTTGAAATGGCTGAAGTAATTTCCTGCAGTTCTTTTGAAGCATTGGGCTTTATCTTTCCTTTGGCATCAATTACAGTTTCAATTTTACGAAGGATATTTTTTTCAATCGGTAAATGTTCAAATAAAGCTTCGAGCGTTGGGTAAACCTCTGCGCGTTCTTCAAAAAACCGAAGTACGGAGAAAACGGTATGCAGTGAAGTATAAACCTGAAACCACTCGTCTTCCAACAGATAAGTGCCTTCTACCCTGATCTTTTCGACCAGCGATTTGATATCAAAAAAAGTATTAATTTGTAAAGGCTCCTGATTTTGCAGGATACCCTTAAATTCGTTAGTTTGGCGTAAAAATTTATCAATTTGATCAAAACGGTTCATCACCTGCATCTTTTCCACCATCGTTTGTCCCATTGGGCTCAAACAATGTTTGCTGATCAGTTGCCTGATCTCCACAAAACCTAAACGTTCTAAACAGTTTTCGGGATATAACATATTATTGTACGAGTGCCGGAGCGGAGATTGTACTCATCACTTCCGATTTTTTTATATTTATAAGTGAATCGGCCTGTTTTTTCTTTTTAGCAATTTCTGCCAGTGCCTTTACTTTAGATAAAGAATCTGGTTTCATTTTTTTCCTGATCGCAATAGAATCGGCCTTAAATTTCTTTGCAATCACCAGCGAATCTGCCTTAAATTTCTTTTGTTTAATCATTCTATCGGCAATTTCAACCGCTTTTTTCTGCTTAACGAAAGATTTCTGGATATTCTTGTACATGGTTTCCAGCTCTTTAGGATTGGTATTGTACCAAATCAGGCTTTTGTTATATTCGGCAGAATCGGTTCCAAATTTCTTATAAATACCCTTATAATAGGCTGCTGCAACTTTTTTAGCTGAATCTACAACGTAAATAGTAGAAATATAGCCATCAACCATGTGCATATCGTATAAAATCTTTTCCATTTTATCAGGTTTAATAATGCCGTCAGGAATACCAGGTTTGCAACCAAACCATAATATAGCTGTCATTAAAACCCATATTAATCTTTTCATGCTGAATTAAAATATTATTTTTTGCCCAAATTGCGGCAAGGTTATTAATTTTACCAAAAATAGTTATAAATGAGCATAGC
>Ga0308165_1005655_pt1 | contig 11431 bp, 10 predicted proteins | sample PhyWR2_FD_201032 | JGI IMG/M metagenome (GOLD analysis project Ga0308165, IMG submission 201032) | Phyllosphere microbial communities from UC Gill Tract Community Farm, Albany, California, United States - DLSLW.R2 | ecosystem: Host-associated > Plants > Phyllosphere > Unclassified | place: USA... | reverse complement strand
GCGAGGCACGACCTGGCGCACTTCCTGGAGGGACAGATGGCACTCGGGCGGCTGCGGCGCGCCGACCCGTTGCTGGTCGCGATCCAGTTGATCGCGCTGCTGGAGTGCGAGACCGTCACGCCCTGCCTCTTCGGCGTGGTCCAGCGCCTGTCGAAGGCGCAGATCCGGCAGGCGGTCCAGCGCGCGCTGGGCACGTTCCTCGCGGCGCATGGCAGCGCCGCCATGGCCGGCCCGCCACCGCCGCCGGCCTCCTGAGCGCCGTCAGCGCGCGATCACGCGACCGCCGCCAGGTGCTCGTGGAGGATCGCTGCGCCGATGCCGATCAGCAGCAGGCCGCCCCCGGCCTCGGCCCAGCGGCCGGCGATGTTTCCCAGCACGCGTCCGACCATGACGCCCAGGGTCACCATGAGGAAGGTGGCCAGGCCGATCGCCAGCGCGACCTGGAGGATGTTGACTTCCAGGAAGGCCAGGCCGACGCCGACCACCATGGCGTCGATGCTGGTGGCGAAGCCGGTGAGGGCCAGCAGCCAGAAGCCGTGCCGGACCGGCTTGGCGGGTTCCTGGTCCTCCGGAGAGGGCCGGGCGGCGGCCAGGATCATCCGCAGGCCCAGCACGGCCAGCAGCACGAAGGCGATCCAGTGGTCCCACGACTTGACGAAGCTGGCCGCCGTCAGTCCCAGGGCCCAGCCCGCCAGGGGCGTCAGGGCTTCGATGACGCCGAAGATGGCGCCGGTCCTGAGGGCTTCGGACCAGCGGGGCTTCTGCAGGGAGGTGCCCTTGCCGACGGCGGCGGCGAAGGCGTCGGTCGACATGGCCAGGGCGAGGATGGCCGTGGAGGCGATATTCATGGGGTGGGTTCTCGGGTGGCCGGGCGAGCGCAAAGACATGCTCCCGCTGCCCGACCGGTGTCGCGGAGAACATGTCCTTGGTCTCGCCAACCCGCAATGGTTGCCTGTGCCACAGCATCGATGACGCCGAGTATGTTGACAGAGGCGTTTCCAGCGTGTGGAAACCGGCTACTCCCCAAAAGACGCGCGAAGTATAAGCGCGGCCTCGTGGAAACCCTCGATCCCACATCCTCGCCGAGCCGTCAGCGCAGTCTCGTGGCCCTCGCCCTCCTGTCGTGCGGCCTGCTCGCGGCACTCGCGGCGCCGGCGCCAGTGACGGATCCGCAGCCGCGGCTGCCGGGCAGGCGCGGCATGCTCAGAAATCGTAGAGCGTCGCCGGGTTGTCGCGCAGCACGCGTGCGCGCGCCTCGGCCGTCGGCAGCCAGGTCCGCAGGTCGGCCGCGAGCGTGTCCGGAGGCACGTCGCGATAGGGACTGACCTCGTGCGCGCCGGCGCCGGGTCGGCGCGCCGTGTGGGGCCAGTCGCTGCCCCAGAGCACCGCTTCCGGCGCCGCGGCCAGGAAGGCCCGCGCCCACGCATCGGCCAGCGCGGGCGAGGGCAGGCGATAGGGCGCGGAGAGCTTCACCAGCACGCGGCCGCTGCGCAGCAGGTCCTCGACGGTGCCTGCGCCGGGCGTGCCGGGCGCGCCGGCCACCAGCGCGAAATGATCGAGCACCACCTTCACCGGCAATGTCGCCAGCCGCCCGGCGATGCGGTCGACGACATCGGCGGCGGCGTAGAGCTGCAGATGCCAGCCCAGGTCGGCGATGCGGCTGCTCCAGTCGACCAGCAGGCGCTCCAGCGTCGCCACGTCCTGGTTGCCGGAACTCTCCAGGTTGAGGCGCATGCCCCGCACGCCGGCGGCATGCAGGCGGCGCAATTCGGCCGGCGCGGCATCGTCGGCCGGCACGGCGACGCCGCGACCCGCGCCGGCCAGCTGTTCGAGGCTCTCGAGCAGGCAGCGGTTGTCGCTGCCATAGACGCTCGGCTGCACGATCACCGCGCGCCGCAGGCCCAGGCCGTCGAGGTGATGGCGCAGCGCGGCGACCGATGCCGGCCCGGGCGTGTAGTGCCGCTGCGGCACCATGGGATGGCGCATCGGATCGCCGATCACATGCACGTGGCAGTCGCAGCCATCGGCCGGCCAGGCCCCGCCGGGGTGCTCCGGCTGCTCCGGCTGCTCAGGCGCCGTCATGCCGCGCCCCGCGCGCCAGCCGCTGCGCGAAGGCCCTGCCGGTCGCGGCGGTGCCCAGGCTGCCGCCGACGTCGCGCGTGGCGTCGCCGGCGCGGATCGCCTCGGCCGTCACGTCCTCGATGGCCTGCGCCGCGGCGACGAAGGCCGGCAGCGCGCGCCGCTGCCCGTGCCAGCCGAGCAGCTGGCCGGCCGAGAGGATCAGCGAGAACGGATTGGCGACATCCTGGCCGGCGATGTCGGGCGCCGAGCCATGCGCCGCCTGGCCCATGGCGTGGTCGCGTCCGGCGTTGAGCGAGCCGCCCAGGCCCAGGCTGCCGGAGAGCTCCGCCGTCAGGTCCGACAGGATGTCGCCGAACATGTTGGTCGTCACGATGACGTCGAACTTCTGCGGCGCGCGCACCACGTGGGCCATCATGGCGTCGACGATGAAGTCGTCGACCCGCACCTCCGGGAATTCCAGCGCGACGCGCCGGCACTCGTCGATGAACATGCCGTCGCCGATCTTCAGCACGTTGGCCTTGTGCACGATGCTGACGTGGCGCTGGCGCGTCATGGCCAGCTCGAAGGCCGAGCGGGCGATGCGCTCGCAGCAGTGGCGCGTGATGCGCCGCAGCGAGATCACCACGTCCGATGTGATGAGCATCTCGCTGGCGCCCGACTCGATGTTGCGGTCGGCATAGAAGCCCTCGGTGTTCTCCCGCACCACCACCAGATCGAAGGCGTCGACCTTGTGCGGGACGCCGTTCCAGGTCCGCGCGGGACGGATGTTGGCGTAGAGATCGAGCTCCTTGCGGAAGAACTTCGAGGGATTGATCTCGCCCTTGGCCTCGTCCTTGAAGTCGTAGGTGGCCATGGGGCCGAGCATCAGGCCGTCGGCGGCCTTGACCTTGGCCAGCAGGGCCGGCGTCACGGTGGCGCCGTGTCGCGTCAGGCTCTCGTGGCCGGCGACGTCGTGGTCGAACTGGAGGTCGAGGTCGAAGCGCGCCGATGCCGCCTGCAGCACCTCGAGCGTGGCGGCCATGGTTTCGGGGCCGATGCCGTCACCGGGAAGAACAACGATTTTCATGGGAGCGTGGGGGCGTGGGAGTGGAGGGAGGATGTCATTCGAGGGTCGCGCCGGTGGCCTTGATCAGGCGCGCGTACTTGGCGATCTCGTCGCGCACGAAGCGGTCGAAGCGCTCCGGCGTCAGGGGGGTCACGGCGCTGCCCTCGGACTCGAAGCGCTGCTTGAGCTCGGGCTCGGCGATGATGCGGTTGATCTCGTCCGAGAGCCTGCGCACGATGGCGTCGGGCGTGGCGCGCGGGGCGAAGTAGCCGCCCCACAGGCTGAAGTCGAAGCCCGGCAGCGTGTCGGCGACCGGTGGCACCTGCGGCAGCGCCGCCAGCCGCGTCGGCGTCGAGACCGCCAGCGCGCGCACGCGGCCGCCCTGCAGGTGCGGCATGATCGACGACGCGCTGGCGAAGAAGAACTGCACCTGGCCGCCGATCAGGTCGGTGATGGCCTGGCCGGCGCCCTTGTAGGGCACGTGGGTCATGTCGGTACGGGTGCCCGCGGCCAGGGCCGCCGCCGCCAGATGGCCGGGCGTGGCGGTGCCCGACGAGGCATAGGCGACGCCCCCGGCCTTCTCGCGCGCCGTCCGCACCAGGTCCGCGACGCTGCGCCAGGGCGAGTCCGCCGGCACCGCGAGCACCAGCGGCGCGTTGCCCACCAGCGCCACGGCGCGGAATTCCTTCAGCGCGTCGTAGCCCGGCTTCCTCATGGCCGTGCCATTGATGGCGACCTCGCCGGTCTGACCCAGCAGCAGGGTGTAGCCATCGGCCGGCGCCTTGGCCACCAGCCGGGCGCCCAGCGCGCCGCTGGCGCCGGGCCGGTTGTCGACGATCACCGGCTGGCCCAGGGCGCGACCCAGCCGGTCGCCCACCAGGCGGGCGAAGACATCGCCCTGGCCACCGGGCGCGTAGGGGACGATCACCGTCACGGTGCGTTCGGGCCAGTCGGCGGCGAAGGCATTGCCGGCCAGGGCGAGCGCCGTCGTGGCGGCGCAGCCACCGAGGAAGCGGCGGCGGTGGAGCGCCGGCGTGGAAGCGAGAGCGAGATCGAGGGACATGAGGGGAAGGTTCCGGTTCGGGGGGATCAACGCAGCTGCATGCCGGGCTTCTGGGCGACGTCGCGCCAGAGCGCGAGCTCCTTGCGCAGCTCCTCGCCGAAGGCCACGGGCGTCAGGCGGACCGGGTCGGCGCCTTCGTGCAGCAGCCGGCTCTTCACCGGCTCGGCGGCCGCCGCGTCGTTGACGGCGCGGTTGAGCGCCTCGACGATGGCGCCCGGCGTGCGGGCCGGGGCGAGCACGCCCCACCAGGTCGTGACGTCGAAGCCCGGCACGCCGGCCTCCGCCAGGGTGGGCACGGCGGGAAAGAGCGGCGAGCGCCGGGCGCTGGTCACGGCCAGCACGCTCAGCTTGTCGTCCTTCAGGTGCGTCTGGATCGTCGGCACCGTGGCGAAGAACAGGTCGACCCGGCCGGCCAGCAGTTCCACCGTGGCCGGCGCGCTGCCCTTGAATGGCACGTGCGTCATCTCGAGCCCGGTGCGCTGGCGGAACATCTCGCCCGACAGGTGATTGATGCTGCCGTTGCCGGCCGAGCAGTAGTTCAGTCCCTCCGGCTTCGCCCTGGCGGCGGCGACCAGCTGGGCGATGGTCGAGACGCCGAGGCCCTTGTTGGCGACCACCAGCAGCGGCCCGCGTCCGATCATCGCGACCGGGCTGAAGTCCTTCGACGGATCGAAGGGCAGCCGGGGCTCGATGGCGGCGTTGGTCGCGAAGGTCGAGGTGGCGAACAGCAGGGTGTGGCCATCGGCCGGCGCCTTGGCCACCGCGTTGGCGCCGATCGAGCCGCCGGCGCCGCCCCGGTTGTCGATGATCACGGGCTGTCCGAGCCGGTCGGCCATGTTCTTGGCGATGTCGCGGGCGATGCTGTCGGTGCCGCCCCCGGGCGCGAAGGGGACGATCAGCGTGATCGGCCGCGTCGGCCACGGGGCCTGCGCGAGCGCGGCCATCGGCAGGATGGCGAGCGCGGCCAGCAGCAGTCGCCGGCTGCGGTGGGAAGGGGTCATGGTGTCTCCGTCGGGTTGCGTCGCGCGGGCCCTTCGCGGCGGGCCGGGGGCTGCCGCGGGACCAGTCGTGCGGTGGATGATCCGATGGCGCTGCCTTGCTGTAAATTGCAAAGAAGCTCTCGATTGATCCGATCCACGCATGAATTTCGACCTCTCCGACCTGCGCGCCTTCGTCGCCGTGGCCGACCTCGCCAGCTTCCGCACGGCGGCCGAGGCCCTGCACCTGTCGCAGCCGGCGCTCTCGCGGCGGGTCGACAAGCTCGAACAGGCGCTCGGCTTCCGGCTGCTCGAGCGCACCACGCGCAAGGTCGAGCTCAACGCCATGGGGCGCGCCTTCCTGCCGCGCGCGCGCCATGTGCTGGGGGAACTGGATGTCGCGTTGCTGGGCATGGCCGACCTGTCCGAGCGCATCCACGGGCTGGTGACGGTGGCCTGCATCCCCTCGGCGGTCGACAACTTCGTCGCCGGCGTGGTGCGCGATTTCCATCGCCGCTTCCCGAGCATCCGGGTGCGCCTGCTGGACCAGCCGGCACCCGCCATCCTGCTGTCGGTGGCGCGCCTGGAGGCCGACTTCGGCATCACCTACCTGGGCGCCCAGGAGCCCGACCTGGAATTCGAGCCGCTGGTGGAGGAACCCTTCGTGCTGGCCTGCCGCGCCGACCACCCGCTGGCGCGCCAGCGCTCGGTGCGCTGGGCCGAGCTGGCCGATCACGACTGCGTGGTGCTGGCGCCGGGCAGCGGCAACCGGCTGCTGATGGACCAGGGCCTGGCCAGGGTGGCCGAGCGACCGCGCTGGACCTGCGAGGCGCAGCACGTGCCGGCGCAGTTGAGCCTGATCGAGGCCGGGGTCGGCGTGGGCGCGGTGCCCCGCCTGGCACTGACCGGTGGCGCCGGCTCGTCGCTGGTGGGCGTGCCGCTGGTCGAGCCCGAGCTGGCGCGCAGCGTGGGCATCGTGCGCCGGCGCGGTCGCCCGTCGGGGGCGGCGGCGCAGGCCTTCCACGATGCGCTGGTCGCGGCGCATCGCGAGGCCGGCCGACCGGGCGACCGGCCCGGTGGCCATCCGGGTGGCCGGACGACTACTGGATCGAGGCGTCGTGCGTCCGGTCGCGGATGAAGAAGGCCGCGATCAGGCCCACCGTCACGCCGAACATCACGTAGTAGGCCGGCGCCATCGGCGAGCCCGTGGCGCGGATCAGCCAGGTGACGATGAACTGGGCGAAACCGCCGAAGATCATGACCGCGATGTTGTAGGCCAGGGACATGCCCAGCGAGCGCACGTTGGCCGGGAACAGCTCGGCGATGACGGTGCTGAAGACGCCGAAGTAGACCGACACGAAGACGCAGATCGCCAGCTGCGCCACCAGCAGCCGCGTGATCGACGGCTCGGCCGTCAGCCAGGCATAGGCCGGATAGAGCACCAGCAGGTAGCCGATCAGCGAGCCGATCATCAGTGGCCGGCGGCCGATGCGGTCGGACCAGGCGCCCATCAGCGGCATCAGCACGATCATGAAGACGGCGCTGGCCATCTGCACCAGGAAGGTGTCGCGCAGCGGCAGCTTGAGCGTGACGGTGGAGAAGGTCGTGAGGTAGGTGAAGGTGATGTAGATCGAGACCGTGAGCGTGACCACCAGGCCCATGCCGACCAGCGTCTCGCGCCGGTGGTTGCGCAGCATCTCGCCCAGCGTCGCCTGGCGCACCTGGCCGGTGGCCTGCGCCGCCTTCATCTGCTTGAAGGCCTCGGGTTCCTCGACGTGGCGGCGGATGTAGATCGCCACCGGCACGATCAGCAGGCCGAAGGCGAACGGCAGGCGCCAGGCCCAGTCCATCAGCTGCTGCTGCGTGAAGATCTCCGTGATCAGCGTGCCGGCGGCCGCGCCCAGCAGCAGGGCGACCATCTGGCCGGTCATCTGCCAGGAGCCATAGAAGCCGCGCTTGCCGGGCGGCGCCATCTCGATGAGCAGCGCGGTCGAGGTGCCGAACTCGCCACCGGCGGCGAAGCCCTGCAGCAGTCGCGCCAGCACGATGAACAGCGGCGCCAGGATGCCCACGGCGGCGTAGGTCGGTGCCATGGTGATCAGCGCGATCGCCACCGCCATCAGGCCGGTGACCATCACCATCGCCGCCTTGCGGCCCTTGCGGTCGCCATAGAGGCCCAGCACGATGCCGCCGACCGGGCGCATGAAGAAGCCGACGCCGAAGACGGCGGTGGTCAGCAGGATCTGGTTGATGTTGTTGTCGGGATCCGCCGGATTGTTGGGGAAGAAGAGCTTCGCGACGATGGGCGTCATGAAGGCGAAGGCCAGGAAGTCGTACCACTCCAGCGCATTGCCGATGACGGCCGCGAGGATGCTTTTCTTGGAGGATTGGGTGGTGGTTGTCTGCATCGGAACGGATCGGGATTGAGAATGATCGGACGCCCGCGGGCGCCGGTGGGCGCCCGCTGGGGAGGGCCGATCATGCGCGAGTCGCGGCCGGCGCGCACGGCGACCACGTCGCGGCGGAGTCAGCGGCGGCCGGCCCGATGGCGTCGCCGCGTCCCGTTGCTTCCCCGTCCCCGTTTCCTCACCCGCCCCAACATCCGCCTGGAGTCGCTTTCATGACGTCATCCCTGCCCATCAGCGTCGAAACAGGCATCCGGACCGCCGGTGTCGGACGATTCCAGTACCGGCTGTTCGTCATCTTCGGCCTGGTGTGGCTGGCCGACGCGATGCAGGTGCTGTCGATCGGCTTCAGCGCGCCGTCGATCGCCAGGACCTTCGGCATCAGCGTGCCGGAGGCCCTGAGGACCGGCACCTTCTTCTTCATCGGCATGATGATCGGCGCCTTCGTCTTCGGCCGGCTGGCCGACCGCATCGGTCGCCGGCCGGTGCTGATGATGGCGGTGGTGATCGACGCGCTGTGCGGCGTCGCCTCGGCCTTCGCGCCCGACCTGACCTGGCTGCTGGTGCTGCGTTTCCTCACCGGCATCGGGGTGGGCGGCACGCTGCCGGTCGACTACACCATGATGGCGGAGTTCCTGCCGAGCGACCGGCGCGGCCGGTGGCTGGTCCTGCTGGAATCGTTCTGGGCCATCGGCACGATCTTCCTGGCGCTGCTGGCACTGGCCGCGGTGGCCTACGGCAACGACGCCTGGCGCGTCATCTTCTTCGTCACCGGCATTCCCGCGCTCATCGGCGTGGTGCTGCGCTTCCACATCCCCGAATCGCCGATGTTCCTGAACCGCAACGGCCGCTCGGACCAGGCGCGGCAGGTGCTCCAGCGCGTGGCCAGGGCCAACGGCCGCACGGCCGAGATCCCGCCGCTGCGCGCCGAGACGATGGCGCGCCAATCGATTTTCGCGCTGTTCTCGCCCGACCACCTGCGCCGCAGCCTGGCGCTGCTGGCCGCCTGGGCCCTGATCTCCATCGCCTACTACGGCGTGTTCGTCCACCTGCCCATCAAGCTGAGCTCCGAGGGCTTCGCGTTCATGCGCGGCCAGGTGTTCCTGGTGGTGCTGGCGCTGGTCCAGTTGCCGGGCTTCGCGCTGTCGGCCCATGGCGTGGAGAAGTGGGGCCGCAAGCCGACGCTGATCGGCTTCCTGCTGCTCAGCGCGGTCGGCGCCATGCTCTACAGCCTGGGCACCACGCCGGCGCTGGTGGTCGGCTCGACGCTGCTGATGAGCTTCTCGCTGCTGGGCACCTGGGGCGCCCTCTATGCCTTCACGCCCGAGGTCTATCCGACCGACCTGCGCGCGAGCGGCATGGGCATGGCCGGCGCCGTCGCGCGCTTCGGCGGGCTGTTCGCGCCGGCCATCATCGCGCCGGTGATGAGCACGCACTTCACGCTGGCGCTGGCATTGATCTCCAGCATGCTGGTCGCCGGCGCCATCGCCATCGCGATGGTCGATGTGGAGTCGCGCAACCGCGTGCTGGACTGAACGGCGGGATGCGGCGGGCGCGTCCCCGGTCGCGCGTCGTTCGTCGCCTCGACGGGTCGATGGGTCGACGGGTCGACGGGTCGATGGTCGACGAGCGGCGACGGAATGGAGCCGGCAATTAGACTGATCGCTTTGCGAGTTTCCCGCCCATGAACACCCGCCAATGGCTCGAGCGCCTGATCGCCTTCGACACCACCAGCCGCAATTCCAACCTCGACCTGATCGAGTCCGTGCGCGAGGGCCTGGCCGGCCACGGCGTGCGCGCCGACGTCATCGCCTCGCCCGACGGCCGCAAGGCCAACCTGTTCGCGACCCTGCCGGCGGCCGATGGCCGCGCCGACGGCGGCATCATCCTGTCGGGCCACACCGACGTGGTGCCGGTCGATGGCCAGGACTGGCACAGCGATCCCTTCCGCATCGACGAGCGCGACGGCAAGCTCTATGCGCGTGGCTCGGCCGACATGAAGGGCTTCATCGCGACCTCGCTGGCGCTGGTGCCCGAGTTCCTGGCGATGCCGCGCAAGAAGCCGCTGCACCTGGCGTTCTCGTACGACGAGGAGGTCGGCTGCGTGGGCGCGCCGGTGATGCTGGCCGAGCTCAAGCAACGCGGACTGCGCGCCGATGGCTGCGTCGTCGGCGAGCCGACCGGCATGCAGGTGGTGGTGGCGCACAAGGGCATCAACCTGTTCCGCTGCCGGGTCCATGGGCGGGCGGCGCATTCGTCGCTCACGCCGCGCGGCTGCAATGCCATCGAGTACGCGGCCCGCCTGATCTGCCGCATCCGCGACATCGCCGACCACTATCGCGCCCACGGGCCTTATGACGAGTACTTCGACGTGCCGTTCACCACGTTGACCACCAACCAGATCCAGGGCGGCATCGCGGTCAACACCATTCCCGAGCTGTGCGAGTTCCAGTACGAGTTCCGCAACCTGCCGGGCATGTCGGTCGATGGCATCCGCGCGCAGGTCGAGCAGTACGTGCGCGACGAGCTGCTGCCGCGCATGCGCCAGGAATACGCCGATGCCGACATCGACATCACGGCCAGCGCCTCGGCGCCCGGCATGGAGACGGCGGAACAGGAAGCCATCATCGAGCTGGTGCGCGCCCTGACCGACGACCGCGAGACCCGCAAGGTGGCCTATGGCACCGAGGGCGGGCTGTTCCAGCAGGCCGGCATTCCGACCGTCATCTGCGGTCCCGGCCACATCGAGCACGCCCACAAGCCCGACGAGTTCGTGGCGCTCGACCAGCTCGCGGCCTGCGAGGGCTTCCTGCGCAAGCTCGGACATTCGCTGACGGTCTGAAACCACGGCCGGGCTTGATCGACGTCAAGTTCCGCCGCCGCATCGGCGCGGACACTGGGCTGCTTCATCCACAGCCGGGAGTCCCGTCATGTACCAGAAGATCCTTGTTCCCATCGATGGCAGCTCGACGTCGCGCGCCGGACTGCGCGAGGCCATCCGCCTGGCCCAGCTCTCCGGCGGGCGCCTGCGGCTGGTGCACGTGATCGACGAGCTCTCCTTCGCGCTGGTGATGGATGCCTATGGCGGCTACACCGGCGACTGGCTCGGCACCCTGCGCGGCGACGCGGCCAAGCTGCTCAAGGAAGCCAAGGCCGAAGCCGCCGCCTCGCATGTCGAGGCCGACACCGTGCTGCTCGACGGCTTCCGCCGGCCGGTGCACGAGCAGGTGATCGCGGAAGCCGTGCATTCCCACGCCGAGTTGATCGTCCTGGGCACCCACGGCCGCCGCGGCCTGGGCCGCTGGGTGATGGGCAGCAGCGCCGAGCACATCCTGCGCCACGCGCCCGTGCCCGTGCTGCTGGTGCGCGCGCCCGAACTGGCGACGGCGGAGTCGGAGGACTTCGCGCTGCCGGCGGGGATGCTGGCGCAGCAGTGAAGGGGCGAGTGGAGGGGCGGGGTTGGCGTGCGTGACGAGGAGCGCATGCGCGGTGTGTGATCGCCTGGGATCCGTGTGACGCTAGCCAGGTAGGTTGCGGACTCGGATGACGACGAAGACAGCCGTGATCCGTGAAGTCGATATCGCTGACTGGATTCGATTGGCGTCGAACTCGCAAGCCTGACCGTAATTCCCATGACGTCCTTCCTGTCGATCAAGTTGCGTGCAAGGTGCCTCGGGGTCTGGGAACGCGATTCCACTCGGATCTCGCGGAGGTTCGCGATCTGGAAATCCGTCTTCGTTGTCCGCTTCCCCGCAAATATTCGATCCGCGAGCCCCCATCGCCGGGTCGTACATCCGGAAGCCATTGCGTTCAATGGCTTTCACTTAACCCCTACTTACATAAAAATTTATTCAATTAA
>Ga0308165_1005653_pt1 | contig 11435 bp, 8 predicted proteins | sample PhyWR2_FD_201032 | JGI IMG/M metagenome (GOLD analysis project Ga0308165, IMG submission 201032) | Phyllosphere microbial communities from UC Gill Tract Community Farm, Albany, California, United States - DLSLW.R2 | ecosystem: Host-associated > Plants > Phyllosphere > Unclassified | place: USA... | reverse complement strand
CCAATACCGCATCACTTATCTACTTTTCACCTGGTTTCTCACCGCCTATGTATTAACAGCCTATGCGCACCTGCTTACCGGTTTTGTACCATTGGGTAGCAAATATCGGGAGTATCTGATCTGTGGCGGCCAGGTATTTTTTCAGGGGTTCATTATTGGTTTTTACAAAAAGGAAAAACTTTGGGACTATCTGGGCAACATGATGACCATTTCTTTCGCGGGTGCACTTTTGCTATTGCCTGGCTTGGTAATGGCAAAATATTTCAGCATTCCTACCATATTTTTTATACTTTATTTTTTAATGGTTGCCGGACTGATGTTTTTGGAGCATCTCCGCAGAAGTAAGCTGTTACAACTGGGTCTGATGATGAGTATTAGCTGGGTGCTTTACCGTTTAATTGTTTTAGGTTTAATCTTCAATTTATAAACATCATGAAATACCGAAAAATTATACTCGCTGGTGGAAACGGATATCTGGGTACAGTACTCGCCGAATATTTTAGCCCTTTGGCGGATGAAGTGATTATTCTTGCCAGGAAACCACAAGCAGAAATAGAAAATATTAAGACCTTTTTGTGGGATGGCCACACAGCAGGCGACTGGGCTTTAAGCCTTGAGAACGCCGACTTATTGGTTAACCTTTGTGGCAAAAACGTAAACTGCAGGTATACCAAACAAAATAAGCAAGAAATTTTCGATTCAAGATTAATCCCTACCCGGTTGTTGGGTAAAGTCATCAAAGAAATGGAAAACCCACCAAAAATTTGGATCAATATTACCTCTGCAACCATTTATAGGCATGCAGAAGATGGTCCACAAGATGAATTAACAGGAGAAATCGGTGAGGGTTTTTCTATTAGAGTATGCAAAGCCTGGGAAAGTAGTTTTTTGAAAACGATACGCCAAAGACCAGAAAAGTAGCGCTCAGAATGGGCATTGTACTCGGTCTGAAAGACGGTGCATTTCCGCGCTTACTCAATCTGGCGAAACTCGGCATGGGAGGCAAACAGGGTAATGGCGAACAATACGTGAGCTGGGTGCATGAGCAAGATGCAGCAAGGAGTATAGAATGGCTACTTCAACACAACGAAATTGAAGGACCGCTGAATTGTACTGCTCCGGGAGCAATTAAAAATAATATGTTTATGCATAGTATCAGAAAAGCCTATGGAATTGGTTTCGGTTTACCTGCACCTGGCTGGCTACTGGCCATTGGGGCGAAAATTATTGGTACAGAAACCGAACTTATTTTAAAAAGCAGGTGGGTCAGACCGAGCATTTTACTGGCTAACGGTTTTGAGTTTAAGTATGGAACGATAGATCAAGCAGTAGAGGCGCTAGCCGCAGAGCAAGAAGGGTAAAGAAGAGATTTATGCCGGTAATTATTTTAAAAACATTGATCGATGCACCGATTGAGCGTTGTTTCGATCTGGCAAGAAGTATCGACCTCCATCTTGAGTCGATGCAGCGATCGGCAGAAAAAGCCATCGCGGGAAAAATGAACGGACTAATTGGCTTAAATGAATCTGTTAGCTGGCGTGCCAAACATTTTGGATGGCAATTCACTATGATCAGCAAAATTACAGCGATGAGGCAGCCAGACTTTTTTGTTGATGAAATGACAAAAGGCCCATTCAAAAACCTCAAGCATCAACACCTGTTTAAAGCTATCGGTATGCAGACCGAAATGACAGATATTTTTCAGTTCGAGGCTCCCTTCAGAGTTTTTGGTCGGCTGGCAGAAAAAGTTTTTCTTGAAAGGTATATGGAAAAATTATTGCTAGGAAGAAACGGGGTGATCAAACTGGAAGCTGAAGGCCGAAAGGTTAAAGAGCAGCCTGGACATTAAAACTGAAAATGCCCAATATGCTCTTGTAGTGATCCAAAAAAATAAAAAGCTTAACAGTGCAGACCCTTGCCATCTTCCTATCGAGTTTGTAAAATTTCAGGCCATTTTTTATTTCAAGCTTTTAACCAAACTAAGCTTTAATTCTTTGATCCCTTTTACTACTAAACCCGCAATCTGTTTAGCACCTTCAGGGCTTAAATGGGTATTGTCTTTCTTGCCATTTGGATAATTTACATTTCCCGAATCAACATGGTTGAATAATTTAACTGACGGTTCTTCACCCAGGCGGTTTAATAAACTTTCGGTTTTCACCAGCATATCGATCAAAGGAACATTTAGCGAATCGGCAACCTGCCGGGTAATCCGTGGGTAATCGCCATGAGAGTCCATTAATACCCCATTTTTAAAACTTCTGCGTGAAATTGGGGTAAGCAAAACTGGAAAGGCTTTTTTACTTCTGGTTTCATTTACATAGTTCACCAGATTGATCTTGAAATCAGCTAAAGATACGCCCACCGTAGGTTTATCCACTTTCTCATCGTTATGGCCAAATTCTATAAAAACATAATCACCCGGGTTTAATTGTGCCAAAATAGGGTCCCAGCGTTTTTCGGCCCTGAACGATTTTGTACTTCTTCCGTTCAATGCACGGTTGTCAACAGTAACATCTGCTTTAAAATAGGCCTGTAAAGCCATTCCCCAACCCGTTTCCGGGAAAGCCTTTTGCTCTTTATTGGCAGCGGTAGAATCGCCAATGATATACAGTGTAGTTTTCTTTGGGATGATAGTAAAAGAAAGTATAAGAGCTAAAGTGCCCACACCTAAAATTTTGAAGAATTTTTTGTTCATATCTCGTTGATCATGCTATAAATCAAGTGGGTTCCATTGATCTGTTCCACCCAACATATTTTTTAAAGTATAATTTTTTGCCTCTTTTTCCGTCAGTTGTTTAGCCCATGGCAATCTTGTTTTTGGTGATGCGCCACTACCATTATTTTTATATTCTGCATAAAAAACAGTCAGTTCTTTATCCGGAAACATCTTGTCACCTTTCCAAGGGTTCCAGCCTTCGGGCAGGATATGTTTACCCAGAGTGCAATTTATAAACACCGTTTTTGCGTAAGGCCGCCAAGGCCTCCCCAAATAAGCTTTCGTAACAGATGAATCAGCAATAAGGGTACAATTTAGAAAAACAAATCCAAATTTCTGCTGCGCAGAGGTTGATGCTGCGGTAAGATAAGAATCCGTTAAACTTTTTATGGTACAGTTTTGAAAAACTACGGTGGCCTTACCAAAAATAAAATCGGTTGTACCTTCAATATAACAATTTTGGTAATACTGACGGCTATTTTCTATGGCTGCATAGAGCGTATCCTGGTTGCCCAATAACCTGCAGTTCTTGGCTACGAAACGATCTCCCTCAACATGTAAGGCAACGGCTTGCCCTACCCGGCCAGCGGAATTGATAATGCTCAGATTTTCCAGGTGGGTATCATTTCCCTGGATCAATACCGTAAATGAGGTGTAGGTGCTAAACTTAGCATTGCCAAAAACATCTTTGTCCATCGGATTTGGTTTTCCCGAATAATCGTCAAAAGTTATGATGGTGTGTTCGGCATTTTCACCAATAATCGAGATGTGGGTTTTCCAGGAAGGGATAATCAGTTTCTCTTTATATATGCCGTTTTTAACGTGGATTTTAACTTCTTTTTCACCTAAATCCCTCACCGAATTTACCGCTTCCTGTATCGTTTTGTAATTCCCGCTCCCATCCTGTGAAACAGTGATTGTTGAAGGATATTTAGGATCCTGGGCGTATAGAGAAAACAGGGGAATTAAAGTTAAAATAAGGATTGTGGTAAACTTTAAATTGTATATTCTGGTCATTCTGATCAATTAAATCGTTACCATAAAGTTCATGAAAAAAGGGCAGATAAAAACCTGCCCTAGTCAATAAATATAAATTAGTTTCTCCACCGGGGATCACCTATTCCGTTACTTCTTAAGTCTGTTTGGCTAATGGTAAAGTTACCAGTTGCAGGGGCGGTAAAGCCAGGATTTAAAGTGGTTGAAGATCCAGTGTCATATTTGGCCCCTGATGTTGCACTTCCCGATAGATAGGTTGGTGCATTGAAATAATTATTTCCCGTAAAATTTGCAGCAACAATAATGGTTGATGCTTGATTGGTTAAAATGCCACCAGAATTGGCTACAATGTTTTTAGAGAAATAAATTTCATGTTTGGCTAAACGAACATAAAACAACCTATTTGCAGCACCATTACAAATACCGTTGAGTGTATTGGTAGAAACTGTAATTACTGAGGTAATAGCCGGAAAGTTGGTAGAACCTGTTGGATCCATCCTGAAAAAATCCCTTGCTAAAACCGAAACATAAACGGTATTGTTAGAAAAATTTAACGCTTTTGTTAAGCCAGATCTAAAGTCAATAAAATCTCCGCCGTTACATTCTATGTTGCTGATCACGTTCCCCTTTATGCTTACCGATTCTATCAGGGTTTTCAAGTTTACATACATCAAACCCTTAACATAATTCTTGATTGTACAATTTTCGATGGAGAGATTACCATAAGCATTATCCGAAGCCTCATCATAAATAATTGCCTGATTGCCATTCAGTGCACCAGTACCATCTATCTCCAGATCTTTTAAACCCAGGCCGGCATTGGCTTTTAACCTCACCACCATGCCTTTAATAATTGGTTTGTCAGTTGGTTTAGCCCCTTTTAACGAAATAGAAGCACTTACCGTAACATCGGCATTAATAGTATATGTACCTGGGAAAAGTGCAAATACGTCACCTGCCTTAGCATTGGCCATTAATGTGGCCAGGTTATCAGTTGGCATTACCGCTATTGCACCACCAAGATCGAGTAAGGTTGTAAATGTGGTTGTACCCCTGATTTTTGTTCCGTTGAATAGTTTTGCTGTGTATAATGTTTCACCTGTCAATCCTGTTATGGCTGCCTCACCAGCAGTAATTTCGGCGGCAGTTACGGTATGGGTAATGTTGCCCGGTGCCAGTGTTATTGTTGTTGCCGTTTCGCCAGCAGGCCAATTTAATACAACAGTATTCGATGTTAATTTAGCTGCATTTACTGCCTGGAAAATTTGTTCAGCATCTGTTTTTAATGTTGCTGTAATCCATTTTGAATCAGTAACGCCTTCTCCTACTGCTTTAACCCTAACCGAGTATTGCGTGTCGCCGGCAAGGCCGGTAACGGTATATGGCAATTGTGCAAAGGTGATATTGCTTACCGATTTGACAGGAGTTCCTGAAAAATCAACATTTTCAAATACTTCGATAGTATAGATTTTTGCATTGTTCACCGCTTTCCACGATAACTTTATTCCAGTTTTATTAACAATACTTGCTGTAAGATCGGTAGGTGAAAACGCCCTGTCAACCTGTAGCTTGGTAATTTCTTCCAACTCATTATCCTTACAGGCTGAAAACCCGATTAAGGTAATCAGAAAGAAAACGATTATAGATATATTATTTCTTTTCATTGCCGATAAGTTTATAATCCTAAATTTTTATTGTTTAACAATCCGTTAGACGAGTCTAAAAATACCTGCCATACCGGCCAGAACTGTTGTTTGTTCGGGTCTTTAACTGCAAGTGCATCCCAATAGGTAATTGCATCACCACTGGCGGCCATTGTCCACGCTTTATTTGAAGTATAGCCTAGTGCAACACCCTGTGCATCGGTATCACCGAAGTTTAAACCATAAATTTCTACAGTTTCTCCGTTTGCAGCCGTTCGGTAATAAATTTTGGCTGGAAGAGTTGCATATTTACCTTGGCGGGTTTCCAGTTGCTGAAGCTTAGTTTTGGCCTCGGCTACTTTTACTGCAAGTAAATTCCATCGGATTAAATCGTTCTTCCTTAACATTTCGCCTGTAAATTCCAAAGCTCTTTCATTTACAATTGCATCAAAGAATGTTTGTTTTGATGCCGTTACAGCAGTCATAAATGTGGTTACTTTTGCTGGGCTAGTAGGAAAAGCCCTGTCTCTGATCATTTTAAGGTATGGTGCAGCTGCTCCTGGTCCGTCCAATTCATTAATCGCCTCTGCTGCCATTAAAACAACATCAGCATAACGCATATACATCCAGTTTAATCCGTCATCATTGGTCGAGGTAACACGTCGTTTCATCCACTCATAACGGTACTTACCAAAATATAAGCGACCAAGGGCCGAAGGTACCTGGTAACCTCCGGTATCGCCTGTACCACCGTCCCACTCGTAGGGCACAATACTCACATCTCTTCTCACATCATCCCTATCAAATTCATATAACATAATCGGGTTTGGCCCATCGGTGCCGCCTTTATTCTGTCCTGTATATTTATCGGTTTTAAGGTGCTTAACACCTAAATCAAAAATAACTCTGCCCCGTCCTTCGCTAAAAGGAATCTCCCACATCGATTCCAATCCTGCAGCACCACCTTCTTCATTCAGTTTTCTAAACACCTCCTCAAAACCCAATAACCTTAATTTATTACTGTTTATAATTTCAACACATTCTTTTTTGGCAATGGCATACATTTTATCGCGCGAGAGGTCCGGATCAGTACTTAATCTCACCGTTCCATCAAGGCGCTGGGCATAACCACCAGCTGACAGTGCCAAACGCGCCCTTAAACCTTTAGCAAAAGCCTTACTTACCCGTTCCACTTTAGCTGTTGTGCTGTTATCGCCAGGCCATGGCAGGTAGCCTGCCGCCTCATTTAAATCGGCCAACAACTGCTTGTAAATAATATCCCTATCGTTTTTTGGTAGATATGATGTTTCAGTTGTAATCGGTTCAAAACGGGCCGGAACATCTCCCCAGCCTTTAATCAAGTCATTATATAATACCGCTCTTAATGTTAGGATTTCCCCTAAAATCTGAGCCATCTGTGGGTTGCTGCTAATATTTCCGTAAGCTCTTAGCCCCCTGATGGCCAGATTAGCCCTTTCGATACCTTCGTAAAATTTGGCCCAGGCATTATCAGCAGTATTCATCTGACCATTGTTTACATTGGCATCATAATTTGATAATTTCGCCTTATCATCTATTGTTTTTAAACCGTTATAAACCTCAGCATCATTATTCAGGCCGTAATAAACCAGAAAGCGGCCACGGTAAGAATTGGTTTCTCCAAATGACTGTAAAATACCCGGAATTGTTCCTTCGGCCAGAGATGGTGTAGAAAAAATAACCGATTCATCTAAAGAGGATTTTGTTGGAGCATCTAATGCTTTTTTACAGCTACTTACCATTGTAAGGGCCGTAAGGATAAACATTGTATATATAATCTTTTTCATCTTTTTATATTAAGCGATATACTTAGAAATTAACATTTACACCAAAAACGAACGATTTGCTTTTTGGATAAGCAGAATAATCTACACCAGGTGTTAGCGGATTTTTACGACGTGTAGAAACTTCAGGATCAAAGCCCGAATAATTTGTCAGCAACCATAAATTATAAGCTGAGGCATATACCCTGAACTTTTTCATTTTTAGTTTTTCCGATATTTTTGCCGGTAAGGTGTAACCCAATGTTAAGGTGGATAACCTCAAAAACGAACCGTCTTCAACTGCCCAATCGCTCAACACAAATGTTTTCATATATGGCGACCATAATGTTGTATTTGCATTCATTGCCGACAGTTCTGCTGGATCGTTACTGATGGTACCATCTGCACGCAGGTTTGTCCAGCGGTTTCCGGTTGCCATTTCAGATATCATGTTTCTGGAACTGTACTTACTGGTAGAGGTATATTCTATTTTGTTGGCATTGTAAATGTCGTTTCCATAGCTCCAGTTAAAATAAGCACCAATATCGAAGTTATACACCCTTGAATTTACAGAGAAACCACCAGTGTGTAAAGGGTTCGCGTTGCCTATAATTGTTCTGTCTGATAAGTCAATTTTTCCGTCGCCAGAAATGTCTTCTATTTTCATAGAACCTGGGCGGATTGTACCGATAAATGAAGTAGCATCTACTACACCAGGTTTTAATGTCCAGTTGCCTGTTGTTGCATTATAGCCAGTAAAATCAGATACTTCATATCTGCCAGCACTGCGATAACCATATATTCTGCCAACAGATGCGCCTTCTTCAACTAAATAATCAACACCAACCTCTGTTGAGGCCCAGCCAGATGAAGCATTAATGTTTTTAACCGAACCCAAAGAAAGTACTTTATTTCTGTTGAAACTGATATTGGCATTAAACGACAGATCGAAATTGGTTTTCTGCACCGCATTCCAGTTTAAAGAAAATTCTAAGCCCTTATTTTGAGTAGAGCCAAGGTTGCGGTATTGGTTATCGTAACCTGTTCCACCGACAGGGAAGAGGATTAATAAATCTTTAGTCCTGTTTGAGTATGCATCTATCGTACCCGTAACTTTAGAATTAAACAAGGCAAAATCTAACCCAATATTGCGGGTAATGGTGGTTTCCCATTTCAGATCAGGATTGGCCATCACTTTAGATGCAGCCCAGTAATTATTAAAGCCATTTACCCAGGTGGTAACAGAATTCTGGAAACTTTGAACGGTTTGCCCAACAGGAATATTGTTATTGCCTGCGCTACCATAACTTGCCCTTAATTTTAAATCACTTAGCCATGATTTAGTTCCTCTCATAAAGTCTTCTTGTGAAATCCTCCATGCAGCAGAAACAGATGGGAAATATGCCCATTGGTTTCCAGGAGAAAATTTAGAAGATCCATCAGCCCTGAAAGTTGCACTAATTAAATATTTACCTAAATAATCATAATTGGCCCGTCCGAAGAATGAGAACAGATTATTGTCGTTAGAAAAATTGTTGTCGACTGTATTTGCTTTTCCCTGTGTAGACAAAACCCTTGCCTGTTCGAAAGTAAATGTTTTAGGAAATCCATGTACAACATTAGTTAGCGTGCCTGCCTCAGTTGTCATGTACTCTTGGCCCACCATCACATTTAAATTGTGCTTGCTGCCTATTATTTTACTGAAATTATAGTTTAAGGTGTTCGAGTTCCTAAAGGTATTGGTGCTGGCATTGGTAAAAATAATGGCTGGTAGATTCTGATTTTCTGCCGATGGAACGTTTCTTACATAATAGGTTGTTGTGCCATAAAAACGGTCTTGGTTATTTCTAACATCATCAATTCCAACTTCAGAACGCAATCTTAAATTGTCGATAATATCGTAACTCAAGGCGCCATTAATATTATATGCCTTACGGCGGGTGAACTGGTTATTGTCAGAAATCGAAACCAGAGGATTGTATAGGTTAAACTCATCATCAGTTTCAGTTGTTGTAGTTAATCCAGGTACAGGAAAAGGTGGATAAATCATCGCAAACTTTAAGCGTGAATCTGCAGATGAAACCTCGTTTTGTTCATTGGTTCCACCACCGTTGGTTTTGGCATCAGAATATCTGAAGCCCAAATCCAGGGTGAGCCCTTTGAATAACTTATGGTTCAGTTTAAAGTTCAGATTCTGTCTTTCAAAGTCAGAAAGCTGCATAATTGCCTTGTCTTTAACAAAATTGTGGCTGATGCTGTATTTGGTTTTTTCTCCGCCTCCACTTATACTTAAATTGGAGTTGAAAGTATTTCCAGTACGCCCAAAAACGAGTTCCTGCCAATCATTAGCAGGTACATTTTTGTATAAATCGATATCTTGGTAGTTACCGAAGTACTTTGTATAATCTGTTGGTGATTTGTCTAAAAGCGAACGTTCATATTGCCAGGTTACATAATCGTAAGGTGTAAGTACATCCAGTTTATTAGCAAGATTTCTTACTCCGCCAAACACATTAAAACTTATAGCAGTTTTACCATCCTTGCTGTTTTTTGTAGTCACCATGATTACTCCGTTAGCTCCCCTCGAGCCGTAAATGGCGGCAGAAGATGCATCCTTTAAAATATCTATGCTCTCAATATCCTGTGGAGCGATATCTGCAATGGAGTTAACCGGGAAACCGTCAACGATATAAAGTGGAGTATTATCACCAGTTATAGAGCCGCCACCCCTAAGGCGCACCACCAGTTCTGCATTTGGCGAACCTTCTGTTGATGCAATACTCACACCTGCAACCCGGCCTTGTATTGCTTCCAGTGCAGAAGAAACTGGGGCCGCTGCAATTACCGCTGCACCTACCGAACCCACCGCCCCGGTCAAATCTTTTTTACGTACAGTGCCATAACCGATGTTTACCGTAACCTCTTCAAGATTATTTGCATCCTCATCTAAAGAAACAGAAAGTTTCGTTTCATTCGTTACAGTAACATTTTTGGTTTTATAACCAATATAAGTAAAAGTTAAAACCGTTCCCTTCGCAGGTATACTGATTTTAAAAGTACCATTTGCATCGGTACTGGTTCCATTTTTTGAACCTGCGATAGTTACACTAACGCCAACCAAAGACTGGTTGTCTTTTTTATCTTTCACCGTTCCGGTAATTTGCCTGTTCTGTGCCTGAGCTGCGGATAATGTCAGAAAAGAAAGGAATGTAAATAAGAGTAAAACTTTGCTCATAATTATTAATTTGTTTTGAAACGATTTGGTTATTTAAATAACTGCAATGGCTTGCAGATAGAATATAATTCTATTTCGGAATGTTATTGTTTGTTAATATTTGGTTACGTTGGTGTAACAATTTTACAAACTAAAAACCGATTGAAACTAATTTTAACTAAAAAAGTGTGCAAACGTTCCCAAAAACGTCATTAAAACGTTTATTAATGTTGTCGATTGGGCGTCCATAAAGAGATATTTTTTGTAACTTGTACGCACCGCGAAAAATGAGATTTGAAACATCTACCATAAAAGATATTGCTAAAGCATTAGGGCTGTCTACATCAACAGTTTCCAGGGCTTTAAGAGACCGTTACGAAATTAGTGAAGAGACTAAAAAACTTGTTTTGGCCTATGCTGAAAAGGTAAATTACCGCGCCAATCCCATTGCCAGAAGCTTGAAGGAACGCCGTAGTTACTCTATAGGCATTATTGTAAGTGAGATTGCCAACAATTTTTTTTCCCAGGTGATTAACGGGATCGAATCCATTGCTTATGACAAGGATTACCACGTAATCATCTCTCAAAGCCACGAATCTTACAAGCAGGAAAAACTGAACGTTGAGCACCTGGCATCACGCTCCATTGATGGCTTATTAATTGCACTTTCTTCCGAAACACAGGATATTGATTACTTAAGAAGCCTTTATTCTCAAGGTTTGCCGATTGTTTTTTTCGATCGTGTACCAGAAGATTTTGAAACCCACAAAGTAATTGCAAACAATTTTAAGGGTGGCTTTGATGCCACAGAGCACCTCATTTTATCAGGAAAAAGGACCATTGCGCACCTTACAAATTCAGAAAACCTTTCTATTACAAAAGAAAGGCTCGAAGGTTATAAGGCTGCTTTGGTTAAATATCATATCGAATTTAAACCTGAGTTGGTTAAATATTGTCAACATGGCGGCATGCATAACGCAGAACTGGAGCAGGCAGTTAAAGAACTTCTGCCCCTTGAACCAGATGGAATTTTTATTTCGAGCGACCGCCTAACAACGGGA
>Ga0308165_1005652_pt1 | contig 11437 bp, 6 predicted proteins | sample PhyWR2_FD_201032 | JGI IMG/M metagenome (GOLD analysis project Ga0308165, IMG submission 201032) | Phyllosphere microbial communities from UC Gill Tract Community Farm, Albany, California, United States - DLSLW.R2 | ecosystem: Host-associated > Plants > Phyllosphere > Unclassified | place: USA... | reverse complement strand
TCAATTATAAAACAACTAATCCAACCAAAATGAAAGAACAGAATTCATCAAGGCGTGATTTCATAAAAAAATCCGTGGTCGGTGCTGCGGCATTTTCTATTGTACCACGCTTTGTACTCGGAGGACAGGGCTATCTTGCTCCGAGCGACCATCTAACCAAAGGTGTAATTGGTGTCGGCAATATGGGCCGTGGACACTTTGGCTACGCCGGAACCAAAACAGTAGCCATTTGTGATGTAGACAAAACCCATCTAGCGGCAGCACAAGCAGACTTAGGCGGTGGTGTGAAGGAATACCATGACTTTAGGGAGTTGATTAAATCTCCGGAAGTAGATATTGTGCATATTGCTACTCCGCCACATTGGCATGGACTGATGTCCATTGAAGCGGCAAAAGCAGGAAAAGATATCTGGTGTGAAAAACCAATGACACGTACTATCGGTGAAGGTAAAAAAGTGAAAGAAGCCATTGCACAACATGGCAATATCTTCCGTTTAAATACCTGGTTTCGTTTCAAGGATGACTTTTATGGAATGAATGTTCCAGTAAGCAAAATCAAAAAATTAGTTGATACTGGCATGTTAGGTTGGCCTTTGAAAGTTACGATAAGCAAACATACCGGCTTTGACTGGAAGTTCTATTGGGTAGGAAAAGAAAATTTATCAGAGGAGAAAGTACCGGCTGAACTTGACTACGATTTTTGGTTAGGTCCGGCGCCATACAAGCCTTACAATAAACACCGCGTACATACCACTTTTAGAGGATATTGGGATTATGATGGTGGCGGTCTAGGAGATATGGGGCAACATTATATGGATCCTGTTCAATACTTCTTAGGTAAAGACAACGAAAGCCCGATTACCGTCGACGTTGATGCTCCGCAGCAACATCCGGATGCCGTGGGCACATGGAGACGAATTACATTTACCTATGCCGATGGTTGTCAGATTATTTTAGACGGTGAAGCGAAAGATGAAAAGGCAGCCTATATTGAAGGTCCAAAAGGTAAATTATATCGAGGATTCCAATCAGATATACCAGATTTGGAAAGAAAACTTGCACAGTACCCTGAACCTGCACCACAGATTACTGACTTCTTGGAATCCGTTCGCACAAGAGAAAAGTTTGCACTGAATGAAATCAATGGACACCGTTCTTGTACCTTGGTCAACATGGGATTAGCAGCATTGCGACTGAACAGATCACTAAAATATGACTCCCAAAATGAGCTATTTATTAATGACGACGCCGCAAATAGATTAATTCACCAACCAATGAGAGGCCCTTGGTCTATTTAAAAAGATATCCTAATGAAAAGAATATTCAATTCGCTGACCGTATTGCTTCTTATATCTAGTGCAACCTACGCTCAGCAACCACAAAATAGAACGACTGCAACTAAAATAGCAGACGTATTGGCACAACAGCCTGCCGAAGAAAAAGAAAAGTTTTTACTTGCCATGCATGAGCTGGAAGGTTTTTCTTCTGATGACGTCTTTACCTTCCTCAAAGGACTTAAAGCACCAGGTAGCAACAATGCTCCGATAGAATTTGCGGCAAACAGCTATTCGTTTTACGTAAACCAACCAGGCAAAGAACAGCAGAAAAGAGTGTTTGTTGAAGGATTGGCAAAATCCATAGCGCAATTGAGTGAACCAACAAATCAGGTCTTTGCCCTACGCCTGTTACGTCAATGCGCCGATAATACAGCTGTACCAGCTGTCGCTAATTGTTTGACAAACGATTATCTTGCCGATGCAGCAGCGAGAACCCTAGTATCTATTCGTACCCCTGAATCGACAGCAGCCTTAGAAAAAGCTTTAGCAGCATCCACAACAGAGAAAACTGCCATTGCCCTGGTTACAGCACTCGGAGATCTAAAAGATAAAAATGCTGAAAGTGCCATTTTAGGATTAACGCAAAAATATAATTCGGATGGCTTCCAAAGGACAGCATTAATCGCGCTGAGCAAAATCGGGGGCACAGCCTCAGAATCACTATTCCAGGAAAAACTAAATGCTGCCGGCTATAGCTATGACAAATTGGATGCAGTAGGACTTGGTATTGACTATGCTCAAGCATTGATCGACAATAAACACGACCAAGATGCTGTTAAGTTCCTAAACAAGTTTTTTCAGGAATCTCAAAAAGTAAAATCGATCAACGGCCAAATTGCATCGCTTAAATTATTGACAACCATCGACCCAGCGAAACAACAAAAGAACTTGTTAGCAGCTGTTAAGAGCGATAATGGTGCTTACCGTAACATTGCATTACAATTACTCGGAAAATACGGAAAAGGCGCCGACGCAAAAAGCTTGCTTGCTTTAGCAAGCAAGGGTACTCCTGAAGTGCAAGAAAGTGTATTGAACTACTTAGCCAACAATGGTTCAGCAAGCAGCTTAAAACTAATCCAGGCATTAGTAAATAAAACACAGTCTCCCGTAACTAAATTAGCTGGATTAAGTGCACTAAATACACTATCTCAGGGTAAAGAAACCAATACCTTAATCCAGGCGCTCAACGCAGATCAACAATTCAACAATTCGGTAAAAGCATTGATCCTGTCATCGAAAGATGCAAATGTCGTTACCGATGTCAACAATGCACTTGCCACTGTAGACGATGACAAAAAGATTCAATTGCTGGATATTTTAAGTAAACGTTCCAACAATGCATCATCCAAAGCTGTATTAGCCATAAAGAGTTCAAACCCTGCTGTCGAAGAAGCGATCAACAAAGCACTCCCAAATGTAGCTCAGGAATCGGATTTAGAAGAACTATTCAGTAGGTTAAACAATACGACAGACAATAAATCTGCTGTGTTATTGCAACGTGCCATTGTCAATGTGGTTCAGTCAAGCACAAATTCAAAAGGATTAACAGAAAAACTAGCAGCCAATATATCGAAGTCTGCAGCGCCTAATACGGCTAAATATTTCCCTATTTTTGCTGGGCTTGGTGACGCCCAGTCATTGAAAGCTGTAACTGCATACCTTAACAACAATAATACAGGTCTACGGTCCGCAGCAATTGAGTCTTTGGCTAGCTGGTCTACCTCCAACGCACTACCAGAATTGGTATCTCTTTCCCGAACAGAAAAAGACGATAATCTTTTCAATACAGTATACAGAGGATTAATTAAATCAATTTCTTCTTCTCCGAATACGCCTGAACAGAAAACTTTGTTATTAAAAGATGCATTCAGCGTTGCCAAAACAGCAGACCAGAAAAAAGCAGCATTATCGGCGTTACAACCTACAGGAACATATCAGTCTTTAGTTTTTGCCGCCGATTTAATGAACGATGCGCAACTTGGCGGAACTGCGGCCAATGTAGCGATGAACATTGCAATGGACAACAAGTTCTATGGCAAAAAGGTTAGAAAGGTTCTTGAACAGGTAATCGGTAAATTGTCGGGTAGTGAAAGTGGATACCTTAAAGAAGCTGTTGTTCGCTATCTCGCTGAAATGCCAATCAAAGAAGGCTATGTTTCGATGTTCAACGGTAAAGACCTAAGTGGCTGGAAAGGTTTGGTAGCGGATCCGATCAAACGCAGTAAAATGAACGAGAAAACTTTAGCAGCAGAACAAGCTAAAGCCGACGATATCATGCGCAAAGGCTGGACAGCATCCAACGGTGAAATTGCCTTCAGTGGTAAAGGAGATAATCTGGCTACCGTAAAGAAATATGGCGATTTTGAAATGCTCGTAGATTGGAAATTGGAGAACTATGGCGGTATAGAAGGTGATGCCGGTATCTACTTGAGAGGTACTCCCCAAGTACAAATTTGGGATATTGCGAATACAAGAGTCGGCGCCCAAGTTGGCTCTGGCGGGTTATATAACAACCAGAAAAATGAAAGCAAACCATTGAAGGTTGCCGACAATGCTACTGGCGAATGGAATACGTTTAAAATCAAAATGGTAGACGATAAAGTCACAGTTTGGTTAAATGGACAGTTAGTAACCGATAATATTCCTCTTGAAAACTATTGGGATAGGAACCAATCAATTTTCCCTACCGAACAAATTGAGTTACAAGCGCATGGTTCAGTTGTTTATTATAGAGATCTTTTTATCAAGGAATTCCCAAGAAAACAAATCTTTAAATTGAGCGATCAAGAGAAAAAAGAAGGTTTTGAAGTACTTTTTGATGGAACAAACCTCGACAAGTGGACAGAAAACCAAGCTTATGTTGTCAACGACGAAGGTTATATCTGGGTGTATCCAAATGCAAAATTTGGTGGAAACCTTTACACAAAAGAAGAATATGCAGACTTCATTTATCGCTTCGACTTCAAATTAACTCCTGGTGCCAACAATGGTGTGGGAATACGCGCTCCTCTGGAAGGAGATGCCGCATATGAGGCTATGGAAATCCAGGTACTTGATGATGGTGCAGATGTTTATAAAGACTTGAAGCAATACCAATATCACGGTTCAATTTATGGAGTTGTTCCTGCCAAAAAAGGTCATTTAAAACCTGTAGGTGAATGGAACTCCGAGGAAATAGTGGTGAAAGGAAATCGCATCAAAGTTACACTGAATGGCGCGGTTATCGTGGATGCGGATATCGCCGAGGCAAGCAAAAATGGAACGCTGGATGGCAAACAACATCCTGGGCTTAAACGAACCTCTGGTCATATCGGGTTTCTAGGACACGGTACCGAAGTATTCTTTAAAGATATTCGAGTGAAAAAACTCAAATAGTCTAAACTTATACGTAGAGAGGGGATAAGGAATCTTATCCCCTTTTTGCTAATTAGCCCACTTGCTTGTCAAGTGAGAAAAATAACCAAATGATTCCAAAACTTTTGCTAAATTAAAGCCCTGAGGATTCTATTTCAAAATATGATGTTTTATGACTAAAGCCGTAAACTTACTGATTAACAAAAAATTGGAGAGTAAACCTGAAAAGAAAAATCTGTTCAATAAAATCTCCATTATAAAATTAATAGCCGAATTAGGATCTGTATCGGTAAATGACATTGTAAAAAACCTCTATTTAAGCCTGCCTACGGTAAATAGCCTCATTGCAGAATTGCTGGAAGATGATTTTATCCGTCAATTTGACAAAGGAGAATCTATTGGAGGACGTAAACCCAATTTATATAAGCTATGTGATGGATTGTTTCAGGTGCTATCGATTGAACTCCAACGTTTCTCCATCACACTGAGCATAATGGATAACAACCAGAACATTATTGCTGAAACTATTGAGCTTGATAATGAATTATCTCGCAATGGAGAAAATCTAGCTATTATCACACAAATCGTTGATCAATATCTCATCGATAAATCAGTTGATACCGAAAACCTAACAGGGATTATTATTGGCATGCCAGGACTAATCAACGCTGAAGAAGGTACCAACGAGACTTTTTTACATGAGGACAATCAATCCATAACAAACTATTTTGAGCGCATATATAAAAAACCGGTCTTCATTCTGAATGACGTCAAAGGTGCAGCTTATGCTGAATTAAAATTTGGATTGGCAAAAAACACAAAAAACAGTTTAATTATCCTAATGGATTGGGGGATAGGTTTAGGAATCGTGTCCAATGGCGAAGTCTACCTAGGCCGTGATGGCTACTCCGGCGAAGTAGGACATATGCCCTTTATCGACAACGGTGAACTTTGCTATTGTGGGAAAAGGGGCTGTTTGGAAACCGTAGCTTCCGGAATTGCTTTGGTCAACAATGCTAAACAGGAAATCCAAAAAGGAGAGCTGACTAAATTAAATGAATTGCAACCCGATGAATTACAACATTTAACACCGACACATATTATTGAAGCGGCAAACAAGGGTGATCAATTTGCAATAAATCAGATTTCAAAACTAGGGACAAATCTAGGAAAAGCTTTTGCATCCTTAATACAGCTACTCAATCCCGAATTGATCGTGTTGGGTGGAAAAATTGCAAAAGCAAATGAATTGATCACGATTCCGATACAGCAAGCCATAAATTCCTATACCATGGCCATTTTGAAGGAACATTGTGACATAAAAGTGTCAAGTCTAAATCTCGACAGCAATACCGTGGGTCTGACAAATTATTTTATCACGAAGTACCTATCGGTTGAATTGCTTCATAAATCCAAAATCTAAAACTGTCCTGTACTCAACAAGACAAGAGTACAGGCTCTTTCTGTCTTAATACCGTGCTCCATAGCGAGCTGTTCCAATTCTGCATTCTCCGCACCAGGATTAAATATGATCCGTTTTGGCTTCGTCGCTAATATATAATCGTAATATTCTTTCTGATTAGGCTCACTAAGATACATTGTCACAGTATCAATATCTGTATAGATCTCACCTTTCTTTTCAATAGGAACTCCTGCAGCTTCCCCTCCACTCAAGCCAATATTGACGATAGCATGCCCATGTTTATGCAGCATATTTGCAGCTTTATTCGAATAACGTGAAGGATTGGTACTAGCACCTAAAATCAATGTTCTTTTCATCCCTTTTTATATCTTTTGTATTTACCTGTTGCATGCACACTCAAGGCGTGTAGATTATCTTCTTTGCCTGCTAATTACAATAGGATAAAGAAGATAATCCAAATTCTCAAAATAGCATCGCTCAGAAATTACTCATCAATGATAAAATCACCATGATTGCTATACGCATTTTTACGCAATACTGGCATTCCCATGATTTTATAAAGCTCGTCCAACTTGACCAAGCTTCCATTCGTCATATTAGAAAGTAAAACAATAACAATGTTTCTTTTCAAATCTCTTACATAAATATGTCTAAAACCGTGCCACCAACCTGTATGGTATACGATATGATCATTACCATGCTCAAACGTACGCCAACCGTAACCATAGCTAAAGATTCCCTTTTTGGCATCGGGATATCCCCGGTATGCCGAATCCAATGTTGACTGCTTTAACAATCGTCCATCTCTCAAAGCAAGATCAAAACGATAAAGGTCACGCACTGTACTATAAATTCCTTTGTCACCAAGCGGTCCATCCTGAAAATTTTGCACGACCGATCTTCGCCATACCTTGTCATGCCCAATAACGTTAGTCGGGATTTTATCATACACTGCCTTAGAAAGTGCAGCTGTATTTGTCATTCCGGCAACATTAAATACGCTATCTTTCATATACGTAGCATAATCTTGCTTTGATATCTTTTCAATAATGGCCCCTAAGACCATAAAGTTCGAGTTATTGTAAAAGAAACGGCCTCCTGGCGCACCATAGCGATTAGGCTTAAATTCGGTCAGCATTTTCATCACATCCTGATTCGTCATTCCTTTCTTGCGATCAGGCCAATGTTCCTCTGAAAAATAAACGTAATTAGGTAATCCCGAACGGTGTGTCAATAACATTTTTATGGTAATACCAGGATAAGGAAAATCTGGATAGAAGTCATTGATCGTTTGATCGAGCCGTAACTTTCCTGCCTCCACTAACTTTAAAATTCCGACAGCTGTAAGCGGTTTAGAAACGGAAGCGAGTTCAAATTTGTCATCAATTTTTAGACTATCCCGTTTTAAGTAATTGGCCCAGCCGAATGTATTCTGATATAAGATTTTACCATCTTTAGCAACAAGAACATTCCCATTGAATGCAGCTTTTGAATGAAGATTTTTCATAAAAGCATCGATCTTCTGATCTGCATTATTTGGATTATAGATGAGCCTTGTGCTATCTACTTTTGCCTGCGCTATCGCTGCTTCCTTCTGTTTTTTCTCTTTTGAACTACAAGCCACTGTAGATACAAACAAAAGAGCGACTATTCCCTTTAAAAAAAATAATTTCACTATACTAAGTCTCCCGGATTTTTGTGTTTTCTGTATTGTATATCAATAAATAGCCCCTATTTCCTGTGTCCTAAATAATATCAAATTATTGAAGCTCGTAATAGAAGGACCAGCATACTGATAATAATGCTAAAATGAAGATTTTAGTATAAAAAAACGAATTTTTCCCCACAATAATTGTTATTCATCGTATATGTTACCTTTTTTACGCACAGACTCTCCTTTACTATAGCGTTGGACAACGTGTACTTACTTCAACCAAACAGATAACGATAGAAACTATCGGTAAAAAAAGCTTTCCCGTGGAATGAGCTTAATCAATTAAGGCCATAAAAAAAGCCACTTTATTACTAAAGTGGCTTTTAATTCCTCTATTAAAGGATTATGCTAATAATCTTACTGGATTTTCAACCAAAGATTTTAATGTTTGCAAAAATGCAGCTCCAGTTGCACCATCAACCACGCGGTGATCACAACCCAAAGTCACTTTCATTACATTACCAGGAACTACAGCACCGTTTTTAACAACAGGAACTGCTTGAATAGCACCAACAGAAAGAATAGCTCCATCTGGTGAGTTGATAATGGATGTAAATTCGTCAATTCCAAACATACCTAAGTTGGAAACTGTAAATGTAGATCCTTCCCAATCCGCAGGCTGTAATTTTTTAGCTTTCGCCTTTTGGGCGAAGTCTTTCACCTCTGCAGAGATATGTGACAATGATTTACCATCTGCAAAACGCACAACAGGAACTAATAAACCATCTTCAACAGCCATTGCAACACCAATGTTGGTATGCTCGTTGAAACGGATTTTATCGCCTTGCCATGAAGAGTTTACAGCAGGATGTTTTTTCAAGGCAACAGCAACAGCTTTTACAACGATATCATTGAAAGAAACTTTTACTGGAGCAATCTCATTGATCTGTGCACGAGCAGCCATTGCATTGTCCATGTCAATAGATACAGTCAAATAAAAGTGTGGAGCTGTAAACAATGACTCTGCTAGACGACGCGCAATAGTTTTACGCATTTGGTTAACTGGTTTTTCAGTATAACGCTCTTCACCAACAAATGTAGGCAAAGTAATTGCTTTTGCTTCGGTTGCAGGAGCAGCTTTTGTCTCCGCAGGTTGTGCAGCAACAGGAACAAATGATTCAACGTCTTTCTTCACAATACGGCCACCATCTGCAGAACCTTTGATATCACCTAAGTTGATCCCTTTTTCTTGTGCAATTTTACGTGCTAAAGGAGAAGCTTTCACACGAGAATCATCGCTTGAAGACGATGCTACCGGTGCAGCAGTTACAGCAGCAGCTGAATCAGCTTTAGGAGCTTCAGCACTTTCCGCCTTTGCAGGTGCAGATTTTTGATTTAACAAAGGTGTGATATCAGTTCCAGCAGGACCAACGATCGCGATGATATCGTTAACCTTTGCAGCTTGTCCAGCTTCAAGACCAACATATAACAAGGTACCATCAGCATAAGCTGTAACTTCCATAGTCGCTTTATCAGTTTCTACATCAGCAATAGCATCGTCAGATTTAATCGTATCACCAACTTTGAAGTTCCATTGCGCAATGACGCCCTCTTTCATGGTATCACTTAACAAAGGCATTGTAATAACTGTACATCCCAATTCTTCAGGAGTTACAGTACTAGCCGAAGATTCTGATCCAGAAACTTCTTCTGCTTTTTTTTCTTCAGTTTTTTCTGGTGCTTTTTCAGCAGCAGGTGCATCACCACTCAACAATGCTTGAAAATCTTCACCCGGCTCTCCTAAAACAGCAATAACAGCATCAATAGCTACTGCTTCGCCTTCTTTGGGACCAATATATAAAAGAGTTCCTTCTTGGTAAGACTCAAAGTCCATCGTAGCTTTATCTGTTTCAATCTCAGCTACTAAATCACCAGAATTTACTTTATCACCAACTTTTTTGTGCCATTTCGCGATGACCCCTTCGGTCATTGTATCGCTCATTTTCGGCATTCTTACTACTTCAGCCATTCTTTATTATATTATCAAGTTAAAGAGTATTAATCTAAAATAAATGGATAGTCTTGTTGTACATATACATCTTTGTACAATTCATCTGCAGTTGGATAAGGAGATTCCTCTGCAAATTTCACAGACTCCTCAACGACCTTTTTCACATCAGCCTCAACTTCTGCAAACCAAGCGTCATCTGCATAGTTGTTTTCTAAAATAGCATGTTTAGTCGACAACAATGGGTCACGGTCTTTATACGCTTCTAGTTCTTCTTTCGTACGATATTTAGCTGGATCAGACATCGAGTGTCCTTTGTAACGGTATGTACGAATTTCTAGGAATGTTGGACCTTCTCCTGCACGAGCACGTTGAACAGCTTCGTCCATCGCATTATGTACAGCAACAACATCCATTCCATCAACCGGAGCAGAAGGCATATCGAAACCTAAGCCCATTTTGTAAATATCCTGCATGTTCGTTGTACGTTGTACAGAAGTACCCATTGCATAACCGTTGTTTTCACACACGAAGATAACCGGAAGTTTCCACAACATCGCCATGTTCAATGTCTCATTGAATGCACCTTGACGCACAGCTCCATCACCCATATAACAGATATTTACATTATCTGTACCAAGATATTTTTCAGCAAATGCAATACCAGCACCTAAAGGAATCTGACCACCAACAATACCATGGCCACCCATGAATTTGTGTTCTTTGGAGAAGAAGTGCATAGAACCTCCCTTACCTTTTGAACAACCAGTGATCTTTCCATATAATTCAGCCATACAAGCATTTGCAGAAACGCCTTTAGCCAAAGCGTGGGCGTGATCACGATAAGCAGTGATTAAAGAATCTTCAGGTTTGATTACTGACATCGTTCCAGCGACTACAGCCTCTTGTCCTATGTACAAGTGACAGAAACCACGAATCTTTTGCTGTCCGTAAAGTTGACCTGCTTTTTCTTCAAACTTACGCATAAGTAACATAGACTTATACCACTCCAAATATGTCTCTTTTGTTATAGGTGTTGAACTCATTTCAAAGTTTTGATTTTCTTACTATTCTAGACTACAAATCTAATAATTTTGGACGAATTTCCTTGTCCAAAAATCAATTTTATTTATACTTTAGGACACTTCTAAGACATTTGATTTAAAGTATATAGCATTTGTTTACAAATAAATGAGCGGCACAATCAAATAAATCAAAAACTTATGAAAATAAAAAAGCCAAAGGACTTAATAATCATTTGGCTTAATCTATTTTATACAAATTGTTTGCTATCGAAGTTTTTGGACCAGCTCACTTTCAGTTACCTTTATCTGCTCACCACTTTCCATGTCCTTTAAAGACAATTGCCCCGATGCTGCTTCTTCTTCACCAACTAACAATACATAGGGAATCCCTTTACCATCTGCATATCCCATTTGTTTTTTCAATTTTACAGGAGAAGCATAGAGTTCAGAAGCAATATTTTCCTTCCGAAGCTTATTAAGTAAACTGAGGGTATAACCTTCCAGTTGTTTATCAAAATTTATAATCAGGAGCTTGGTAGAATCTGCTTTACTAACAGGGAACAAATTCAGCTCTTCCAAGACATCATATATACGGTCCGCGCCAAAAGAAACGCCAACTCCAGTCAACCCCTTTAA
>Ga0308165_1005651_pt1 | contig 11438 bp, 9 predicted proteins | sample PhyWR2_FD_201032 | JGI IMG/M metagenome (GOLD analysis project Ga0308165, IMG submission 201032) | Phyllosphere microbial communities from UC Gill Tract Community Farm, Albany, California, United States - DLSLW.R2 | ecosystem: Host-associated > Plants > Phyllosphere > Unclassified | place: USA... | reverse complement strand
CAGACGCATCGAGCGGTCAGTCACTACGGCAGACACGCCTCGGCCGCTGACCGACTTGGCCTCGCGAGCCAGAGGAACCACGACGTGGCCCTCTACGGCAGCATTTATCACTGCTTTCGCCAGCGGATGCTCGCTTCCGGCTTGCACGCTTGCAGCCACGCGAAGGAATTCGGAGGCGTCGCCCGAAGCCGCCTCGAAGACGACCAGGCGAGGCTTGCCCTCGGTCAGGGTGCCCGTCTTGTCGAATGCGACCACGTCGATTTTGTGAGCAAGTTCGAGCGCTTCGGCATCCTTGATCAAGATTCCGCGCCGGGCGGCGACTCCTGTGCCGGCCATGACGGCAGTAGGCGTGGCGAGGCCCAGCGCGCAGGGGCAAGCGATGACCAGTACTGCCACGGCATTGAGGATTGCGCGCTCCCAATCGCCGGTGATCAGGCCCCACGCGATGAGGGTGAGCAAGGCGATACCAATCACGACCGGCACGAATACTTCGCTGACCCGGTCGACCAAGCGCTGGATAGGTGCCTTCTTTGCCTGGGCGGACTCGACCATGCGTGCGATGCGGGAAAGCGTCGATTCCGCTCCGACGGCCGTTGCCCTTGCGAGAAACAGTCCTTCCGCGTTCACCGAGCCACCCACAACCTTGTCACCGAGACTCTTCGCCACAGGAAGACTCTCCCCGGTGATCAAAGACTCGTCAACGTGGGTAGCGCCTTCGGTCACATGCCCGTCGACGGGCACCCGCTCGCCGGGGCGCACGACTACTATGTCGCCGACTTTGACCTGCGAGATGGCAACTTCGATATCGGCGTCGTCGCGACGTACACGTGCCGTCTCCGGACGTAGCGCATGCAGGGCGCGAATCGCCTCCGTTGTCTGGCGCTTCGCGCGACCTTCGAGCCACTTGCCCAGGAGCACCAACGTGATGACCACGGCGGAGGCCTCGAAGTAGAGGTGCGGCGCCTGCTCATGCCCGCCGTGGCCGAGTCCAGACAGCAGCAGATAAAGGGACAGGCCATAGCCAGCCGATGTGCCCAAGGCGACCAGCAAATCCATGTTGCCCGCCTTCGCCTTTACGGCTTTCCACGCCGAGCGATAAAAACGCGCGCCGAGCCAGAACTGAACAGGCGTGGCAAACAGAAGCTGCAACCAGCCCGAGAGAGACCAATCCTGGCCGACCAGCATCCCGGCCATGGGAAGCGCAAGCGGTAGCGACAGCACGGCCGACAGCGCGACAGGCCACCAGTCTGGCAGCTGACCCGCCCGGCTTACGGCCGTAATCGCGGCGTCCGAGGCGGGCGCTGCGGAGTAACCGGCTTTCTCGACAGCATCGACAAGTTTGGGAAGCACCACGTCAGCGCGGCCAAGAAAGCGGACCTCGGCCTTTTCAGTTGCTAGGTTTACCTCAGCCGAGGTGACGCCAGGTGTCTTCTTCAAGGCACGCTCTACACGGGACACACACGAGGCGCAGGTCATTCCCGAGATTGAGAGCCTCATTTGCTCCTCCGGCACCCCGTAGCCTGCGTTGTCGACCGCGGCGCGTAGCTCGGCCAATTCGACGCCGGGCTCCGTCCTCACGCTGGCGATTTCTGTTGCCAGGTTTACGGAGGCGTCTTTAACCCCGGGCACCTTGACTAGCGCCTTCTCAACGCGCGCAACGCACGAGGCGCAGCTCATGCCGCGGACAGGTAACTCGATATCGAGCTTTGGCCGGTCGAAAGGTTCCAGGCTGCTGGGCAGCGTCGTTGTGTTCATATCGGTTCCAGTCGCCCCATTACGAGGCAGTGGAAACATCTTCAACCTTGCCATCATGGCAAGGTCAAGTCCTTGATTCTCTTACATGCGAACCTTTTTTAGCGGCTTGACCTTGCCACGAGGGCAAGGTGGAGCATGTAGATCTTCATCCACTTTATTAGAGACAAACATGATTGAAATGACATTGCCGGACATCAGCTGCGGCCACTGCGCGAGCGCTGTGACCCTGACCTGCAAGCAGGTGGATCCACAAGCAGAGGTAGAGGTAGACGTGAGCACGAAGACCGTGAAAATCCGATCTGTTGAAGGCCGCTCCGACTTTGTCGAAGCGTTGGCAGAGGCCGGATACCCGCCTGCAGAATGAGCTTTAATCTGGCGGCTGCGAGGGGATAAAGCCCCCCAGCTACGGGCCCGCTGCACGGGCCCGTCACGGCGCACTCACGGGAGGTTCCGGACAGGGAATGCGCCGATTTCGTGGACTACCAACTGTCGTAGCGTTGATCAGTGCTGTCCGTCATCGAGCTCGCATTGCTGCAAGAAGTGCTAAGCGCGATGTCTTACCGTAAAGCGGCGGGCCTGAACGCTAGGGACAGCGTGCTAGACCGCGCCCAGCGTCCAAGAGCTATGCCAAGTGTGGCGAGTCGGGCTGCACTGTGAAGCTTACAAGCGAGTTACGCTGCCATTTGCCGGCAGGCGGCCGCGCACCGCTCGCACGCATCCGCGCAACGCTGACAATGGTCCGCGGGATGTTGCCTGCACTCTTGGGCACAGCTGTCGCAGACCTCGGCGCAAAGCGCGCATAAGCGCATGGCGAAGTCGCCGCTTCTTGCCATTGATGCACCCGCGAGCCTGCATATCTCAGCGCATTCGATGTCCAACTGAATGCAATGCGCCATCTCGCTGGCGTGACCCTCACTCAGGCATGCTGCCTCGCACTGATCGCAGGCCAGCGCGCAGGCATAGCATTCCTGGACGCACTTTTCGATCGAACCGGTATCCATGGTTTCTCCTTGAGCAACTAGAAGCTTCTGTTAGATACGGCGCAGGCGTTGTGATGATCGCGCCGACGCTCGCATTGATATATGAACCGATCAGACAGCGACAGAAGTGCTTCCCAAAATACTGTTTCATTACGCGCCCGTAATGATGCGGTATCGAGCCGAGTGACGCCTCCTGGGCGACGACGACTCGCCCATTGACACGTTCCTAGGGAGGCTGGTCCGGCGCTATTTGTACGCTTGGTACACCGTCGCCTTGCCGTTACTGGCAACCAGCAGCACGTCATAGGGAAGCGAGCGGCCTTGATAGGCCGGGCCATCCATGCCCGGCGCGCCGAGCGGCATTGCCGGCACGCTCAAGCCGACAGCCGTGGGACGTTCACGCAAGAGTCGGCGGATTTCCTTGGCAGGAACGTGACCTTCGAGCGCGTAGCCGTTCACGCGACCCGAATGGCAAGACCCGAATTGTTCTGGCATGGACAGATTCCGACGCACGTCGACGGTATCGGTCACGTCGTGAGCGATCACCTGGAAGCCGTTCGCCTGCAAATGGCTGACCCAATCTTTGCAGCAGCCGCATTCCGGCGTCTTCCAGACTTCCACGGTGGTGGTGCTTTGTGCCATAGCGGCAAGTGGGACGGCGACAAGCGCCACCAGCAGAGACCTGCGAAGCCGGCTGCAACTCGCGACGGGCCTGGGTTCAATCTGACTGAGCATGAGAGGTCACTCCAACGGACGCAAGAAATTCACGAGGATGCTGATGGGCTGAGCACGCCTAGCCACGCAACCAGGACAAGGATGAGCAACGCAGCACCGGCTTCAAGGAGCAAGCTTTTCCGCAAGGCCGCTACCGCCACCGCCGTGTCGCCGCCGTCAATCGCGCGTTCAAGCTTCGGCGTCAGATTGAAACGGTTCGCGGCAGCAAGGCCCAGCATCACGACGAACAGGCAAAGCTTCATCAAGAGCAAAACGCCATATTGACCAGATACCAACGGTGCAATTGACGGGCCGGCGGTCAGCCAGTAATTCACCGCTCCGGTAATCACAAGCGTGACAACGACAAGGGTGCCCGTCCGCGCAAAGCCGTTCAGCGCATGGCTCAGCGTAACGAGACGCTCGTAGGAAGCGCCCCGCGTCTCATGGATGAGTTTCGCAAACAGGGCCAAGGCGCCGACCCAAACCGCCGCTGCGAAAAGATGCAGGATGTCTGCGACCAGGTGCGGATACCTGCGAACGCCCTCGTCCATGGCGCCGTGGCCGCTCCATGCAACGGTAGCCAGCGCGATCGCAGCAAGCAGCGCGACGACGACTTGCGATCCGGTCGTGAACGGCCGGATGGCCAAGGACAGCACCAGAATCGCCGCCAACGCCGCGACGCGAACTGCCCATGCGATCCCGACGTCCGTCACGGTCAGGATCATCTCGAAGACATGCTGGCTCAGTTCACTGAACTGAGACACGCCACTCATCGCTTTGGCCAAGACCAACATGCTTGCTGCGGAGACGAGCAAACCGAAAAATGCGACCCCCGCGATGAGACGACGCACATCCAGTCCGGCCCCGGATCGGGAGCCGGGCGACGTTCGGTTGCTTAGCGCGAAGACTGGAACGCCAAGTAACAGGAGCAGATCGACATAAAGAAAAAACCGTATGCAGATGGAGAGCCAGTCGTCCATTTCACTTCACGCTGAAGGTCACGCTGCCGGTGATCGGATGGGTATCGCCTGACACCGCACGCCAGTCGACGCGATAGCTTCCGGTTGTCAGCGGCTTGGCTGGCGTGATGACCATGGTCTGAGCATCGGATCCTTGTGCCACGCTTGCATCGACTGGCATCGGGGCATGCGTCATGCCGGGCATGCCCGTCATCGACAATTTTGCACCCGAAAATTGGACGACCAACGCCTCGGAGAACTTCAGCTCGATCTTCGCCGGCGCCGCGGTTTCTGCATTGGCCGCTGGTAACGACGACACAAGTTTCGGATGGGCTTGGGCAGCAGTCGCCATGAACATGCTGACCGCGAGCGTTGCAGCACCCAGAGAAATGCGAAGGATAGACATTGTTTTCCTATGAATAAAGAAGCTGGTCGCTAAGTCCGACGAAGGGGCAGCATGCGGCCAGCATTAGTGTGAGATTTCAGAACCAGAAGCGCACGCCGGCCACAAATCGTGTCTCGGTGGCTTTCTTGCCATCGGCCCGCGCCAAGTCAGCGGTGTTTCCGTATGATTTGTTCCAGGTCACGCCGATGTACGGCGCCAGTTCTCGCTTGACCTCATAGCGCAGTCGCAGCCCGACTTCAGTGCCCGACAGACCCGAACCGACCTCCCGGCGTCGATCGTTCTGCCCGTAGAAATTCACCTCGGCGCTTGGCTGGAGAATCAGTCGGTTTGTGATGAGGATGTCGTAGTCGCCTTTAAGGCGGGCAGCCGTTTGTCCGCTTTCGCCCACATAGGCCGTCGCCTCGGTTTCGAAGTTGTAGAGCGCCAGGCCCTGGACGCCGAACGCAGCCCAAGTCTGCGATTTGCCCGGTTTGAAGTCGTGGCGGACCCCGCCGACGACATCCCACCAAGGACTGATCGCGCGGCCAAAAAGCATTTCGAGCTGGGCTTCATCGAGCTTGCCATTCGACCTTTCGCCTTCGGATCGCAGCCACAGCCGGTTGACGTCGCCGCCGATCCAGCCGTTGACGTCCCAGTTGAGCGCGCTGCCGCCCCGAGCGTTCTGCCACTCAAGCTGATCCACCAAGACGAAATAATTGATCGAATCGTCGTGGACGCTGTGACCAGCCGAATCGAAAGTCGCAGCGGCCCTGTCGGCATCAGTCAAGACCGGAATAGGCGTCCTGCTCTCCGTGGGGGCAGCCGACTGCATCGGTTGCATTGGTTGTGGCACCGGACCTGGTTGCGCTGGCATCGAGCCATGGACCATGCCGGGCATGCTTGACGCTTCCGGGGTGGCCTGCGCCAGCGCGATCGACGAACCGGCGAAGGTGGCGCCAATCGCTACGACGACGGACAACCAAGGTTTTCTGCAGGGAGACAATTGTGTTTTCATCACTTCACTCCTCCACCCGCACTTCGCGGAACATGCCCATCTCCATGTGGTACAGAAGGTGGCAGTGATATGCCCACCGTCCGAGCGCGTCCGCCGTGACGCGATAACTGCGCTTCGAGCCCGGCGGCATGTCGATGGTGTGCTTGCGGACCAGAAAATTGCCGGCCTCGTCCTCGAGGTCGCTCCACATGCCATGCAGGTGGATCGGGTGCGTCATCATGGTGTCGTTCACCAGAACAATGCGGACGCGCTCTCCGTACTTAAGCACGACGGGCTTCGAGTCCGAGAACTTGATTCCGTCGAAGGACCAGGCGAACTTCTCCATATGACCTGTCAGGTGAAGCTCGATGGTGCGGCTCGGCGCCCGCCCGTCCGGATCTTGGAAGGTGCTCCGCAAGTCGGCGTAAGTGAGAACCCGGCGCCCATTGTTTCGCAGGCCGATGCCAGGGTCGTCGAGCTTCGCCGTCGGCGCCATTGCCTGCATGTCGACCAGCGGGTTGTTCTTCTCAGAATCCGGATGCGCCTGCATGTCTGCCATGCCTTCCGTGCTGCTGTGATCCATGCCCTGCATGCCGGTCATGCCCTGCATCTTGCTTTGATCCATGCCTTGCATGTCGGTCATGCCCTGCATCTTGCTGTGATCCATGCCCTGCATGCCGGTCATGCCCTGCATCTGGCTTTGGTCCGTGCCTTGCATGCCGGTCATGCCCTGCATCTTGCTGTGATCCATGCCTTGCATGTCGGTCATGCCCTGCATCTTGCTGTGGTCCATGCTCTGCATGCCGGTCATACCTTGCATCTTGCTTTGGTCCATGCCTTCCATCGAACCTGTAGATCCGCCGTCCGTGCTGCCGTGGTCCATGCCTGCCATGCCACCCATGCCCATGTCGTCCATGGTCACGAGCGGTCTTGGGTCCAGCGGCGGCACCGGTGCCTTGAGCCCGTCGCGGACGGCAAGTGTCCCGCGGGCATAGCCTGTCCGGTCCATCGACTGAGCGAAGATCGTGTACGCCTCCTCGCCTTGCGGTTCCACGATCACGTCATAGGTTTCCGCCACCGCAATGCGGAACTCATCCACACCCACCGGCTGCACATACTGGCCGTCCGACGCGACAACGGTCATCTTCAGACCCGGGATACGAATGTCAAAGTAGCTCATCGCTGAACCGTTGATGAAACGGAGGCGAATTCGCTCACCCGGCCGAAAAACGCCGGTCCACCCGGCGTCAGGCGCCTTGCCGTTCAAGAGATAGGTATAGGTGGCGCCGCTGACATCGGCCAGATCCGTGGGATTCATTTTCATCTGCGCCCACATCTTGCGATCCGCAGTCGCCGCGGCCCAACCGTCACGCCTGACGTCTGCGAAGAAGTCGCTCACCGTCCGCTTGTTGTAGTTGTAATAGTCGGCCTGCTTCTTGAGCTTGCGCATCAGGGCGGCCGGGTCCTCATCGGTCCAGTCGGACAGCATGACGACGTAATCGCGATCGTAGGTAAAGGGCTCGGGCTCCTTTGCGTCGATGACCAGCGGCCCGTAGACGCCCGATTGCTCCTGGAACCCAGAATGGCTGTGATACCAGTAGGTGCCGTTCTGCTTGAGTTTGAACTGGTAGACGTACATGCCGTCTGGGGCGATACCATGGAAGCTCAGGCCAGGAACGCCGTCCATGTTCGCGGGAAGAATCAGGCCATGCCAATGGATCGACGTGGTGTCGCGCAGCTTGTTGCGGACGCGAATGGTGACCATGTCCCCCTCCCGCCAACGCAACAGAGGCCCCGGCACGCCGCCATTGATGGTCATCGCGATGCGAGGCGCACCGGTGATATTGATCGGCGCCTCCTGAATCTGAAGGTCGAACTCCGTGCCGGTCAGCACATGGGGCGTGTCGGGCGCCGATACGGCCCATACGGGAGCGCGCCACAGGCCGAGACCGCCCATCAAGCCGGTGCTGGCAAGCGCGGTCACGAAGGTCCGCCGCGAGGTTTTGGTTTGCATACGTCGTCATCCACCTTGGAGTGACAGTCAGGACTTCTAGGCCTGTGCTGTCTGATGGGGTTAACTTTAGCTACGCGGGCCGCACGGCAATCTGTCCGAATGATTACGTTTCTGTAATCTGACCCGTCCTTCGGATGGTGAAGCCAACCACGGTGCGATGCGCGTCAGACGATGCAAATGCACGCCCGCCATGCATCCGCGCAATTGCGCGAACGATAGCCAGGCCAAGGCCATGCCCTTCGGTCCGCCCGCTACGGGCGTCGTCGGTCCGGTAGAACCGGTCGAAAATGCGAGGCAGCGCTTCCTGTGTAATCCCCGTCCCCGGATTGCTCACGCAAATCTCGACCTCTGCAGGCAGGGACACACACGTAACCTCGATGACGCCGCCAGCGGGCGTCGCCTTGATGGCGTTGGACACGAGATTCGCAATGGCGCGTCGCAACAGGCGAGGATTGGCGGCGACCCGCGAGTCTTCACTGGTCTGCAACGATACGCCGGCCTCTTCCAACGAAGCTTCGTAGAATTCATGCACCATTGCGATTTCCCGCGCCACACTGACCTCCTGCAGGTCGCGTGCAAGCTCGCCTCCATCAACACGGGCCAAGAACAACATGTCGTTGATCAGCGTTCTCAAGCCGCCCAACTCCTCCAGGTTGGACGCCAGCAGGTCCTGGAGCTCCTGCATGGAGTGCGCTGACGACAGCACCACCTCGGTACCACTGATGAGCGTTGCCAAGGGCGTGCGCAATTCGTGCGCCACATCGGCGTTGAAACCTTCCATCTGTTGATATGCGGTCTGGACGCGACCGAGCATGCCGTTGAAGGTGTGCGTGAATTCCTCCAGTTCCCGGTCGATCCCGGCTTCCGGCAATCGCACGGCAAGGTTGTCGGGCTGAATCTGGGCGGCCTGAGCGGAAAGCCGACGCAGCGGCGCGAGTGACCGTCGCACTGCCCAAGCGGCCAATGCCGCCGTCGCGCCAATCCAGACCGCGCAGATGAACACCAGCACCGTTACGAACTGGTAGAGGAACTGCGCGCTTGGACGGGTATCCGCCGCCACGATCAGACTGGCCCCGCGCGTGACCGCTCCCTCAAGTGGCTCGCGTAGGCCACGCATTTCAGTTCCGTCGTGCGCGCGGAGGAACACTTCGCTCCCGGACCCCGACCTCAGCTCCCGCGGTGCTTCTCCGCCGTACAGCACTTTTCCTTGCTGTCCAAGGATCCATACGCGCAGATTTTCGTGCCCGACAAGGATGTTGCTCAGCTTGCCGATCAGGTCATCGTGAAGAAGGTCGGCCTCGTCATGCATGCTGGCCAGATGCTGGATGAGTTCAAGCTTACCGGCGACCTCCGTCATCTCCTGGCTTTGCACTTCTCGCTTGAGCGCCCAGAACAACGTGCATCCCGCGATGGTGGACACGACCAGCGCAATCACCGCGAGCAGCAGCATAAGCCGCACTTCGATCGACGCAATGCGCCACCGTTTCATGGTTCGCGAGCCTCGAGGACATAGCCCATGCCGCGGACGGTGTGCAGCAATTTTCGCGCAAACGGCTCGTCGATTTTCGCCCGCAGCCTTCGCACGGCCACGTCGATAACATTGGTGTCGCTGTCGAAATTCATGTCCCAGACTTGCTCGGCGATCATGGTGCGCGACAGAACCTGGCCTTGTCGGCGCAGCATGAGGGCCAACAATGTGAACTCCTTTGCGGTGAGATCGAGCCGCAAGCCACCCCGCTGCGCCTTGCGCCGCGCGAGGTCGAGTTCGAGATCCGCCAGGATTAAGGTCATCGACTCATGAACGCGACCGCGTCGAAGCAATGCGTGAATCCGGGCGAGCAACTCCGAAAATGCGAAGGGCTTCACCAGATAATCGTCCGCGCCGCCTTCGAGCCCGCGCACACGGTCCTCGACCTTGTCACGTGCGGTCAGCATCAACACCGGCGTGTCTTTTACCTTACGCAGGGCATCCAGTACCGCGAATCCGTCAAGACCGGGCAACATCACGTCCAGTACGACCAGGTCGTGATTTCCTTCGGTCGCGGCATGCATGCCGTCGTGGCCGTTGCGCGCGATGTCGACCACATAATTCTGTTCGCTGAGGCCCTTCTTCAAGTAATCGGCGAGCTTCTGTTCGTCTTCGATAACCAAAATTCGCATGACACGTCCGTGTTAACTACGCATTTGATGCCAAGCGTGAGCTTATCCCGCCTGAATTGGCCCCGCCAAAGCCCGTGCCTGTAAGGTCAACGTGAATTGCCACCAGCAGGGCGCTGGACTTGTTTGGCCGGGAGCTTACGAATGAAGCTGGCGGGAGCCGCCTTCGTCTTCTAAGCGTTTCCCTTCCAGCTATCGTTCCCGGTAGATGCCGTGCGCCCAGCGACTTCGAACACTAGCGCTTGGGTTCACCCACGCGGTGACGGCCTTAGCGGGGATGGCAAGCGCCGCTCCTACGCTGCGCCGCAATGCCAGGCTGCGCACTTCGGCTTCTTCTTTCCCCAGTGCGGCTGTGGCAGGGTCGCCGAGTGGCGCATCATCGAATCAATGCCATGTTTCCCGTGGATAAGCGCCGAGGGAGCAGGGCACCGCTGCGAAAAATACAGGCTCTCTCCGTCAGCGAATGGCGGTCCCGCTTACGTTTGCATCGAACTCGTCGGGGCAGGATGAGAGCGTGGCAATGAGGAGCAATTTCGTCGCGGTGCACTGCGCTGAGAATATTTTCGGCACCGAAACGCCGCACCGTCCACGCAAAGCAGTCCGCGAAAACGCTCGTCCGTCGACCTGCGCATTAAGCGAGATGCAGAACAATGCCTCGATTAGTGTCGATGCATTCTTGCGCAACTTGGAGCGATCAATTCCCGCCTCCGACATCTTTCGACGAGCGTCAGCCGCGACTGTCCTTGCATCAGAGGGGCTCGCCAGGATCACGTTCATGTGCGAGGGCGACGGGTCAATGTGCTCATTGCTCAAGCGGCAGGATTGATTTTCGGAGGTTGTGCTTTGCAGCAGCCAGAACCCCACCCTTGCCACTTCGCCGAGGAAGGCAAGGCACCGGAGCGTCTGCTCCGCTGCGCCGCAGTGTGCGAACACCGGCTGACATGCTGTCGGCAACCAGTTAGACGAGTCCCAGGAGACGCCGGATCGCGTCGAGGCTCCAAGCCAGCCGACCGTTGATACGAAGCGGTTGCAGCGGGCCGTTTTGCTTCATCGCCCAACTCCGCAACGTGTGCTGTCGGCGATTCAGATAGAAGGCAGCTTCTTTGGTACTCAGGACCGGCCGCGCTAGGGTCTCAAGCGACAGCTATGTCGCGGTAGTCGAGGTGACTTGCAGGGCAGAGGCGTCGGCCTGGCGGGATTCACGCATGTGTGTAATGCCCTTGAATCGGACAACGGCAGGCGAAAAGGTCGGACATTCAACGGTGCTGCGGGGGCCTCAAGAGCGGCCTGCGATCTGAACTTCTCGTTCGGTAAGCTGCGCCAATACGATTCATGATTCGTGGCTCGGCCCATCCGTCAGAACGGTGCGGTACCAAGCGTCGGCGCCGGGATTGTCTTGAGTTGGGCTCTTCTCTACAATAATGTCATGCCCGCCATCGTCTTGGGCGTTGGGATCGAGGGTCGATGCCACTGCATCGAC
>Ga0308165_1005649_pt1 | contig 11439 bp, 10 predicted proteins | sample PhyWR2_FD_201032 | JGI IMG/M metagenome (GOLD analysis project Ga0308165, IMG submission 201032) | Phyllosphere microbial communities from UC Gill Tract Community Farm, Albany, California, United States - DLSLW.R2 | ecosystem: Host-associated > Plants > Phyllosphere > Unclassified | place: USA... | reverse complement strand
GATCAGCAGCAGGACTATGCCCATCAGTACGAATTCGCCGATCAGCAGTGCGGTCATCAGCCCCCGTTCCAGCGCGCGGCGGTTTTCGAGGGTTTCGGCCACCTGTACGACGACCGGGCCGGCGATTCGCGGCAGGTCGCGCCGGATTTCGGCGATGCGGATCGGCTGGCCGCGATATTCCGCAAAGCGAAAGCGGGGCTGCTCTGAGGGCAGGCCGCGGATAGTGGGTGCGGGCAGGTCGGCATAACCGGTCACCACGCGCCCGGCGACGGCGATGCGATAATAGACGTTATCGCGCTCGCTGTTCTCCAGCATCCCGAACGCGGCGGGCGGCAAGTCGAGCGTGACTTCGCCGTTTTCCACCTGCACCGTTTCGGCAATCGCACCCAGCGCGCCTCCCAGCACGCGGTCACTGGTACGGCGCACGACGTCGGCGATGAGGACCCAGCCGATCAGGCCCAGGGCCAGCGCCGGGATCACCAGCGGTCCCATCATCGCCGCCAGCAGCCGGTGGCGCAGCGAGACCGCGCGCCGTTGTTTCGCGGTTTCGTTCATCATCTAGCTGCGGTCGAGCATGTATCCGACTCCGCGCACGGTGCGGATCGCCGGGCCGTCCGGCGCCAGCTTGCTGCGCAGGCGCGTCACGTTCACTTCCAGCGCATTTGAGCCGACCGGGTCGTCGAAGCCGAACACTTCGGCCTGCAGCGTCTCGCGCGATACGATCTGTCCCGCACGCGCCGATAGTGCCTCCAGCACCGACCATTCGCGGCGGCGCAGTTCGATGAGGCGTCCATCCACATCCACCCGCCCGGTCGAGCGGTTGATGGTCATCGTGCCGATCCGCACTTCCGGCGCGGCATCGCCCCCGCGCCTGCGGCCCAGTGCACGCACGCGGGCTTCCAGTTCTTCCACCTCGAAGGGTTTGCGCAAGTAATCGTCGGCGCCAAGGTCCAGCCCGCGCACGCGGTCGTCGATGCCGTCGCGCGCAGTCAGCATCAGGACCTGCGCCTGATCGCCCCGTGCGCGGATGCGGGCTAGCACCTCGAAGCCGTCGATGTCGGGCAGGCCCACGTCGAGGATGACCAGCGAGTATGGCTCGCTTGCCAGCACCGACAGCGCATCTTCCCCGTCAGAGACGTGATCGACCGCATGACCGGCGGTCCGCAGCAGCGCCACGATGCCGCGCGCAAGGGCAGCGTCGTCCTCAACGATCAGGATTCTCACGCGGGGAATCCGTGAAAGGTGAATGACAGGTTGTAATCGTAGAACATCCTCACTGCTTATCCGACATTCGAGGCGGAAAGCGAGAGGAACCGGCATTGCGCATTCTTACACCCCTTCTGGCAATAACGGCGCTTCTGGCGGTGCCTGCGGCTGCGCAGAAGCCGGCTGGCTCGAACTCCGCGCCCAGGCCCGGCACTGCCGTCCAGCGCCCGGCGGGCTATCCGCGCTCCTATGACGCCACCATCGCCGATGCCCGCACCGAAGGGCGCGTGCGTATCTACGCCAACGCCGACCGCGCCGAACTGGTGCCGGTGGTCGAGGCGTTCAAACGCGCTTACCCGGGCATCAAGGTGTTTTACGCCGACCTCGGCTCCACCGAGATGTACCGCCGTTTCGTGAACGAGACGCGCCGCCGTCAGTATTCGGCGGACATCGTCTGGTCCTCGGCGATGGACCAGCAGGTCAAGCTCATCAACGATGGCTACGCGCAGCAATACGCCAGCCCCGAAAAGCCCGCGCTGCCCGAGACGGCGGTGTGGAAAAACATGGGTTACGGCGTCACTGCCGAGCCGATCGGCATCGTCTACAACCGCAAGCTGGTGCCGCCCGCACAGGTGCCGCGCAGCCATCAGGATCTCGAAAACCTGCTACGCACCCGCCGCGCCGATTTTGTCGGCAAGGTGGCGACATTCGATCCTGCTCGCTCGAACACTGGCTACCTCTATCTTTCGCAGGACTTCCAGACCACGCGCGATACCCGCAGCCTGATGGAAGCCATCGCCGATACCCGGCCGGTGCTGGCCACCAATACCGGGCCGATGCTGGCCGGCGTGGCCTCTGGCAAGCTGGCGATCGCCTACAACGTGATCGGTTCCTACGCGCTTGAGCAGGCGCGCTGGCATCCAGATCTCGGCGTGGTCTTCCCGCGCGATTATACGCTGGTGACCTCCCGCATCGCCTTCATCTCGCGCGAGGCGCGCCATCCGGCGGCCGCACGCCTGTTCCTCGACTTTCTGCTTTCCCGCGCCGGGCAGGGCCAACTCGCCCGGCACAGTCTCTGGCCGGTGCGCAGCGATATTCAAGCGCGCCGCCTCCCTGCCGGACAGGCGCGCACGGTGCGCGTCGGCCCGCAGCTTCTCGTCAACCTCGATCACCTGACCCGCGAGCGCTTCCTGCGCGAATGGAATACGATCCTTGCCTCCGGAAAAAACAAGCCATGACAGGATATCTGAAGGCCGGCGCGGCATTTGCCGCGCTGATCGCCGCAACCCCTGCACTTGCGCAGGCCCCCAGCCGTGACGACCTGGCCGACCTCGTGCGCGCGCAGGCCGCCGAGATCGCCTCGCTGCGCCAGCGTGTGGACCGGCTCGAGGCAGAGCGCACGGTAGCCGCAGCGGCAACCCCGCAGCAGCCCGCGCCGGTACTGGCTGCCGCCGAGCCTGAAGTGGCCGCGCCGCCGACCATGATCGTGACCAAGCCCTACGCCGCGCAGCTTCTTCCCCCCGGCCCGGCCGAACGAGACGTCGATCGCATCCGCGCCGCCGCCGTCGCCGCGGCCGGCGGAAGCACCGAGTGGGGGCAGGGCCTGCCGGTGTTCCATTCCGCAGACGGCATGTTCACCTTCAAGCCGCGCGGCCGTATCATCACCGATGTCAGCACGTCGATGGGTTCGAAGTCGGACGGGCGCAACATCACCACCACCGGCATGCGCGCTTTGCGCATGGGCCTGGAAGGCACCGTGGGCACGCACTTTTTCTACCAGTTCGAGAGCGACTTTTCGGAAAACGAGGTCGACGTCGTCACCGCCTTCATGGGCTGGCGCAACCGCATCTCGCCCAGCCTCGATTACGACGTGCGCATCGGCCACCTGTTTAACGATCGCAGCTTCGAAGGCTCGACCGGCTCGGACTCGACGCCGTTCCTCGAACGCACCGTGGTCGCCACCGCGATCATCCCGCAGCGCGCCTTCTACGGGCTGGGCATCATGCCGCGTCTGTTCTGGAAGACCGGCCACGCCTCTCTGACCCTGACCGGCGACCGTATCGACGGCGACCAGTCATCGTCCGACAACCGCACCGTACTGGGCCGCGCGCACTGGAACCCGATCAAGTCCGACCGTCAGGTCCTGCACGTCGGTATCTGGGGCTTCGACGAAATGCTGCACCCCGGCAAGAACACCCTGACGCGCAACACCGTGATCGGCGGCCGCTTCAACGGCGCGCTGCGCTTGTCGACCGGCAACCTGATCGGCGGCACCGGCACAACCGGCTACGGCGTGGAACTGGGCGGCTATTCCGGCCCGGTCTGGGTCATGGGCGAGGCGGGTGAGCGTCATGCACGGCTCGATGGCGGCCGTCCCGATTTCGTGACCAAGGCTTGGAGCGTAAGCGGCGGCTGGTTCATCACCGGCGATCTTCCGCCTTACAACCCGCGCCTCGGCAGCTTCGGCCAGCCCAAGGTCAAGCGGCCGATCTTCGAGGGTGGCCCCGGCGCCATCGAAATCACCGCACGCTACGAAAACCTCGCCTTCGACGACATCGTCACCCCGGCAGATGGATGGGCCGCGACGCTGGGCGTGAACTGGTATCTCAACAGTTTCACGCGCTTCCAGGTCAACGCGATCCACTGGAACACCAACAATACCGCCGGTGTCTACACCGGCAAGGACGACGGCGAGACGCTTTCCGCGCGTGTCGGCGTGACGTTCTGATCCCTCTTACAGATACGTAAAGGACAATCATGAGCCTTGCTCTGATCGGCTTCCTGATGGTGGCCACATTCATGACGCTTATCATGACCAAGCGGATGACCCCGCTGGTTGCGCTGATCGTCGTGCCTACGCTTTTCGCGCTGCTCGCCGGCTTCCACGCGGGCCTTGGCGACATGATGATCGACGGCCTGAAGAAGCTTGCGCCCACGGGCGTCATGCTGCTGTTCGCCATCCTGTTCTTCAGCACGATGACCGACACCGGCCTGTTCGACCCGCTGGTGGGCAAGCTGATCCGGCTGGTCCACGGCGATCCGATGCGTATCCTTATCGGCTCGGTCGTGCTGTGCGCGCTGGTCAGCCTCGATGGTGACGGTTCGACCACCTACATCATCACGATGGCGGCCATGCTGCCGCTCTACAAGCGGTTCGACATGAACCGGCTGCATCTGGTCTGCCTGCTGATGGTGACCAGCGGCGTGATGAACCTGACGCCGTGGGGCGGCCCCACCGCCCGCGCCGCCAGCGCCCTCAAGCTTGATCCGGCCACGCTGTTCGTGCCGCTGATCCCGGGCATGATCGCGGGCCTTGCGTTCCTGATCCTGCTGGCGATCCACTTCGGCCGCAAGGAACGCCGCCGTATCGGCAAGGTTGAACTGCCCGCCGTCCTCGACGCTGCCGACCTCGCGGTTTCGCAGTGGCCCGAGGCGCGCCGCCCGAAGCTGATCTGGTTCAACGCCGTGCTGGTCATCGCGCTGCTGGTACTGCTGGTCTGGGGCGTGCTGCCGCTGCCGATCCTGATGATGCTGGCCTTTGCGATCGCCATGATCGCCAACTACCCCGACACCCAGTCGCAGAAGGAGCGCATAGCCGCCCATGCCGGCAACGTGCTGGCGGTTGTCGGCCTGATCTTCGCGGCGGGCATCTTCACCGGCATCCTCTCGGGTACCGGCATGGTAGAGGCGATGAGCAAGGAAGTGGTCGGCGTGATCCCGCCGTTCCTCGGCCCCTACATGGCGCCGATCACCGCGCTGCTGAGCCTGCCCGGCACGTTCTTCATCTCCAACGATGCGTTCTACTTCGGCATGCTGCCGATCCTGGCAGAGGCGGGCGCCCATTACGGCGTCGAGCCGATGGCGATCGCCCGCGCCTCGCTGATGGGACAGCCGGTCCACCTGCTCAGCCCGCTGGTGCCGTCCACCTACCTGCTGGTCAGCCTTGCCGGCGTCGACTTGGCAGACCACCAGCGCTTCACGCTGGTTCCGGCGGCGCTGTGCTGCCTGGTCATGACCGTGGTGGGCATGCTGGTGCTGGCCTTCCCGTTCGTGGGATGAAAATGGCGGCGTTCCCGGCCGGTACGATTGCCCGTTTCCTCGCCGCGCTCGCTTTGGGCGCGGCGGGCGGAGCGTTGTTCTGGTCTGTCGGGGCGCCGCTGCCCTGGGTGCTGGGCTCGATGTTCGCCTGCGCTGCGGGCAGCATCGCGCGGCTGCCGATCGAGGCGTCTGCCGCCACCCGCCGACCGATGGCGGCGGTGATAGGCGTTGTGCTGGGCAGCGCGTTCCATCCCGGCCTGTTCACCCAGGCGTCCGAGTGGATCGTGCCGATCGCGCTCCTGCCGGTGTTCCTGGGAATCGCGGCGTTCGCCTGTATCCTCTACTTCCGCCGCGTTGCCGGGTTCGATGCGCCGACCGCCTATTTCTCGGGCGTGCCGGGAGGCATCGCCGAAATGGTGGTCCTCGGCTCCGAACGCGGCGCGGACGAGCGCATGGTGGGCCTGATCCACGGTGCGCGCATATTCCTCGTGGTGTTCATCCTGCCGTTCCTGATCCGCGCCTTCGAGGCAGAGGTCCACGCCCCGGTCATGGCCGCGCCGCAAGTTGTGGGCGCGGCTGCCTGGTCGCTGCTACCGTGGGCGCTGGGCTGCGCCGTGGTGGGCGCGGTGGTGGGCCGTGTGCTGCGTTTCCCCGCGTGGCACCTTATGGGCCCGCTGTTCGTCAGCGCCGTGGTCCATCTTTCGGGCCTCAGCGATTTTCACATTCCGGCATGGGCCATCGCCGCCGCGCAGGTAGGGCTGGGCGCTACGATCGGGTGCCGCTTCGTCGGCCTCGACCTTGCCACGTTGGTGCGCACGCTGGTGCTGGCGGCAGGCTCCACCGCGATCCTGCTGGCAGTGACGTTCTGCTGGGCCTTCGCCATCGGCTGGGCTACGGGGCTGAACCCCGCGCTCGTCGCGCTGGCCTATTCGCCGGGCGGGGTGGCGGAAATGAGCATGGTTGCGCTCAGCCTCTCGCTCGAGGCGGGCTTCGTGATCGTTCACCACCTCGTCCGCGTGATGCTGGTCATCGTGGCCGCGCCGCTGGCCTTTCGCATCATGGGAGCCCCCGCCGATGACCCTGCCTGATCCTTTGCACCAGACCATCGCCATCCTCTATCAGGCGATAGAGCCGCCGGTGATCGACGGCGCCCGCAAGGAAGCCAAGCCCGGCGGCTATTCCGACAGCGGCGCCGACATCGGCGTAGCCCTGCGCTCCGCAGGGTGCACGCTGGCAACGCCGGTGGCCGATCCCGATCCCGCGCAGGTTTTCGACTGGGTATGGCCCGACACCGCAGAGGGCATTGCCGCCGCGCTGGCGGCCGGCGCCACGGTGCTCTGGGCCAATACCGTCGTCTTCGCCGGCCACCCCATCGAGGCCGCCAGCCGCCGCGCATGGATCGTCGGCCCCGACCCGCAGGCGATGCAGGCCATCGACGACAAGCGGGAAACCAACGCCAGGCTCCTCGCAGCAGGGCTTCCCGTAGTTCCGTCATGGCTGATCGACGGTGACGCGCCAGACCTCGACGCCGAGATCGCACCGTTTGCGGCCAGCCTGCCGCTGGTGGTCAAACCCCTGCGAGGGCGCGGCAGTCAGGGCGTGGGCGTGGCCCGCGATTTCGACCAGCTCGCGGCCCGGGTCGCGGCGCTGGCCGCCAGCCGCCGCTTCGGCTCCGCGATCATGCTTGAGCAGTTCCTGCCCGGTGAGGAAATCACCATCACTGTCATGCCCGCCGCCGCGCGGCCCGGCGAAACCGCGCCCTTCGCACTTCCTCCGGTGCGCCGCTTCGATCAGGTGGACGACGTTGCACCCTACAACGGCGACGTTCCCGTCAGCCACAACAGCACGGTGATGACACCCGCCGAGTGCGCCGCGCCCGCCATCGCCGCTGTAACCGCAGCGTGCGAGGCTGCCGCCGCGCTGCTCGAAATCCGCGCGACGATGCGCATTGATTGCCGCGCCGATGCACAAGGCCGGTTCTTTCTTTTCGACGTCAACGCCAAGCCCAACCTGACGGGCGCCGGCCGACCGGGCCGCGAGGACGAGGATAGCCTTTCCACCCTTGCCGCCGCCGCCTTGGGCTGTCGCTACCCCGACTTTCTCGTCGCCGCGCTTCGCGCTGCATGGACCAACAAGGAAACCCCCGAATGACCGACCTGTGGCAGCACATCGTTGCCGATTTCTCCAACATCGGCTCCCCCGCCGCACTGGCCGCCTTCGGGCAGGTGGTGCTGATCGACATCATGCTGGCTGCGGATAACGCCATCGTCGTGGGCGCGCTTGCGGCGGGCCTTCCGGCGGCGATGCGGCGCAAGGTCATCCTGATCGGCGTGCTGGCTGCGCTTGTATTGCGCGTGATCTTCGCGCTGGTGGTCAGCCAGCTGCTCCAGCTCGTCGGCCTCGTCTTCGCGGGCGGGCTGCTGCTGGTCTGGGTCGCATGGAAGATGTGGCGCGAACTTCAGGACGCCAACGCAGGCGAGGGCGATACCGACGCCGTCACCAGGTCGGCCCCGCGCAGCTTTGCAGCTGCCGCCTGGGCCGTGGCCGTGGCCGATGTCAGCATGAGCCTGGACAACGTGCTGGCCGTAGCCGGTGCCGCGCGCGATCATCCGGGCATCCTTACCATCGGCCTGGTCCTGTCCGTCGCCCTCATGGGTCTCGCCGCCAACGTTCTGGCGCGCGTGATCGAGCGTTACCGCTGGCTTGCCTATGTCGGCCTGCTGGTGATCCTCTATGTTGCGGGCAAGATGATCTGGGAGGGCCTTGTAGACCCTTCGCGCGGACTGCTCGTGCTGTTCTGACGACCGATCTGGCCGGAGCCCTTTGCAAAGGGCTTCGGCCGGATAGGACATACCGTCCGATAGGCAGGCCCCTGCGGCCCCCTTATGGGAGCGCCTTCCAGAAGGAGGCCTGTCTTGCGGATTTCGGTTTATGCTTGCCTGTGGTTGCTGCTCGCCCTGGGGGCCTGCTCGGACGACAGGCATGATGAACGCCTGCTCGCCGCCGGACCGGATCGAAGCATCGAGGCACTGATGAAGGTCGCCGATGTCGATGCCGGCGCACGCAAGTTTCGCACTTGCGCAGCCTGTCACACGATCACTCCCGGCGCGTCGGATCGAGGTGGCCCCAACCTCTACGGCGTGTTCGGCCAGCCCCCCGGTCAAAATAGCAGACGCTATGGCTACACGGCGGCACTACGCGGCGCGGGCGGTATATGGGATGTGCGCAGACTGGATGCGTGGCTTGCCGATCCCCGAAAAGTGGTTCCGGGCACGACCATGCAGTTCGCAGGGGTGCCCGATCCTCTCGACCGGGCCGACCTGATCGCGTATCTGCGCAGCCAGTCGGACTGAGGCGGGGTTGGGTAACCCTGTGCATAACTTGTGGATTGCTGCCGGGACAAAGCCAGACCTTGCCAGACAATCAAAACACGCATTGATCGACGCGCTGCGACAATCACATTCTAATGCTGATTGACGCGCAATCCTCATCTAGTCTGCCGCGCTACAGAATTCGGTGAAATCTGGGTGCATCTGGTCGCTTCGATGAACGATCAGCACCAATAAAAGGCATGCGCGTTGAACGATCGGCTGGGTTGGCGGTTACACAGTCAGGCGATCTACGCCGCGGAGTGTAATCTATGTCATTCATCGAAGCAAAAGACGGCACAAGCTTGCATGTCAAGGATATGGGGCACGGAAAGCCTGTAGTCCTGATCCATGGCTGGCCCCTGACGGGTGACATGTTCGAATATCAGAGCCTCGCACTCCTCGAGGCGGGATATCGCGTCATCACCTATGATCGGCGCGGCTTTGGTCAGTCTGGGCATGGTGCCACTGGTTATGACTATGATACCTTTGCAGACGACCTTGCTGCAGTGCTCGACAAGCTCGACCTGAGCGGAGTGACATTGGTAGGGTTTTCGATGGGCGGGGGCGAGATCGCGCGCTATCTCACCCGCCATGGGTCGGCACGCATCGCAAAGGCGGCCTTGGTCAGCAGTGTGGTCCCATACCTGCTAAAGGGCGACGACAATCCCGATGGCGTCGACGAGAGTGTTTTCGACACGATGAAAGCTCAGGTCCGCGAAGACCGTTTCGCTTTCCTGCAGGACTTTGCCAAGCAGTTCTACGGCGTTGGCTTTATCTCCAGCCCGGTCAGCCAAGGTATTCTCGACTGGAGTTTTCTGCTTGGGTCAATGGCAAGCCCCAAGGCCACCGTCGATTGCATTGACGCATTCGGCAAGACGGATTTCCGCCCGGACCTTGCGTCCTTTAATGTTCCCACCCTGATCATTCATGGCACTGCCGACAAGACGGTCCCCATCGAGCCTTCCGGCAAAGCCGCCGCAGCCGGCATCCCGGGCGCTCAGTTCATCGAATATGATGGGGAGCCGCATGGCCTGTTTGCTACAGCCCCAAGCAGGCTCAACGACGACCTCATCAGCTTCATCGCGTGATCGTCATGCCGGGTCTCGTCACGGGACCCGGTTACGTTCCTCCCGAGTGCAGCCCAAAGCACGCCGGGCCGTAGCCCTCCGACCGGTTTACAACGAGAGGTCAGCTCGGCGGGTGATCGGCCATGGTAGGTCGGTTGAGGTGGGCAAGACTTGGGACCTGCACGAACCCTCTGCGAGGGCTAGCGCAGGCAGACCGTATCGTCTCCTTCCATTGAGGAGGCGAACGATGAACACCACCACCGTGGTGATGCACGCGTACCCTTTCTAAATATCCTTCCGATCCGATCCATGCCCAGCAGAGAAGGGGCACAAGTCGCAAAATTGCCACTCGTGCCCTTCAAGTAAATCGACTTTACTTGCTTGGCGAGAAGGTGCCGATGTAGAGACCATCCTTTCCGGCATATTCCTTGGACGATCGCCCTTGCAGCGAGAACGCGATATGCTGACCGTCTCGCGCAGGCGTTGATTGATGTGCTTCAGCGCCGCCCTTGCTGACATTGGTCAGTTGCCTACGCTTGCCCGTCTGCCAATCCTGCACATAAAGGTCAAAAGTCTTTCCGCCGTACTTCTTTGCGACAGCATCGGGATCGGCCACACCTTGCTGTTTCAGGAGGAAGGACAGCAAGTGCGGCCGATGCCCCGACACGCCCTTGTACGGACTGGATGGATCCGAGGCGCGGTTCGTCTCCTCAAGACCGTAGCGGAGGTTCGGAAAGGAGTGCGTTTCATTGTGCTGGGCGTCCGTCGGCATCGGGGTGGTTTTGCCGGTGGCGATGTCGAGCTTGTACATGCCGTTGAACGGACGGTCCTTCTCCACCGTAAAGAACAGGATCGCCTTGCCCTCGTCGATGAAGTCATAGGTTTCGATGAATGTCACCTTTGACGCCGGATCTGATTCCGGGTCCGACAACAGCAGGGTTCGGTCAGTCAGGTATGCCCGTTTGCCGTCATTGACGACGTGCCCCATGAGCATGCGGTGCTTGGGCTCCATTTCACCCCAGGCGATGCGATCGCTGCCGGGCGTCGAGCGATCGTAGTCCAGCGCGACTTCGCCCACCGCGTGGGCAGACAGCGCCTGCGGTGGAAGGGAGGCATCTGCAGGCATCCAGTACAGGTAGGTCGTGCCATAACGCTCAGGCTTGGCACCCGGCTTCGCCTCAGCCGTTTCGAGCGATGCCGGCCCGGAGATCAGGTAACTACCGTCGGCAAGGTAGTAGATGCGCGAGACGTATCCGCCCGCGCCCCACTTGCACGTCAGACACTTCACCGTGCGCGTCGCCAGATCCATTTCGTAAGCCGGACCCAGGAGTTCATCATCCTTGGTGAAGGCGATCTTCTTGCTATCGGGAGAAAATACAGGCCGATCGCCCCAGTCAAGAACTCTCTCGATCTCGAACTTGTCGCTGAAATAGTCACGCACAGGAGGCGATACTGGCGCCGCCGCGCTGACGGAGATCGCATAGCAGCCCGCTAAGGCCGCGGCGGCGGTTACAATCGACCTGATCATCTTCACCACTCCATTTTATGATTATCCGAGACGGCGAGCGCATTCCCGACGCTCACCGCCGCCGCAGCTAAAACTTGAACCCGCCCCGGACACCGTAGGTGCGCGGCTCGTTCACGGACACACTCTGGAACGCACCGCTCGAGAGGTCATTGATGATGACATTGTTCTCAAGGTTCTTGGCGAAACCCTGGACATACCAGCGCCGATCGGGAGCATTGAACGTCAGTGT
>Ga0308165_1005642_pt1 | contig 11449 bp, 9 predicted proteins | sample PhyWR2_FD_201032 | JGI IMG/M metagenome (GOLD analysis project Ga0308165, IMG submission 201032) | Phyllosphere microbial communities from UC Gill Tract Community Farm, Albany, California, United States - DLSLW.R2 | ecosystem: Host-associated > Plants > Phyllosphere > Unclassified | place: USA... | reverse complement strand
GATTTTATGCCTGCGGAGCTGTTCTTTTTGCAACGTAAGTATCATTTGAACAATCTCTCTCAGGAATTAAGACTGTCTGGCGATTACCGTGATGCCAGCTGGCTGGTGGGGGTTTATGCGGATAAAACGGATAACGATGTCTCTTTTACCAATAAAACCTTAATGAATCTCCAGACCATTAATACCTCTCTTGAAGGGCACTCGGTTTCACTGTTTGGTCAATGGCTACAGCCGATAACTTCTCAGTGGTCCGTTACGCTGGGCGGACGTATTCAGCAAGACCGTATTAAAGTGAAACCTGAATATGCTGAAAATCAGAGCCAGAAAGATAACCAGTTCTCTCCAAAAGCCTCTTTGCAATACCAGTGGACACCCGAACATAACCTCTACCTGACCTATTCCGAAGGTTTTCGGGCGGGAGGATATAACCTTTTTTCACCGACAGTGAATTACCCCAAATTTTCACCAGAGAAAGTCCGTTCTTATGAGACAGGTATGAAAGGGCTGATTAAACCGCTCAATCTGCGATATTCACTCGCTGCTTATTACATGCAAATCAATGATATGCAGGTTCAGCAAATCCTGGGGCCGGGCGTGACCTCAATTACTAATGCGGCGACAGCCCATTCCAGTGGAATAGAAGCCACCCTCGACTACTGGCTGAATTCAGAATGGAGTTTTGATGCCTCACTTGGGCTCAATAAAACCCGCTTTAAGCACTACCGGGATGGCAGTAATAACTATGACGGTAATCGTAACCCCTACGCGCCGGACGTTACCTGGCACCTGGGCGTGCGCTATGACGCTGAAAGCTGGTATGCCAATGCTTCTCTGGATGGGGTAGGGCGTACTTATCTGGATCCGGGCAATAACTATCAGCGCGGCGGGTATCAGCTGCTCAATATGCTGGTGGGTTACCCGGTGAACCCGCACCTGACCTTAAGCGTTTACGGGCAGAACCTGACCAACGAACACTACGATGCCATCGGTGAAATGAACGGTAATGTCATTATTTATAGTCAGCCCCAGGAATTTGGAGTCCGTGCCAGTTATGAATTTTAATCAACCTGCAATTTTACAACCCTACTGGGACCTGGCGCTGGCCAATGTCAAAGCTGATGCCTTACGGATAGCGCTCGAATGGGATCTGTTTCGCCAGCTGAATCAGCCACAAACGGCGACGGATATTGCTGCCTGTCTGGGTGTTGATATCAGCAATATGGGGTACGTATTAGAGTTACTCTGGAGTATGGATTTACTGGCGCGTGAATCAGGAGATCCTGTTCGTTACTGTAATCAGGATATCACCCGGCAGTATTTTGCTTCAGATGCAGAACACTACCTGGGGGATGCTTTTCTCTTTCGTTTAACCGGGCTGCGTCATTTTGGTGGTCAGCTGGCACAGCAGGTACAGTCAGGCACTGTCTATAGCCAGGCGCCTGACGCTATCACAACCCAGGAGAACTGGGCCAAAGCCGCTAATGTCCAGATAGCACAAGAGCAGCGTGCCATCACCACCGGTGTGGTTCGTGACCTGATGACCCGCGTGCCGGAATTTCAGCGCGGCGGTCGGCTACTGGATTTAGGTGGTGGCCCGGGATTAGTCGCTATCAGTCTGCTGCAAGACAATCCACTGTGGAGTGGCGCAGTCTTCGATTTTCCTGAAACCGTCAAAGTGGCTCGGGGGAATATTGATAAGGCAGGATTAAGTGAGCGGTTAAAAGTCATCGGTGGCAATCTGGCAACAGACCCGATTGGCGATAACTTTGATTTAATCTGGTGTTCTTCGGTATTGCACTTTATGCCGGATATCGAGGCGACATTAACCAAAATATGGGCAGCGCTTAAACCGGGTGGCGTCTTTATCAGCGCCCATGCGGAAGTTCCATCGACAGCAACCGATGCCAGTAAAGTCCTGCCGTACTATTTAGCGATGCGGATGAAAGGCTGCCATGTCACTCAACAAGATGAACTGGCGGCCCTGATGACGCAGGTTGGTTTTGCCCGGATAGAACAATACCCGCAAGTGACATTTCCCGTTGCGCCTGTCACGGTGATTGTCGCCAGGAAAGAAGCGCTATGAGTCAGATAACCGCTCAACGCTATGGTCTCTATCAGGCCGTCTTTGGCTGGATGAACTTTGTGCTGGTGATCCCGGGAATTTATCTGCTGCTTGGCCTGCCGCTCACTATGCGTGAATACGGCTGGTCCGGCACCGAAATTGGGCTTTTTCAGTTAGCCGGCCTTCCGGCGGTGTTTAAATTTCTGCTGGCACTACCGGTTCAGCGCTTTAGTCCGGGCAAGCGCCACTACGGTAACTGGGTTTTACTGCTGATCCTTCCTTTGGCTGTTTTACTGTGGTTGATAAGCGATCCGGGCATACTGGCTCATCGCATTCCACTGTTCCTACTGGCCCTGGCAATCAGTTTACTGGCAACCTGGGCTGATATCCCTTTGAATGCCCTGGTGGTTAAGCTGCTACCACGTAGCGAGCAGATGCGTGCTGGCAGTATCCGTTCCATGGCGCTTTTTTTAGGTGCCATAGTCGGCAGTGGCGTTATGCTGGTGCTGCAAGGGTTATGGGGCTGGGAAGCGCCGTTTTTCCTGATGCTGGCAGGCCTGTTAATCGGTTTGTTATTGATGGGATTACTGAATGAAGATAACGCGTTAATCGCAACGCCAGCGCCAGAAATACTGCATCCGCCGTTAATCGACTTTGCCGGTTTTTTTCGCCAGCCCGAAGCCCGACTCTGGACTTTATTGCTGATGACCTGTTTTCCGTTTGTCGGTGCGGCCTGGTTATATATGAAACCCCTGTTATTGGACTTTGGGGTTAAGGCTCAGGACATTGCCTGGATAGTCGGGGTTGGCGGTGGGATTGTGGGGGCTATTGCCAGCCTGCTCAGTGGGCGGTTAGTTCGCTATTTAGGGATAGCCAAAGCCATTCCTTGTTATCTGCTGGCGGCCTTACTGGCTCTCAGTGCTTTAACCCTGGTGGTGGTGCTGAAATGGGATCAGCGATGGCTGATGGGGGCGATTTTCCTGGTCGCGGTGGCGATGGGCGGGATCTCTTCGCTAATGTTCGGGCTGATGATGTTCTTTACCCGTAACGAACGGCGTGCGGCAGATTATGGCCTTCAGGCGAGCCTGTTCGTTCTGACCAGGTTAACCTTTCCGATTGGGGCGGGAGTCTTGCTGGACAGGGGAGGATACTCACTGATGCTCACCGCATTATGCTGTGGCGTACTGGCAGTACTGATAACGGTTCTGTTGTCGGGGAACGCACTTTCTCGTATGACGCAGTATACCGCTCAGTTATCCGGACGCGAGTCTTAACGACAAACGACTCACCGTATCAGTGGCTCTGATACGGTGTTTTTAACTCGCAATCGGACGGGTTAATTAATCCTCTTCGCGCTCTTTGCTGGCACGCTGACGATCGTAATATTCATCTTCCGCGTTGATTATTTCTTCCATCAGTGAACCCATGTCCACTTCATGTTTTTCCTCAACAAACAGACCGGTAAGCGTGACCTCAGGGGTTAATTTACCGTCCTCATACAGCTGCCAGATCTCTTTGGCATAACGGGTTTTCAGTAACTGTGGGGCAAACTGGCCGTAGTAGGAGGTGATATTATTGACGTCACGCTCAAACATTGACTCAGCGTGGTTGTTAGCGGCGGCATCAACAGCCTGGGGTAAATCGATAATCACCGGGCCTTCAGCATCCATCAGCACGTTAAATTCTGATAAATCACCGTGCACCAGACCCGCACACAACATGCGTACAATATTACGGATCATGGTATTAAAATCAGTGATGGCATTTTCTTCGGTTAAGGTGACATCGCTCAGACGCGGGGCCACCATACCGTCGGCATCGGTCACCAGTTCCATCAGTAATACACCGTCGAGACAGATATAGGGCTCGGGAACACGTACCCCGGCTTTATCAAGACGAAACAGCGCCTCAACCTCAGCTGTCTGCCAGCTTTCTTCCTGCTGTTTGCGGCCGAACTTAGATCCTTTCTGCATCGCACGCGCGTTACGCGAGTTACGGACTTTACGTCCTTCCTGATACTGTACGGCTTGCTTAAAGCTACGTTGAGTCGCTTCTTTATAGACTTTGGCGCAGCGCACGGTATCACCGCATAACACCGTGTAAACGTCAGCTTCCTTACCACTTTTCAGGCGCTGGAGTACTTCATCTATCAAGCCATCATCAACTAATGGCTGGATCCTGGCTGGGATTTTCATGCGGCGTTATACCTTTTGTCTGCCGCTTTTGGTATCAATAACATAGACGGCGATAGTAGAAAAAATTAACAGAGACCTCATCACGAATTCAATTGTTCTGGACATTTTTTTTTGAATTTATCCATGAAATAACAAATTATTGATTGTTTTTCATATAAAACAGTCGGTTATCTATTTTTATCAGATCATAACCCTGAGATGTTACGGTTTATGGCCCAATGAGCAACCTATTATGAATAAAAATCGTAACAGCGACAAAGCATAACCTATAGGATAAAAAACGGATATCTGCGTTATTTTACGCTAATTCGTCAGTCTGCTTAAAATTCGTTATCATCTGCTCCCATTTTTTATTCTGGCCACCTGATGACTAAGATTATCGATGATTTTATTGCCCCGCCGTGCCATGACGAAATCGATATCCTGTGGCAGGATGAGCATTTACTGCTGATTAATAAACCCGCCGGGCTGCTCAGCCTGTCAGGAAAAAATCCTCTGAACCTTGACTCTGTGCATTATCGGCTGGTGCAGGAGTTTCCCGGTTGTACTCTGGTGCATCGCTTAGATTTCGGAACTTCCGGGTTGATGGTGATTGCCCGTAATAAAGCGATTAATGCCGCATTATGCCAGCAGTTCAGCCAGCGTTCCGTCAGCAAAGCGTATAGCGCATTACTCTGCGGTCATCTTCCAAATGATGACGGGGTCATCGACGCGCCAATTGCAAAAGATCCGGCGCTATTTCCGCGGATGACTATCAGCGCTATCAACGGCAAACCTGCCCGTTCCCACTATCAGGTGGTGGAGCGATTTTACCAGCAGCAAGAAAACGGTACTTCACTGCCATTGACCCGCGTTGAACTGATTCCGGAAACCGGACGAACTCACCAGCTCCGCATTCACTGCCAGTTACTGGGGCACCCGATCCTCGGTTGCGACCTCTATGGTGGGCTCTTGCTGCCAGGAACGGAACAGACGCCTCGTTTGATGCTACACGCCAGCGAGTTACAGTTTGTTCATCCGGTAAGCCTTGAGCCGGTCCATGGCCGAAATATCAGTCCGTTCTAAAAAATATCCAATAACGCAGTGATTACCACATCAAGTCATCAGGGATCTTGAAGTCAGCGTACGGATCGTCCTCATCCTGCTCTTCCTGACTCAAGGTGCTGTTTAAGACAATGCTGTCGGGATCACGCTGGGCAATTTTATCCGCAACCACGGCCGGGATAATCGCGTACTGGGGCTCGGCATTGCCCTCTGCCACTAAACGGGCTATCGCCAGACGACCACTGATTAACTGGGATTGGGTGAGTTTATCGACAGCGACTTTTTTGATTAAGTTGTTGTCGGTGAAGTTAAAATCAATATTACCTTTGGCAATAATAATTCTGTTCATCTCAATCAGCTGCTTAACCTGGGCCTTATATTCTTTGGCTAAAGTCGCCTGTTTTTGTTGCTCGCTCAGCTGCTTATCACGCTCAATCTGTGCTTTTTTATTCTCTTCTACGGCTTCTCTGGCCTCACGAGCCTGGACCCGTGACTTTTTAGCGGTTCTCTGGACCTTGGCCACTTTCTTGCTGGTCACTAAACCCGCTTTTAACATCTGCTCTTGTAAGGTGAGTTTTGTCATCTTTGCTTTTAAACCAATCAGGTAATTTGTGGCGATTATACCCGTAATTGTAGTGAGTGTGCCAGGTGAGGGAGGCGGTTAGCGGTTAATCCCGAGTTAACCTTCCAGGCGTTTTATGGTTTAGTGGTCTATTGCTTGTGGTAAATGCTGACCAGAGACTGATGAATGGAATCTCACCGCTACCCTTATACCTTAAACGATCTGCTCTGCCTCACCCGGTTTAAACAGGTGTTTGAGTCTGGAGGGGGGGACGATATTCCTAAAGCCATCGTCGAATGGGCCGAACAAGAAGTGATGGCTGATGGCGAGAATGAATCATTATTGATTCTGGCCTCGTTAAATCTGGATAAAACGCCGGATGCGGATGAGGTTTATGACTACCTTGAACGGTTTATGCGCGAACAGGGGATCGGTTATCCGGGATATCAACTCAGCACCCTGACCTGGCTCAGGATAAGACTCTGGGAAATGACCCATTGTACTGATGCTCAAATGGCCGAAGTTTATTTGTCTTATTTTGCTACCCATTTTTATGATGAGACCTCGGATTTTTTTTCCAGGACCTGCAGCTTTTTATATCGTTTTTACTACTTTCTTTTCGATAGCTATGGTGACCAATACCGCACTCCTGCCGAAGACATGACTCAGGATGAACTGCTTGCTTATATTAAAGATCGCGTGAGTTGCTTTGAGCGAAAGTTATGCAATCAGGAGTGGCGGGCATTTTTAACGATGAAAAAGGTAAGTGGAGGCAGTAAGCCTGAAGGCTGAGAAAACAAACCTTCTGACTTACGCCGGTACGGTCTCTACTTCTCTGTTTTTGCCTGCCGGGTAAATTTTACCGGCCAGTCTGACAGCTCATTATCCGTCCACGGATAGAGTGTCTGCGGTAGTTTTTCGAAAGGCAATATTTTCAGATTAGAGCTCGCTGAACCGGGTGTGTCGGCCTCATAAATCACGCCCGCGAGTTTTTCATAGGCCATACGGAATGAGGTTGACGCTTTCACCACCACAAGGTCATACAGTGTCGGTTCTATACCGTGGGCACGATACAGTTGAGGGTCACCGTTCCCGGCCATCCATTCACACACCACGATATCAAGTTTACCCACGCTAAGTACCGCAGTGGCACCTATGCGCTGAACCATGCCACGGCCCGCGGGTCCTTCCTGCCTGAAAACACCGTCATGAAGCGATTTGACATACGCCTGGACTGTGATGGTCTGAGATCGCTTGTCACGGGAGGCACCTAACGTAAATTCAGCCGTTCTGCCGACGCCCAACTGATGTGCCTGACGGGCCGCATGTTCATCATTAACCACCGTGGCGGCGCGAAGTCCGGTACCAGAGATAAGGATTTGTGCTGCGGCGGACATATTGTCCCCGGCGGCACCGGCATTACAGGAGTCCGCAGAATCCACCAGAATAACCGGTTTTTTTTCATCAGGATGGCTGGCACGGGTGACCACTTCACTGATAGGCATCAGTTCGATACTGAACGCATGGCGCTGGTCATAGAGCATTTGTGCGAGTTGCTGAGCGTATTTTGTCGCCTCTGATGATGAGCTGGCGACCACGACAACGGAAGAGTTGGCCGTGGAGATATCCAGCCAGGGCTGCATTTGGTAAACCGAGAAATCAATGATCTTCTCATCATTTTTCAGCTGGTTACCGAAATCAATAATCTCTTTAAATGCGCCTTTTAAGGTGCTGTAAGAGGCGGCGGGGACAATCATCGGAACCGGCACCCAGGCGGTGACGGGCTTATGTTGCTCGGTGAGACATTTCAGCCCAAGCCTGGCAACACGCGACCCTGTTTCAAAGTAGTCGATATGCGGATAAGTGAGATAAGCCAGTACCACATCGCAGCTATCAATCAGCGTCTCTGAGATATACGCATGCAGATCGGTCGCGACAGCAATAACGGCACTGTCGCCGACTAATTCACGCACTCGTCGGGTAATTTCACCTTCAGGATCGTCATACTCTGTTGTGACCAAAGCACCATGATAAGAGATAAAAATCCCATCAAGCGGCAGATTTTCAGCGATCTGTGGAATCAACTGAGCCAGATAGTGATCCATCACCGCCTGTTCAGCCACTCCGCCACTCTGACATGACATGACCGTGCCACAAATGACTTCTGGCTGATATTCCGAGTTATCCAGGACCTCTAAAAATCCGCCTATTGCGCAGGGCTGTCCGGCAAAGTGCTGTCTGACATCTGCTCCATGGTAAATACCATTCTGTTGCCAGAAAGCTAAGGTCGATTGTTGTGGATTGAATGAGTTACTTTCCTGTCTAAATTCAGTTATCAGCACTTTCATTAGTATTCACCGTTCAGTTGGTTATAGATCTCTTTTAACGCTGGATAGATCTGCATGTAGATACGGTAATTTTTTAGATAAACCTCACTCCATGCGGGATTGGGAACAAACGCGTGCTGGCTCGTATTTTGCTGTGTAAGACCCCAGCCCAGACCCCGGGCTGCGCAATAGTAAGCGCCCAGGGTTCCGCTATAACGGGGTGAGCCCGGTACTTCGACGCGGATCTGTAAAATATCTGCCAGCATTTGCATCCAGAGGGTATTGATCGCCCCTCCACCAACGACACGGATGCTTTCTCGCGGCTGACCGGTGAGTTTTTCCAGGGTTGTCATATTATGTCGGTGGGTGAAGCAGACACTTTCCATCATGGCGCGAACCATATGGCGGCGATCGTGGCGCGTGGTGAGATTTAAAAAAGTCCCTTTCGCATTTTTTTTAAACGGAGCCAGTTCCCCGGTTAACCAGTGTGTCGCGATAAGCCCTTCACTACCGGGAGGAATCTGACCGACTTCTTCTTGAACAAACTGATAGATACCCGAACCTAACTGCTTACGCTCTGCGTGATAAACCTGGTCGATAATCCAGTCCAGTGCCAGACACCCTGTCTGCAAGGCATAGACGGCACCTTCTTGCTGAGCGCTGACCGAGAAATAGAGCGGGGCGGGTAACTGTGAACGTTGCTGTATGATATTGACGAGCCAGGATGAGGTACCAAAATAGATATGTGCATCATGCAGCTGTGATCTTTCTGCCCCCCAGGCGATAGCAACCAGATCGCCAAAGCCATTGATAACCGGCGTGCCGCTGCAAAGCCCCAGTTGCTCTGCTGCGTGATGCGTCACATGGCCAATCGTGTCGGTTACGGCTCGTGCCGGGGGGAATTTATCAATATCTTCTGCCAGACTGGCAGCCTTGAGTATCGACTGGTAATAGGCCTGTAATTCCGGATTTTCTGAGCGAATAAAGTCATCCGAAGGTTCGGTATACAGCTCACCCGTTGCCCGAAATTTAAAATAGGTGTTTAAACCGACAATGTGTGCAGCCTGCCGCCATAACTCAGGTTGTTGTTCCTTGAGCCACATTAAACGTGGCCAGTACTCCTGACCGCTGCCGACCTCCTGACCGATACTCTGATTGAGTCGCTCAGCCTGTTCGTGAGCACGCGCATCCATCCAAATAATGCTGTTATGCAGCAGCTGGCCTTTTGCGTCGAGCGCAATAATGTTTTTCCACGGAGCGACAAAAATCACGGCCCTGATTTCACTGCTACTGACACCGCTTTGGACAATAACCTGCTGGCTGGCAATCCCAATCTGCTGCCAGATTTCATCGGGGTTTTGTTCAGCCCATCCGGGTTGCGGATGTGAAACCGAATAACTCGCGCAGCCTTCAGCGACGAGATGACCCGCGTTATTTATCAAGGCAGCTTTCAGGGATGTCGTCCCAATATCAAATGTCATGATGTATTCAGGCATCAGGCCTCCCGTGAAAAATGTCAGGTCTCTTTTGGCTCAGCGACGGTGATATTGAAGACTTCAACCCCCGCTTCCAGCAGTGCCGCCTGCAAATCGGGTTCAGGGGAGGCGTTGGTAATCAGGCGATCGATTTTGTCCAGCGTACAGACCGAAAACAGCGCGGTTCGTCCGAGCTTACTGCTGTCTGCCAGAACCGTGACCTGACTGGCTTTTGACACCATGGTGCGGGCGATTTCAGTTTCTTCCAGGTCATAGTCCATCACGCCATTAGCAGCCAGAGCCCCGATGGTAATGACGGCGTGTGTGGCCTGAAATTGCTTGATTTGTTCGACGGCGACTGGCCCGATATTTTCAGCCCCTTCATCGCGATACTGGCCCCCGATCAGGAAGACGCGGTGATTTCCGTCACTGCCAGCAACGATCTGAGTAATGGAGACGGAGTTGGTAAAAATAGTCAGCTCTTTGGTAGAGATAGCGAGCTCGCGTGCAAATGCCAGAGTGGTGGTGCCGGTATCAATAAAAAGCGATTCCCCCGGGTTGAATAAGGTTGCTGCAAATTGAGCAATCATCTTTTTTTCATGGGCACATTCTGTCAGCCGGGTACTGAATTTGCCTTCGTGCAGCGCATCGAGAGCGGTTGCCCCCCCATGAAATTTACGCAGCTGCCCGCTAATGGCTAAATCGGTTAAATCCCGGCGGATCGTTTCGCGTGATGCATTGAAATTTTCCGACAAAAAGTCGACGGTGACTTTGCGTCTTTCATTCACCAGCGTGAGGATCTCGGCACGTCGTTGCTCAGGCCGCATAATCAATGACTCCTTGAAAGTTTGTGTTTATTCTTTATTTTTTAGTGCAACCCTAATGGGCTCGGCAGAATCTAATTTTTTTAACTGTGCCAGCGGAATAAGGATGCGTCTCTCTGGCAGGGCGGTCATATTTTTATGCCAGATAACCTGTCCTTTTTGTATTAATTGCAGCTCACCTTGCGCAGATTCTGAGACGCGAAGCTGAAGACTACCCATACCTAAGCCGATATCTTTACTGACAATACGCTGGGGGACTACCCATTTAATAGCATCATCAGTGTGCAACAGAATATCTGCGGGTGGAGGCGTATTTTCAGCCGTCAGATCGCTGGCGACTATCTCACCTACCAGCTTGCCTTCGCGGAAAGACCAGCCTGCGGTTTCCAGCGCTCTTAACATATTACCGGTTGCATAGTAGGCCGGGTCACTGCAACGGCCGAACTGATCTATTTCCGGCCCCCCCGTCGCCGAGTCAAGGCGCAGATGGCTGGTACGAATTAAGGCGGAGTCAGGAATAAACTGTCCGGTAAACAATACTCCGTCGCAGGGAATATGATGTTCAATACCCTGCTGACGCAAACAGACTGACTCTACCCGTTTTACTCCCTCGATACGGACAATTTCACTTTGATAATATAAAGGGACCCCCAGCAAGCGCGGTAACAACATAAAGGGACGGCGAGTGGTGGGGCGAGCGTGGCTCTCTACCATCGCGACGGGTTTAATACCGGCATGACGGCAGGTGAGCAGAGCAGAAAGTGAAACTAATTCTGTACCGACAATAAGCGGGCGTTTAAAGGGCTGCAATCCCCGCAGATAGACCCAGGACTGTAATGCCCCAGTATTCATAATGCCCGTTGGACGGTCTCCTGAAACCAATAATGCCGAACGTGGAGACTCACGTACACCGGTGGCCATAATCACACGTCGGGCCTGGAGCTGTTGGGTACCTTCAGC
>Ga0308165_1005641_pt1 | contig 11450 bp, 12 predicted proteins | sample PhyWR2_FD_201032 | JGI IMG/M metagenome (GOLD analysis project Ga0308165, IMG submission 201032) | Phyllosphere microbial communities from UC Gill Tract Community Farm, Albany, California, United States - DLSLW.R2 | ecosystem: Host-associated > Plants > Phyllosphere > Unclassified | place: USA... | reverse complement strand
GAAGCCATTCAGAACGACTGCCGCGTGATGATCACCGGCCCGGCCAATCTCGCGGCCATGCTCAACAGCCTGCAGATGGGCTTCAAGACGCTGGCCATAGAGCAGCGCTCGTCGGAAGTCTGGGGCCTGCTGGGCGCGGTCAAGACCGAGTTTGCCAAGTTCGGCGAAGTGGTCGCGGCCACCAAGAAATCCATTGATGCCGCGGCGCGCAAGTTTGACGAAGTGGGCGTGCGCACGCGTGCCATCCAGCGCAAGCTGCGCGATGTGCAGGATCTGCCTGTGGGCGTGGCAGCGGTCGCCCCGACCATCGCCGTGCTGGGCCTGCCCGAGGCAGACGATGCGGACGCTGACAGCGATCTGCCGGACGGCGCCGCATGAACGCTGCGCTGTTCAAGGTCATAGGCTCGCAGGTATTGGTGCATGCAACGATGGCCGGCGTGCGCCTGGCCGCGCCGCTGCTGGCGCTCAAGCAGGGCTACAGCGCGCCGGCCGTGGGCGTGCTGCTGGCGCTGTTTGCGCTGACCCAGGTGTTTCTGGCATTGCCCGCGGGCCGCTTTGCCGACCGCCACGGGCTGCGCCGGCCGTTCTTCATCGGCATGCTGATGGCCAGCATAGGCTGCGCCGCCGCCATGCTGTTTCCGGTCTTTCCGGTGCTGTGCTTCGCGGCGCTGTGCACGGGCGGCGGCTCGGGCATTGTCGTGATCTCGGTGCAGCGCCATGTGGGGCGCGCCACGCATGATCCGTCCCAGCTGAAGAAACTGTTCAGCTGGCTGGCGATAGGGCCGGCATTCGCCAACTTTGTCGGGCCGTTCTTTACCGGCCTGATGATCGACCATGCCACGTTTGGCGACAGCCCGATCTCGGGCTATCGCGTGGCCTTCGGCCTGCTGGCGCTCAGCCCCATTGTCGCCTGGTTCTGGATACGCAAGACCGCGGAGACGCCGCGCACGCCCGCGCCGGCCCAGCCCAGCGGCCAGCGCGCCTGGGACCTGCTCAACGACCCGGCGTTTCGCACCGTGCTGATCGTCAACTGGGTGCAATCGGCCAGTTGGGACGTGCACACTTTCGTGCTGCCGCTGCTGGGCCACGAGCGCGGCATGAGCGCCTCGGTCATAGGCACGCTGTTGGGCGTGTTTGCCGTGGCCGCGGCGGCGATCCGGCTGCTGATGCCGCTGGTGGCCGACCGGCTGCGCGAAGGCGCGGTGATCGCCATAGCGATGGCGGCCACGGCCTGCATCTTCGTTGCCTACCCGTTCATGGAAAGCGCGCTGACCATGGGCATCTGCTCCATGCTGCTGGGCTTTTCGCTGGGCTCGGTCCAGCCCATGGTGATGAGCATGCTGCACCAGATCACGCCCCAGCACCGCCAGGGCGAGGCGCTGGGCCTGCGGCTGATGGTGATCAACGCCTCGAGCGTGGCCATGCCCATGCTGTTTGGCGCGGCCGGCGGCGTGATCGGCATCTCGGCGCTGTTCTGGACCGTGGGAGCGGGCGTGTGCTGCGGCGTGCGCCCGGCCTGGCGCATGGGCACGCCACCCCCCGTGCACGACACGCCGCCTGCGAGCGGACCGCCACAATTGCCGCGCTAGTGTCGCGCTAGTGTCGCGCTAGTCACTCGCTGGTGACGCGCGCGCAGCCCATGAAACTGGCGTTTCCCAGCGTGGGGACAGCGAGCCCGCCCCGCAGCGAGGCGGTCGCCCCCCGGGGGAGAAGCCGGGGCGGCCCAAGCCGCGAAGCGGCTCAGGGGGCTTAGGTTTTCTCGCCGATCTCGTAGTGCTTCTTGATCAGCGCCCAGGCTTCTGCCGGGTCGTCGGTGTAGTGAAACAGGCCCAGGTCCTTGCGCGAAATCGTGCCTTCCTCGATCAGCAGTTCGAAGTTGATCAGCTTCTTCCAGAACTCGCTGCCAAACAGGATCACGGGCACGGGCCGGCTCTTGCTGGTCTGCACCAGCGTGAGCACTTCAAACAGCTCGTCAAGCGTGCCAAAGCCGCCGGGAAACGCCACCAGCGCCTTGGCGCGCATCACGAAGTGCATCTTGCGCAGGGCGAAGTAGTGGAACTTGAAGCTCAGGTTGGGCGTGATGAAGCGGTTGCCGTTTTGCTCGTGGGGCAGGGCGATGTTCAAGCCGATGTTGTCGACGCCGACATCGTGGGCGCCGCGGTTGGCGGCCTCCATGATGCCCGGGCCGCCGCCGGTGCAGATGTAGATGCGCTCCTGCGGCGCCTGCTTGAGACTGTCGGTGGCGACAATGCGCGCAAACTGGCGGGCCTGGTCGTAGCGCTGGGCGTTGCGCACGGCCTGGCGGGCCACGGCAATGCGTTCGGCGTCGCCGCTGGTCTGGGCTTCTTCGAGCTGGCTTGCGGCCTGCTCGGGGTCGACGAAGCGCGCGCTGCCGTAGACCACCACCGTGTGCTCGATGCCGCGCTCGCGCTGGGCGATATCGGGCTTGAGCAGTTCAAGCTGCATGCGTATGCCGCGCGTCTCGCGCCGGAACATGAATTCCGGGTCGGCAAATGCCAGGCGGTAGGAGTTGGGCTGCAGGACCGCACCGTTGTGTGCCTGGTCATGCAGTTGGCCCCAGCCGTCGGCGAGGTCGGTTTCAGACAGGGGGTTGGAGATTTCCATGTAGCCTCGACAAAGTAAAAGCGCGGGTGGCGCCTGACACCACGATCAGATCCGCAGCGGGCCTGGCCCAGCGCTGTGCTCCGCTGCTGAATCCACTATACGCTCACAAAGTCATAGCTTTTGGCTGGCGCAAGCAATCATGTGGCGCGCGGCCAGAGCGCATGGATGCTGGCCATGCCGGCCACGGTCATTGCCAGCGAGCCCAGCACATGCAGGCCGGTCCAGCCCAGCGCCGCGCCATAGCGCTGGTGCTGCAGCATGCCCACGACTTCGGCGGAAAAACTCGAGAAGGTGGTCAGCGCGCCGAGAAAGCCGGTGACCAGTGCCAGGCGCCAGACCGGGTCGAGTTGCGGCAGCGCATCGAAGCTGGCGATGCAGACGCCAATCAGGTAGCCGCCAACGATGTTCGCGGCCAGCGTGCCCCAGGGCAGGCCATGCGGCACGCTGAGCCACAGTCCCAGACGCCAGCGCGCCAGGGCGCCCAGGCAGGCGCCAATGCAGATGGCAAGAACAGGCAGCATGACTGCAGGGCTGGCGGGCGGCAATCAGTAGCGGTTTTCGACGTTGTCCGCCGGGTCGCTGGAGACCACGCGACTGACCGCCGGCGGCACGTTCTGGCCGGTGCGGCGGGCGCGAAACAGCGCGGCGCGCATCAGGAAAATCGTGGTGATCGGCACCGTGACCGAAATGAACACGGCAATCAGCAGTGCATGCAGCGCCAGGCGTTGCTCCATCACGGAGAAGAACAGCACCGTGGCATGCATGATGCACCAGCAGCCCAGCGTGGCAATGATGGACGGCGAGTGCACGCGTTCGAAATAGCTCTTGAGCCGTAACAGTCCCAGCGACCCCAGCAGGGTGATCAGGGCGCCAATGATGACCAGCGCGCCAACCACGGCCTGGGCCCAGAGTGGAATCAACACTTCGTTCATTCGATGACTTCTCCGCGCAGCAGGAACTTGGCCATGGCTGTCGAGCTGATGCAACCAAACAGCGCGATCAGCAGCGCGGCCTCGAAGTAATCGGTGCTGCTGTACATGATGCCCAGCACCAGCATGGTCAGCATGCCTATGGTGTACATGCAATCCAGGGCAAGCACGCGGTCCTGGGCCGCCGGGCCCTTGAGCAGACGGAACAGCGCGCAGGCCATGGCAGCGATCAGCAGGAACAGCGCCAGGGAAAGCGCCCAGACGAAATACGGGCTCATTCAAAGATCTCCATCAGGGGGCGCTCGTAGCGGGTCTTGATGTGGTTGATGACCGCCTGCGGGTCACCGACTTCCAGCGCATGCAGCAGCAGTACCGAGCGGTCGCGCGAGAGTTCGGCCCAGGAGGTGCCGGGCGTGATGCAGACGATCATTGCCAGCACGGCCAGCGCATTCGGGTCGCGCAGCTCAAGCGGAATGTGCACGAAATCCGCGCCATGCTTGCGGTAGGACGGAAACAGCAAAAAGCGCACCACCGTCAGATTGGAAACCGAGGTGTCGTAGACCACGCTGAACGCCAGGCGCAGAATGGTCAGCGGATGGCGTATGCGCACCGGCAAGGGCCGCAGGCCGCGCAGCAGCACGGGAATCGCCAGACCGAGAATGGCGCCCAGCAGGATATGGCCAGCGCCCAGCGACTGGTTGAGCAGCAGCCAGAGCAAAAACAATGCCACGGACAGCAGTGGCGCGGGCAGCAGGAGTTTCATGGCTGCTCCTTGGAAAGAATGGGCGCGGGATTGGGCACCGGCGCCTGCGTCAGCACGCCATGGATGTAGGTGCCCGGCGAATGCAGTGCGTCGGCCGCGTTCTGCATGTAGCGCATCACCGGACCGGCCTGCACGGTCATGGCCACGCAGCACAGCAGCAGCGCGGCGATGGGCAGGCCTTCGGCCACCCGCAGCTGCGGCGTATTGCGGTCGTGGCTGGCCCAGAAATGGCGCATGCCCACGCGTATCAGCGCGATCGAGCCAATGAGGCCCGTGCCTATCAGCAGTGTCAGCAGGGCCCAGCCCCAGATGCCGGGCTGGTAGCCCGCCGACGTTCCCACGCCCAGCGGGTTGAGCAAGGCATTGAGCATGGCAATCTTGCCGACAAAGCCCGACAGCGGCGGCAGGCCCGAGATGACCAGCGTGCAGACCATGAATGCCAGGCCCAGGAAGGCCGCTGCGGCGGGGATCACCCGGCCGATCAGCACTTCCTCGTCCTCGTCCAGGTTCAGTCCGGTGGTGGGCACCAGCTCGGCATTGAGGAAAGGCGCTTCATCGTCTTCATAGGGCGCGGTGCGCGCGCCCGCATTGCGCCAGCGGTCTATCAGGTCGGCAAGCAGGAACAGCGCCGCCACGGCCAGCGTGGAGCTGGGCAGGTAGTAAAGCACGCCGGCCGTCAACAGGTTCTGGCCGAAGCCTGCGGCCGCCAGCAAGGTGCCCGAGGACAGGATGGCGGCATAGCCGGCAAGATTGGTCAGCCGCTGCGAGCCCAGCATGCCGATGGCGCCAAAGACCATGGTCAGCATGCCGCCGACCATCAACCAGGCGCTGCCAAACAGCGCGGAGTCGCCGGCCTGGCTGCTGAACATCAGTGTCCACAGCCGCAGCACGGTGTAGACGCCCAGCTTGGTCATCAGTGCAAACAGCGCGCCCACGGGGGCCGTGGCCGCGCTGTAGGCCGGCACCAGCCAGAAGTTCAGCGGCCACATCGCGGCCTTGATCAGGAAGGCCGTGGCCAGAATCGACGCGGCCGCGTGCAGCAGGCCGCGATCGGCGGCGTCGACATGCGGAATGGCGCTTGCCAGGTCGGCCATGTTGAGCGTGCCGGTGATGCCGTACAGCATGGACACGCCAATCAGCAGCAGCGATGACGCGGCCAGGTTGATTGCAATGTAGTGCAGGCCCGACTGGATGCGCGCGCGCCCCGAGCCATGCAGCAGCAGGCCGTAGGAAGCTGCCAGCGTGATCTCGAAGAAAACAAACAGGTTGAACAGATCGGCCGTGAGAAAAGCGCCCGCCAGCCCCATCAGCTGGAACTGGAACAGCGGGTGGAAGTGCACGCCCGCACGGTGCCAGCGCGCCGCGGCAAACACAATGGAGGCCAGCGCGACAATGCTGGTCACCACCAGCATCAGCGCCGACAGCCGGTCAAGCGCCAGCGAGATGCCGAACGGCGCGGGCCAGTTGCCCGGCAGGTAGACGCCCATGGTCACGGGCGCGCCGGCCTGGTCGGTCCAGCCCAGCAGGGCAATGGCGACCACCAGGCCGACCAGCGTGGACAGGATGTTGAAGCCGAGCTTGAGGCGTTGCTGCTCCTCGCGCATCAACAGCATCAGCGCTGCCGTGAGCATGGGCAGCGCAATCGGCGCCAGCATCAGGTGCGGCATGAGCAGGCTTGCGATGTCCGTCATGGCATCTCCTGCACATCACGCGAATGCACGCCATCCACATGGTCGTTGCCCGCGGTGCCGCGCGAAGCCAGCAGCACCACCAGAAACAGCGCGGTCGAGGCAAAGCCGATGACGATGGCCGTGAGCACCAGGGCCTGGGGCATGGGATCGGCATAGTTCACCAGATCCTGGGCGATGCCCGGCTTGAGCACCGGTTCCTTGTCGATGGCCAGGCCCTGGCGGCCCATACTGAAGATGAACAGATTGACGGCATAGGCCATCAGCGACAGGCCCATGATGACCTGGTAGGTTCGCGGACGCAGCAGCAGCCAGACGCCCGAGCCGGTGAGAACGCCAATGGCAATGGCAAGCACGAGCTCCATCAGTGGGCCCTCTCGTTCTTGTCGAGTTGGTCGTCGTCAAGCAGGCGCGCGTGGTAGCGGTGGCCGCGTACGGATTGGTGGGCAATGGCCGTCAGTATCAACATCGTGGAACCTACGACCAGCACGGACACGCCCAGGTCGAAGAAGGTGGCGCTGGCCAGGTGGATTTCGCCCACCAGTGGCCATGTGAAGTGGAAGGTGTGGCTGGTCATGAACGGATAGCCGGCAACGATGGAGCCGAAACCGGTCATCAACGCCAGCAGCAGACCGGCCGCAATCCAGCGGCGCGGGAACAGTGCGAAGTGGGCCTCGACCCACTGGGTGCCGGAAATGATGTATTGCAGCAGCAGCGCCACCGAGAACACCAGGCCGGCAATGAAGCCGCCGCCGGGTTCGTTGTGGCCGCGCATGAACAGATAGATGGCCACCAGCGTGGCGAACGGCAGCAGCAGGCGCACCAGCACCGCGGGCACCATCAGGTAGCCGACCGCGGTATCGCTGGCATGGCGCGGGTTGAGCAGATCGGTCTGCAGGTCGCCCGGAACGAAGCGCTGCTGTTCGGGCAGATCCATGGTCTCGCGCGCCGGGCGGAAGCGTCGCAGCAGCGCATAGACCGTCAAGGCAACAATGCCCAGCACCACGATCTCGCCGAAGGTATCGAAACCGCGGAAGTCGACCAGCATCACGTTGACCACGTTGGCGCCGCCGCCGCCGGTCAGCGCGTTCTCGAGGAAGAACGTCGAGGTGCTGTCGTGGAAAGGCCGGCTCATCATGGCAAACGCCAGCCAGGCCATGCCGCCGCCGGCGGCCACGGCCAGGCCCAGATCGCGCATGCGCCGCGCGCGCGCCCGTCCTTGGGTCGACAGCGCGGGAATGCGCATGTTCTTGTCGCGCTTGGGCAGCCAGCGCAGGCCCAGCATGATCAGCACCGTGGTCACGACTTCCACCACCAGCTGCGTCAGGGCCAGATCCGGCGCCGAGAACCAGAGGAAAGTGATGCACACGCACAGCCCGCACACGCCCAGCATGATCAGCGCGGCCATCCGGTGGTACTTGGCTTTCCAGGCAGCGGCCAGCGCGCAGGTGCAGCCCAGCACCCACAGCAGCACGAAGGCCGGCGACAGCGGCAGCGTGCCGCGGTTGCCCAATTGCAGGTCACGGCTCCACAGCGGCAGTATGCCGGCCGCCAGCGCGATGCACACCAGCCACAGCATCTGCCACTGAAGGCGCATGGTGCTGAGCATGCGGCGGCCACGGCGCCCGCCGGCTTGCAGCCAGCTGAGCAGCGTCTCGAAGATGCGCCGACCGTCGAAGTGGCGCACCAGGGGCGCGGCTTCGGCGTGACCCGCCTTGCGCAGCCAGCGCAGCAGGCAATGGATGGCGATGCCGCCAAACAGCGCCAGGATACTCATGATGAAAGGCGCGTTCACCCCATGCCACACGGCCAGGCTGAACACCGGCAGCGTGCCGCCGACGACAGGCGTGGCTGCGGCGCGCAGGAAGGCGTCCATGGTCAGCGCCGGCAGAATGCCGACCACGAGGCAGGCAAGCACCAGCAGCGCCACCGGAAGGATCATCCAGCGCGGCGGCTCGTGCGGCGTCAGCGGCAGATCGGTGGCCGGCGGGCCGAAAAACACGTCGGCCGTGAAGCGCAGCGAATACGCCACGCTGAACATGCCGGCCAGGGTCGCCGCGACCGGCAGCCACGAGCGCACCCAGGGCGCGGCGTCGAGGTAGACGGTCTCGGCAAAGAACATTTCCTTGGAGAGAAAGCCGTTGAGCAGCGGCACACCGGCCATTGCCGCGCTGGCCACCATGGCCAGCGTGGCCGTCACCGGCATCATGCTGCGCAGGCCCGACAGGCGGCGGATGTCGCGCGTGCCGCTTTCGTGGTCGACAATGCCCACGGCCATGAACAGCGAGGCCTTGAAGGTCGCATGGTTCATGATGTGGAACACGGCGGCAACCGCGGCCAGCGGGCTGTTGAGGCCCAGCAGCAGCGTGATCAGGCCCAGGTGCGAAATCGTCGAATACGCAAGCAGCGCCTTGAGGTCGTTCTGGAACATGGCCAGATAGCCGCCCAGCAGCAGCGTGCACAGGCCCGCGCCGCCGACCAGCCAGAACCAGGCCTCGGTGTCGCCGAGCACCGGCCACATGCGCGCCAGCAGGAACACGCCAGCCTTGACCATGGTTGCCGAGTGCAGATAGGCCGACACCGGTGTGGGCGCGGCCATGGCATGCGGCAGCCAGAAATGAAACGGGAACTGTGCGCTCTTGCTCAGCGCGCCCAGCAAGATCAGCACCAGCGCGGTGAGATAGAGGTGGTGGTCGCGGATCTGCTGGCCTGCGGCAAGAATGTGATCGAGGTCGTAACTGCCGACGATATGGCCCAGCACCAGCATGCCGGCAAGCATGCACAGCCCGCCCGTGCCCGTCACCGTCATGGCCATGCGCGCACCCTGGCGCGCATCCTTGCGGTGGTGCCAGTAGCCGATCAGCAGGAATGAGAACAGGCTGGTCAGCTCCCAGAAAAACGCCAGCTGGATGATATTGCCCGAGAGCACCACGCCCATCATCGCGCCCATGAATGCCAGGAAGAACGCGAAGAAGCGCGGCACGGGGTCGGCGGGCGACATGTAGTAGCGCGCATAAAGCACCACCAGCGAGCCTATGCCCAGCACCAGCATGCAGAACATCCAGGCAAAGCCATCCATGCGCACGATGAGATTCAAACCCAGCGCCGGTATCCAATCGATTTCCTGGCGCAGCACGCCGCCATCGGCGACTTCCGGAAACAGCATGGCCACCTGGATGGCGCAGCCCAGCGCGATCAGACCGGCCAGCGTGGACTCGGTATTGCGGGCATTGGTCGGCAATACGGCAGCCAGCAGGCTGCCGAGGAAAGGCAGAATAATGAGGAAGATCAAGGGCATGTGCCTTGCATTTTACGGGCAAGCTGCGTAAATTCGCTATGAAAATCTGAGCATGTTTTCAATTAGGGTCGTGGCGCGGACATAAAAAAACCGCCTGAGCGGAAATGGCTGAGGCGGTGGTTTTGCAGGGCCTATGGATTGGCCGGCAGCGGGGCTTTGTTCACCCCCTTGGTCGCAGTGGCGGCCGGTGCGCCGCGCCCCGGGGCAGCGGCGCTGCCGGGAAAATGCTTGCCGTTGACGGTGAGGCCTTCGGCGGAAAACCTCGCGGCCGAGGTATTTCCCACGCCATGCACCCGGTCGATCAGGTCGGCCCAATCGACAAAGGCGGCCTTCTTGCGCTGGCTGACGATGCGCTGCGAAAGCGCCGGACCTATGCCCTTGATCGCATCGAGTTCGGCCTGGCTGGCCTGGTTGGCGTCAACGGCCGCAAAAGCGCAGGCCGCGTACAGCAAAGCGGTAATGGTCAGAAGTTTCTTCAACATTGCGCCTTCCCTGGTGAGCGTTCGCGCTGCTTGCGTCAGCGCGAACCGGTAGGTGTACGCCAGGCAGAGAGCATGGCGCTGCGATCGCAAGTCCTGTTCAGCGAATCGTAAGGTAGGAAGTTGATGGGCATGAAGCAGGGTAAACCCTTGAGCGCATGCCGTTCTTGCGCCAGATCAGAGTTCTTCCACGCGCCGTGCGGGATAGCTGTCCCAGCTCTGGCAGCCGGGGCAATGCCAGAAATGCTGGCGCGCCTCGAAGCCGCATGCCGCGCAGCGGTAGCGTGTCAACGGCTTGCTGGCGTGCTCGAGGGCGCGCTGCACCGCGGGGTGGTGCTCTTCCTCGGCAAATGGTTCATCCGCGAGCCAGCGCGTGGCCGCGACCAGAGACGGCTCCTTGCCCAGGTGGGCGACATAGCGCTGGCGTCCGGGCGCCTGACTATCGCCACGGTCGGCATCGAGCGCCACCAGCGCCTGCAGCAGGTCCAGTGAAGGCGTGCGCAGATACTGGGCTTCGAGCCAGGGCTGAATGGGGGCCTCGGGCAGCAGCTTGGCGATCTCGGGCAGCAGCGCCGCAGCCAGGGGCAGGGCGCTGGGGCTTTTCTCGGCCAGCGCCTGCAGCGTGTCCCAGGCCAGGGCAGGCTGTCCCAGGCGCAGCTGCAGCCGCGCCAGGTCGATCTGCGGGCGTGCGGCATGGGGCGCGATCAGCAGCGCCTGCTGGTGCTGCGCCAGAGCGGCTTCGAGCTGGCCGTTCGCGGCCAGGCCATCGGCTTCCTCGCACAGGTAATGCGCCAGGCGGACGCTGAAATCTCCCTGCCGCGCGGTCTGCATGCGCTGGGCAATCTCACCCGCCTGTTTCCAGTCGCGCGAGCGCTCGTAGATGGCAAGCAGGGCCAGGCGTGCCTCGGCTTCGAAATGCGTGCCTTCCAGCCGGCGCAGCGCGTCTTCGGCGCGGTCCAGCAGGCCGGCCTTGAGAAAGTCCAGAGCCAGTGCATGCTGGGCGCGGTCGCGGTCCGGGCGGCTCAGATCGCCGCGCGACAGCAGGTGTTCATGCACGCGCACCGCGCGGTTGTATTCGCCGCGGCGGCGAAACAGGTTGCCCAGCGCAAAGTGCAGCTCCGAGGTGTCGGGGTCGTTCTGCACGGCTTCGATGAAGGCGTCGATGGCCTTGTCCTGCTGCTCGTTGAGCAGGAAGTTCAGGCCCTTGAAATAGGCTTTCGGGGCGCTGCGGTTTTCCGCGCGTATCTGGCGCGCATCCAGGCGGGAAGCCATCCAGCCGAGCACGAACGCCAGCGGCAGGCCCAGCAGTATCCAGTTGAGATCAAATTCCATGGAGGTCGTGTGGAGGCAGGGAAGGTGCCGGTGGCGAGGCATCGGCCGGGGTGGCCGCAGGCGTTGGCGGCGCTTCAGGCTGGGCCGCACGCTGGGCGGCGCTGCGGTGCTTGAGCCAGCGCGGCACCATGCCCAGCACGCCTGCGACCAGGCCGGCGGCAAAAGCGGTGAGCACGACCAGCACCAGTGGCGCCGTCCATTGGGTGCCAAAGAAGAAGTGCACCGTGGCGTTTTGCTGGTTGTTCAGCGCAAAGGCGAAGAGAGTAAAAAAAATGGCCGCCTTGAGCAGCCACAGTATGTATTTCATGCGACCCCTTGTGTGACCGCCTGATTCTA
>Ga0308165_1005636_pt1 | contig 11461 bp, 8 predicted proteins | sample PhyWR2_FD_201032 | JGI IMG/M metagenome (GOLD analysis project Ga0308165, IMG submission 201032) | Phyllosphere microbial communities from UC Gill Tract Community Farm, Albany, California, United States - DLSLW.R2 | ecosystem: Host-associated > Plants > Phyllosphere > Unclassified | place: USA... | reverse complement strand
AATCCAGAAATATAACGGCGGTGTGCATATGTCCTCCGCCGTTTTCTTTTTAGCTTTTCAAGTGTGACCTTGCTGGATAAGGTTATCCAAAAATAAGCTCGGGGAATAATGTCAGCGCCTTCAACCGACCGACCTCTTTTAGATGTCCGCCGGCTAACCAAAGTATTTGGTCAGCTTCGGGCCTGTGACGCCGTTGATCTCGTTATCGCGGAAGGTGAAATTCATGCGCTCCTGGGTGAGAATGGTGCGGGAAAATCGACCTTTGTAAAAATGCTGTTTGGTGCGTTGCAACCTCTGGAAGGCGAAATCGTCTGGAAGGGTGAGCGCGTTACGATTACTGAACCCGCAATGGCAAGGCAGCTTGGCATTGGTATGGTTTTCCAGCATTTTTCCCTTTTTGACTCGCTCACTGCCGCCGAGAACATCGCGCTTTCACTTGATGGTTCCTTTTCGCTTTCTGAAGTGGCAAAACGTGCGCGTGATGTGGGGCAGGCCTATGGTCTTCCCATCGATCCGCAGGCCCATGTCGGCGATCTGTCAGTTGGCGAGCGTCAGCGCATTGAGATTGTTCGTTGCCTGTTGCAGGAACCAGATCTGATCATTCTCGATGAACCGACATCGGTTCTCACACCGCAGGAAGCTGACCGCCTGTTTGAAACTCTTGACCGCTTGAAGGCTGAAGGTAAGTCGATCCTTTACATCAGCCACCGTCTTGAAGAGGTGAAACGGCTTTGTGACCGCGCCACGGTGCTGCGTCATGGCAAGGTTGTTGCACATTGTGATCCGAGGCAGGAAACGGCTGCATCACTGGCGCGCATGATGGTTGGCAATGATATTAAAGTCGTCGCACGCAGCCCGATTGAAATTGTTCAGGAACAAGCTTCACCGCTTTTTGAGATAAGAAATCTGTCTCAAGCACCGCGCGGCCCATTCTCAACAGCACTAAACAATATCTCGCTTGCTATCAAGGCTGGAGAAGTCGTCGGTATTGCTGGCGTTGCTGGCAACGGGCAGGGCGAGTTTTTTGAAGCCATTTCCGGCGAGGTTCTGCAATCATCCGCATCAGCGGTGCGTATTCGCGGCACGGATGCAGGCAAGCTTGGCATTAGCGACCGCCGAATGATGGGCGCTGCCTTTGTGCCAGAAGAACGGTTGGGACATGGTGCTGTTCCGGCTCTCTCGCTGACAGATAATCTCTTCCTTTCGCGTTATAAAACCGATGCCAAAGCCTTTATGCGCGGTGGTAAGCTGAAGCTTATTGCTGAAAGCGCGTTGCGCTCAGCGGCACAGCGCATCATCAAGACGATGGATGTGCGCAAGAGCGCGGAAAACCCGCCAGCTTCCGCCTTGTCAGGCGGTAATTTGCAGAAATTTATTATCGGACGAGAATTAGATCGCGCTCCATCGGTTATGGTTGTCAATCAGCCGACATGGGGTGTGGATGCCGGTGCTGCGGCGCATATCCGCCAAGCGCTTGTTGATCTCGCACGCTCTGGTTCAGCAGTGCTTGTGATTAGTCAGGATCTGGATGAACTCCTTGAAATCAGTGACCGTATTGCTGTGATGAACCATGGCGCGCTTTCCGACCCGATGCCTATTGCAGATGTAACATTGGAAATGATCGGCCTTTTGATGGGCGGCGTTTCCGCTACAGATCAGGCGGGGGCAGCGTGATGCGTATCGAACTCGTAAAACGCCCGCAGCCATCGAAGATTTTTAGCGCCATATCGCCTTTGCTCGCTTTGGCGCTGACGCTGGTTTTTGGTGGTATTGCCTTTGCGCTGATGGGCAAAGACCCGCTTCATGCGCTCTACGTTTTCTTTGTCGAACCGTTGTTTGATATCTGGTCATGGCACGAATTGCTGGTAAAGGCGACGCCGCTTATTCTCATCGCAGTGGGTCTTTGCGTGTGCTTTCAGTCCAACAACTGGAATATCGGTGCGGAAGGCCAATTTATAATTGGTGCAGTGACTGGCTCAATTTTACCCGTCATGTTTCCCGATCTTCAGATGTGGATTGTGCTGCCGTTGATGATGTTAATGGGCATGGCTGGCGGTGCGGCCTATGCGTCCATTCCGGCGCTTCTGAAAGTCCGCTTTAACACCAATGAGATTCTCACGAGCTTGATGCTCGTTTATGTGGCGCAGCTTTTTCTTGATTGGCTGGTACGTGGCCCTTGGCGCAACCCAGAAGGCTATAATTTTCCCGAAACGCGTCAGTTTAATGCAAGTGCTGTGCTGCCAGAAATCTGGAGTGCATCGGGCCGAGCACATTGGGGTTTCATTTTTGCAATTGTTGCCGCAATCGTCGTTTGGTTTTTGCTTACCAAAACGCTGAAAGGCTTTGAGATCAAGGTCATAGGCCAAAGCCCTCGGGCAGGGCGCTTTGCTGGCTTTAGTCGTGGCAAGCTTGTCTTTTTTGTCTTTGCAGTTTCGGGCGCGCTTGCTGGTCTCGCGGGTATTGCTGAAACATCGGGCGCTATCGGCCAGCTACGCCCTGTCATCTCACCTGGATATGGCTTTGCGGCGATTATTGTCGCCTTCCTAGGCAGGCTCAATCCGATTGGTGCGATTGCAGCTGGTTTCGTGCTGGCACTTTCATACCTTGGCGGCGAGGCGGCACAGGTTGCCATCGGTATCTCCGAAAAGTCAGCGCGCGTGTTTCAGGGCATGATCCTGTTCTTCGTGCTCGCTTGCGACACTCTCATTCATTATCGCATCCGCTTTATCGCGGGCCGCGCAGCAGGAAAGGCCTGATCAATGGATTTGACACAGGCAATTCTTCTCACCATTGCGACCGCTGCAACGCCGTTGCTGATTGCAGCCATTGGTGAGCTCGTCGTCGAGCGTTCCGGCGTGTTGAACCTCGGCGTCGAGGGTATGATGCTGATGGGGGCGGTTTCCGGCTTTGCCGCCGCTCAATTCACTGGGTCTGCATGGCTTGGTATGATCGCCGCTATTTTTGTTGGCAGTCTTTTCTCGGGCATTTTTGCTTTTCTAACACTAACGCTTGTTACCAATCAGGTTGCAACGGGTCTGGCGCTCACCATTCTTGGTATCGGCGCATCTGCTATGCTTGGCGAAAGTTTTGTCGGTATGCCGGGTGTGCAGCTTGATGAAATCAGCATCCCGTATCTCACCGATATTCCTTATGTCGGTCGCTTCCTGTTCGGTCAGGACCCTATATTTTACATCTCGATTCTTCTTGTCATTGGCGTGACTTGGTTCCTGTTCCGCACGCGGGCAGGCCTGCAGTTGCGGGCTATCGGTGACAATCATGGCTCGGCTCATGCGCTTGGCGTGCATGTGGTTCGCACGCGCTATCTTGCGGTGCTGTTTGGTGGCGCTTGTGCTGGACTTGCCGGCGCGCAGTTGTCACTGGTTTATGTGCCTCAGTGGGTTGAAAATATGTCCGCAGGGCGCGGCTGGATTGCACTTGCGCTCGTGGTGTTTGCTTCATGGCGTCCGTGGCGCGTGCTGATCGGTGCATATCTATTTGGTGCCGTAACCATTGGCCAGCTTCATGCGCAGGCGCTTGGTTTCGGTCTTCCGTCGCAGTTCCTGTCGGCCTTGCCCTATATTGCGACGATTGTGGTTCTGGTTATCATCTCGCGCAACAGGCGTTTGACGATGATGAACACGCCTGCGTCGCTCGGCAAACCATTTGTGCCGGACAGGTAGATACGAGTTCTGAACGGCGGTCCGGCTCCCACGGCCTGCCGTTTTGTTTTGAGGGTGATAACAAGGAGTGCAGGGAACATGAAAAAGACGCTGTTGGCGATTGCCACCGCAGCCAGCTTTATGCTCGGCGGAGCGGCACATGCAGAAGATAAGCTGAAAATTGGCTTCATTTATATCGGACCTCCAGGCGACTTCGGCTGGACTTACCAGCATGACGTTGCACGTAAGGAAATGATTGAAGCACTTGGCGACAAAGTCGAAACGACATTCCTTGAAAACGTGCCGGAAGGTGCGGATGCTGAGCGTTCGATTGAGCGTCTTGCGCGTGCTGGTAACAAGCTGATCTTCACGACCTCTTTCGGCTATATGGACCCAACCATCAAGGTTGCTGCCAAATACCCGGATGTGAAGTTTGAACATGCAACCGGTTACAAGACCGCCGACAATGTTTCTGCTTACAATGCGCGCTTCTATGAAGGTCGCTATGTGCAGGGGCAGATTGCAGCGAAGCTGTCGGAAAAGGGCGTTGCAGGTTACATTGCCTCTGTGCCAGTGCCGGAAGTTGTGCAGGGCATCAATTCCTTCATTCTTGGCGCACAGTCGGTCAATCCTGATTTCAAGGTCAAGGTGATCTGGGTGAACTCGTGGTTTGATCCGGGCAAAGAAGCTGATGCTGCCAAGGCTCTCGTTGATCAGGGCGTTGACATTCTGACTCAGCACACCGACTCGACCGCACCAATCCAGGTTGCACATGAGCGTGGTATCAAGGCATTTGGTCAGGCTTCGGACATGATCAAGTTTGGCCCAGAAACCCAGCTCACAGCAATTGTTGATGATTGGGGTCCATATTACATCGACCGCGCCAAGGCTGCTCTTGATGGTTCGTGGAAGTCGCAAAACATCTGGTGGGGCATGAAGGAAGGCCTCGTTAAGATGGCGCCTTACACCAATATGCCAGATGACGTTAAAAAAATGGCTGAGGAAACCGAAGCCAAGATCAAGTCTGGTGAGTTCAAGCCATTCACTGGTCCTATCAAGAAGCAGGACGGTTCCGTCTGGCTCAAAGAAGGCGAACAGGCTGACGACAAGACCTTGCTTGGCTTGAACTTCTACGTTGAAGGCGTAGACGATAAGCTGCCGCAATAAGTTCTTGCAACGTAATTAAAAAAGGGCGCTTAGGGCGCCCTTTTTGTTGAGTTGCAACTCGCTTTTTTGGCAGTTTACATAACGATTTTATTGAATGTCTTTTCGCAAAAGCAAATCCCAACAAGGATTGAGTGCGACAACCCTACGATCCTGCGTTGCGTCGGCATAGATGTTTTGTAAGGCAATGCGCGATGTCGTTGCTGGGCATTTAGGACGTAGCACGCCATCCGTCGCTTCGATTGCAGATTTTGTGTCAGGCGTGATTGTGCCGATTGTACGAAAGGGATCAGCGCCGATTTGTATTCCCCGTGTTGCCTGCCTGTTGAGAAGCCAAGGGAATGGATCAGTGAAATCAAGCGCCATGAGAGTGCCGAGGTGAATATTGTTGTCAGCCTCAAATTTTTTGAGCGCACTTACAGCTTCATCGACAGAAAGTAACCAGTAAATCTGATAGTCGAGCTCGGAATAAAGCCGCCAACTCGGTAACTGCCCCTGTTCTGCAAGCGCTTCATAGGGTGCGAGGTGATCTGCATAGTGCTGGGGTAAAAGTTTTGCTCGTTCCATCATGTCGGGACGAGTTGAAACCTGCCCCATATTCTTAAGCTCGGTTACTGGTGGTTGAACATAGGTTGGTGAGACAGCGATTGCGCGCAGCACCTTATGTCCAACCTTGGTGATAGTTGGAATGGCGATAAAAGCTGTAAGGATCAGTACAGCCATCTTAATTCTATTGTTATCTACTGGCTCGAAGCGTTGCCAGATCATGAGGAGTATCGGCCACAGGAAGATAAATTCCTGGCTGCCGGTATTCTGTGTTTCAAAGAAAATACCGCCTGCAACGGCGATTGCTAACCAAATCGAACTACGATCAAAGAACCTCTTCGCTGGCACCTTGCTGCAGGTCTCCAGCCAAAACAGCATAAGCACCAGGATGCCTGCGGGCAGAATAACATCCAGCTTTCCAGATACGACCGTTAAAAAGCGCGGCAGTAATGCGGCCTCATTAAGAGCAATTAATTGGCAAATACTCGCGATATAGGCAGAAATCATGTGGTTGTTGATTTCTAAAGCAGCGAGAATACCGAGTGCCGCTAGGGTCGCGATTACTACATTGGCAATAGAAATTCGCCCCGCTAAAAGCGCTGCTAAACCAAGCAGGCCTCCAACAAGGAATCCGGTGACTTTTGTCAGAAAGAGGCAAAGCATTGTCGCTGCACAGAAGAGTGCAAGCTTTCTGCCATTTTTCATAAAAATCAGCCCGCACGTCAGTACATAGAGCAGGATGCATGCTTGCCTATTATAAATGCCAAAGCCGTCAAATCCCGGAAAAGAGGTTTCAAGCTGAGCATTGGCTGGCGAAACGGCAAAAATAATGAACGGAATGAGCAGTGCGAAAGCCGTCGAACGGCTTTTTCGTGCAACGTCAGCGACGACCACAGCCATCAAAGGCGCTGCTACCGTTAATATAGACCATTGCGCGAGCAATAGCGGTTGGGCATTCGAGAAAAGATTTAGCCCCCAAGTAAACAGATAATATCCTAAAGGACCCGCTGGCGCAGAAAAATCGACAGAAGGAATTTGACCGGAATTAATACGTTGAGCAGCGTCTAGATAAATGTAGGTGTCCCAATACATAGGACCAATCGGCATGACCACGCGAATGCTTAAAAGAGCAATTATAATTACAAAAAATAAACCAAACCATAACAATGGGTTAGTGAATAAAAATGTAACGTTAAGCCAGTTTTTCTTGGTAGAAGAGATTGCGCTGTTCAAAGTCGGCCGCCACAATAAAAGTGTAAGTAATTTTCTATAATCTCGGATTGACACTGTCGCTATTTTAAAGCGCACAAATATCACGCTTTTGGTTCAACTGTTATTAATAATGCGTGTTCTTCGCTTTCTTTTGTGTGAGCATATTTGAACAATTTGCTTTACGTACCTCAAAGCTAACGCTAAGGTTGGATTGCGAGGCTTTGGGAGGAGTTCACGTGCATTCGGATATTTTCGCTGATATTCATACATCAGAATTCTGCTGCGTAATGTCTTACGACAACGTTGTCTTTGGTGCTTGCGCATGACTGCCTCACCAAAAGAAACACGAATTCCGCTTCTTCAAGCTGTTGCGCTGTCAAAGTCGTTCGGTCCCGTTCAAGTGCTCAAAGGCATCAATCTCAGCATCTATGGCGGAGAGGTCCATGCGATTATCGGCGAAAATGGTGCCGGTAAATCGACACTGATGAAACTGCTTGCCGGCAATGAGCGCGCAACAAGCGGTGAAATTCATATTGATGGCAAGCCAATCACATTTTCTGGGCCGGTTGAGGCTGAAGCGCAGGGCATTGTGCTTGTACATCAGGAAATTTTGCTAGCGCCAGATCTGACGGTTGCGCAGAATATTTATCTTGGTCGCGAGCTTTCAAACGGGCTTGTTGTCGATGATAAGTCGATGCGCGAAGGTGCGCGTAAAGCAGTTCGCGATCTTGGTGCCGACATTAATCCAGATGCGATTGTCGGCAGCCTTTCAATAGCGCAGCGGCAGCTTGTACAGATTGCGCGCGTTCTGTTGGTCCCGCATCGCGTTGTCATTTTTGACGAACCCACTGCGTCACTCACGCCGGTTGAAACCGAAGCACTGTTGAAAGTGATTTGTGATATTCGCGCCAAGGGCGTGGCGGTTCTCTATATTTCGCATCGTCTACCGGAAGTGAAAGAGATTTCGGATCGTATCACGGTTTTGCGTGATGGAACGCTTGTTGCAGCACATATGACTTCTGAGCTTCAGCCCAATGATATGGCCCGGTTGATGGTTGGACGCGATGTGGCCAAGCTTTATCCGGATCGTGCATCTGAACGCTCGGACGAGACAGTGCTTGAAGTGCAAGACTTCACAGTGCCCGGTTATGTTAAAACAGCGAGCTTTGCATTGCGGAGAGGCGAAATTCTTGGATTTGCGGGCTTGGTTGGCGCTGGCCGTACAGAGCTTATGGAGGGCGTTGTTGGCCTTCGTCCCGGCAAGGGACAAGTTCGCCACAATGGCAAACCCGTCAATTTCCATAATGCGCATGAAAGCCTGTCTGCCGGGATCGCCTATCTTAGTGAAGATCGCAAAGGCAAAGGGCTGTTGCTTGGTAAAGACCTTGGCATCAATCTGACCCTTGCATCAATCAGCAAATTTGTTCGTGGCTTGCAGATTGACCGGAGTAAAGAGCGCGTTGCGCTCGATGATGCAATCAAGGAATTTGATATTCGCACCGGCCGCAAAGATATTCTTGCGGGGCAACTCTCAGGTGGAAACCAGCAAAAGCTGCTGCTTGCAAAAATGATGCTGCTGAACCCGTCTATCGTCATCATAGACGAGCCAACACGCGGCATTGATGTGGGTACGAAAGAACAGATTTATCAGTTCATCGCCAATCTCGCCGATGAAGGAAAATCAATCGTCGTTGTGTCGTCAGAGATGCCAGAACTTATCGGGATATGCGACCGCATCGTTGTTATGCGGGAAGGCCGTATTGCTGGTGAGGTGACGGGTGATCGCATGACCGAGCACGACATAGTTGTTCTTGCTACGGGCGTCAGCACGGAAGCGGCATAATTATAAATAGGGGTGTCAATGACTGACGTAGTGAATGACAAGAGCAAAGCGCCGAAGACGTCTAAAGACTGGGATCTAAGGGCGATTGCCCCTTTTATTGCGCTGCTTTTGCTGCTTGTTCTTGGAACAGTTGCCAATCCGAATTTCATCAGTATCGATAATCTGCTCAATGTCGCAACACGCAGCGCGTTTATTGCAATTATCGCGCTGGGCGCTACCTACGTGATCTCGTCGGGTGGGCTTGATCTGTCCGTTGGTGCAATGGCTGCTTTTGTCGGCAGCATCATGATTATGTTTATGAATAGTGGTGTTATCGCCGATCCGGTGATGATGTTGATCGCGGCTGTGTTGCTTGCCGTTGTCGTTGGTGCGCTATGCGGGCTGACCAACGGATTGATTACGACAATGGGCGGTATAGAACCGTTTATTGCGACACTTGGAACCATGGGGATTTACCGTGGTCTGACCACATGGCTATCGCAGGGCGGTGCAATTACCCTGCGCAATCCTGAAATTCAGGCGCTTTATCGTCCTGCCTATTTTGGTGACGTGTTTGGTGTGCCAATTCCAGTCATTGCGATTTTTGTCACGGCAGCAATCGCAGCTTTCGTGCTCTATCGTACCCGTTATGGACGTCATGTGATTGCGGTCGGCTCCAGCGAAGATGTCGCGCGTTATTCGGGCATCTCGGTCAAGCGCGTTCGCACCATAGCCTATGTCGTGCAGGGGCTTTGCGTCGCTGTTGCCGTGCTGCTTTATGTGCCGCGACTTGGTTCGACCTCGGCAACAACCGGCATGTTGTGGGAGTTGCAGGCAATTACAGCGGTTGTGGTTGGCGGCACGGCGTTGCGCGGCGGCGTAGGGCGTGTCTGGGGTACGATCTGCGGCGCATTCATTCTCGAAATCGTCGGTAATATCATGCTGCTTTCCAACTTCATCAGCGAATATCTGATTGGCGCTATTCAGGGTGCCATTATTATCATTGCCATGCTGGTACAGCGCTCGCTCTCACGAAGATAAGGAGGGGGCGGCTAACGGCTTGGAATAACAGGTTTGACGGGATTGAAGGGGCGGTCCGGTCACACAGGGATAAAGCCCCCGAACACTTGGGAGGAAATAATGCGAGGAAAACTTTTAGGCGTTGCTTTTGCCGCTCTAGCAGCTGGGGCGTTAGCCTTCACTGGTGTTGCAAGCGCGCAGGACAAGAAGGTCACGATCGGTGTATCGATCCCTGCTGCTGACCATGGCTGGACAGCGGGTGTTGTCTATCATGCGGAACGTGTTGCCAAGCTATTGATGCAGGAGCATCCGGGTCTTAACGTGATCGTTAAGACATCGCCAGATGCGGCCAGCCAGGCCAATGCATTGCAGGATCTGGCCGTACAAGGACTGGACGGTCTCGTGGTTCTGCCGACCGATCCTGATCCGCTTGTAAACGCAATCAAAGAAATCAAGGATAAAGGCACATTTGTAGCGCTTGTTGACCGTGCTCCGAGCAACAACGACAATTCAATCCGCGATCTTTATATTGCGGGTAACAATCCGGCTCTTGGTCAGGTCGCTGGTGAATATATCGCCAAGAACACACCAGACGCACAGGTCGTTGTCATTCGTGGTATGCCGATCCCAATTGATCAGCAGCGTCAAGATGGTTTTGACAAGGGCATTGCAGGCTCCAACGTTAAGGTTCTTGATCGTCAGTATGGCAACTGGAACCGTGACGATGCCTTCCGCGTGATGCAGGACTTCCTGACCAAGTATCCAAAGATCGATGTTGTCTGGTGTCAGGATGACGATATGGCTGTAGGTGTTCTCGAAGCCATCAAGCAGGCAAATCGCGAAGACATTCAGTATGTTATCGGTGGTGCTGGCTCCAAGGACATGATCAAGAAGGTTATGGACGGCGATAAGCTAATGCCTGTGGATGTGCTTTACCCGCCTGCGATGGTATCAACCGCAATGGAACTGGCTGCTGGTCACTTCTATGATCAGGTACCAGTCAGCGGCGAGTATATTCTCGATGCAACGCTGATCACCAAGGATAATGCCGAGCAGTTCTACTTCCCGGATTCTCCTTTCTAATATTGAAATACGCGCCCGCTTTACCGGGCGCGTATCTGTTTCATCTTGATATAAGTTTGAGTATCTTTTGGAGGATTTTTGATGAAGACGATCAAAGGCCCTGGGATTTTTCTCGGGCAATTTGCGGGCGATGTTGCGCCATTTAACAGTTGGGACAGCATTACCAAATGGGCAGCTGAAAAAGGCTATGCTGGTGTGCAGGTGCCGACATGGGCAAGCCAATTGATCAATCTCAAAAAGGCTTCTGAATCCAAAGACTATTGCGATGAGTTTGCCGGTGTTGCGCGTGAGAACGGCGTTGAAGTCACCGAGCTATCGACGCATTTGCAGGGACAGCTTATTGCCGTTCATCCGGCCTATGATGAGGCTTTTGATGGTTTTGCTGTGCCGGAAGTGCGCGGCAATCCAAAAGCGCGGCAGGCATGGGCTGTTGAGCAGGTGAAGATGGCGATCCGCGCTTCGCGCAATCTTGGCATCGGCGCACATGCTACCTTCTCAGGTGCCTTGGCTTGGCCGTTTGTCTATCCGTGGCCACAGCGTCCGGCTGGTCTGGTTGAGACGGCTTTTGATGAACTGGCGCGTCGCTGGCTGCCGATCCTTGATCATGCGGATGAGCATGGCGTTGATATTTGCTACGAAATCCATCCGGGCGAAGACCTGCATGATGGTGTGACTTTCGAGATGTTCCTTGAGCGTGTGAAGAACCATTCGCGCGCGAACATGCTTTATGATCCATCGCATTATGTGCTGCAATGTCTGGATTACCTCGACAATATCGATATTTACAAAGACCGGATCAGGATGTTCCACGTCAAGGATGCAGAGTTTAATCCGACCGGACGTCAGGGCGTTTATGGCGGTTATCAGGGCTGGGTCAATCGCGCCGGTCGCTTCCGTTCGCTCGGTGATGGTCAGGTCGATTTTGGTGCTGTATTCTCGAAAATGGCAGCTAATG
>Ga0308165_1005635_pt1 | contig 11465 bp, 10 predicted proteins | sample PhyWR2_FD_201032 | JGI IMG/M metagenome (GOLD analysis project Ga0308165, IMG submission 201032) | Phyllosphere microbial communities from UC Gill Tract Community Farm, Albany, California, United States - DLSLW.R2 | ecosystem: Host-associated > Plants > Phyllosphere > Unclassified | place: USA... | reverse complement strand
TCTTAATTCACTTGGTATACGCTAATTTTTCTTCAATTTTTAAAGAAAAAATGCTGTCTGGAAATAACTTTGCCAAATTAAATAAAATCAGTGGTTGTATCTTTTTTATTCTCGCTGTTTTGCTCATTACTCAATAAATAAAAATTGTTGTAAACGCTTTTAGCTAAAAGCGTTTCTCAGTTAAAGGGTTTTAGCACACGTTTGACTATTGTTTCGCAAACTTAAGCTTAAAATCTTACTGTTTTAATATGAGTTAAATCATATGCTTAAATGTTATACCTTAAGGTTTTCATTCTTTTAACTTAATTTTATTTAATGTTGTACATAAAGCCTTCTTATCCGCTTCCTTAAGTTGAGGATGTTGAACAGACCACATATAGCCACAGCTATGAGGCGCTTTGTTATTATTTTTTTTAAGTTGATCGGCAATATTTTTTAGAAGTTCAGTGTTTAACGTACTAATTTTTAGACGTACTTCTGCTAAATTTTGAGGCTTCCAATTGGTTTCTGGACTCGACAACCAGTCTGCTCGATATCGGTACTGAATTGCCTTAGCAACATTCATTTGAGTCACAATAAATGGCTTCACTGTTTCGCTATTTAAACCAAAAGATTCAGCTTCAGAAACAGATTGATCAAGAACTTTCTTTTCTTGAGTTAAATCTTCAATCGGCAAATGCTGTTCTGCTTTATAACCCGCTACATCCTTCATATAAGATAAGCGCTCGTTAATTAAATGGGCAGTTTGATCATATTGATATGCTTGCGCTAATGAAGAAAAACCCATGAAAGCTACCAACGTACAAACCACTTTAACCGCTTGCTGAGCACTCTTAATTTTTGCCATGTAAATACATACCTATCGAAATTATTGTTCTGTCATCATTCCAGATCACTACTGTATTTTAACAACATGCAAAAGTAAAATTTCAAGATAGGCTAAGTTCTTGGCTCCATGCCGAATCAGTTTGCTGATAGATGTGTTGGCACACTTGCTTAACAGATGAAATAAAATGTTGATTTTGACCGTCCCATTTTTCAACCATGCAATAAGTGATATGAATGCCTTTAGGTTGAAACTCTCTTGCCAATGACTGCGCTAAAGCACGAATGCCCGCGAACATGCTTTGGCTTAACACATCATAATGAGTCGAGTTGCTAAACGGTGCGCCAAGAAAAATAACTGTGCCCCGTTGTTGTTTTAACATTGGCTTGATCACAGCTTGCGTGACACTCACCGCACTTAAACCTGTGGTTTGCCAATGGTGTTCAATCTCTTCTAAAGATAAAGCTTCAATATTTGGCGAAGATGAAAAGTTTGGCTGAAACACACAGAGTTCAATTGTGTGTCTTTGACTGGAAATATAACGCATCAAACTTTTTAAATGATCAGCATTTATCAAGTTCAAATGGACTGCTGTCACCCCATCATTGATAGAATGGACTTGCATATTTTTTACGGCTGAATCATGCACAACCTGATAAAGATGTAATGGAAATTGTGCATTTTTATCTAGAATTACAAAGTCACGCTCAAACAGGTGTAAGTCATGACCAGCAATGACCACACAGCCCTGCTTTTTTTGAAACTTTTGACATATTTTTTTTAGCATTTTAGTCTCTCAAAATTTTTCTTGATAAGGGCGTAAATCTAACTCATGTGTCCAAAGCTCAGGCATTTGTTGGTAAAGCATCCAATAGTTTTCTGCAATAGCCTCAATATTGAGTCCACCCGTACCGCGCGTAAGACGGGCTAAACGCCCCAAACCAAATAATGCCTTATTGACTCTATCGCCATCGACCATTCCATCAATAATCACATGAGCAATATGTATGCCTTGTGATTTATACATTTGAGCTAGATTTAGTGCATAAGCTCGCAAGGCAGATTTACCCATTGTAAAGGCAGCAAAAAAAGGTTTTCCGCGCAAAGACGCACTCGCTCCAGTAAAAATAAGCGTACCGTGGTTTTGATCTTTAAAGATTTTTAGACAGCTTTGAGAAACTAAATAAGCTGATAAAAAAGTGGATTGCCACATTTGAGTAAAAAACGACAGCGGACTACGTAAAAAAATTGAGGGAATATTCCCTCCCACATTATGAATGACAGCAGTAATGCGCTCATTTTGACTAGTGATTGTGTCAAACAACGCTTGTACTTGCTTTACATCTTCTGCATCTAAACGAAATGCAACAGCGTCACCGCCTTTCGAATGGATTTCGGCAGCCACTGCTTCAATTTTCTGGAAAGTACGTCCAGCGACATAGACTTTTAGGCCTTCTTTTGCAAAACGATGGCCCACGGCTGCACCAATACCCTGTGATGCCCCAACGCCAATAACAACTACACAATCTAATTTTTTATCTGGTGTTGCTAATGTCATGGTCGTTTCACCCTGTTTGTTTTTTATACCATAATGCAATAAACGGACGATCCAAAATTTCTTTACGAAATTTTTTGCTTGTGCGAATCACTTCACCGAGTTGAGCGACAACAGCAATGTCTGCAATTGTTTGCAAATCTCCAACTAACCATTCACTTTGTGATAAAACTTGTTCAATACGGTCGAGGTGTCTTCTAAACTCTGCTTCAACATGTTCAGCTTTCATTCGGCCAAGGCCCTGAAAGAAAAGCTGTGTTTTTAATTCAGCTAAAATAAATCCTTTTACCATAGGCTTTTCATATACTGGGCGACCGATACTACTAATACGAATTGCTTCATCTAACGCCTCTGGATCATTTACGCGTAAATAGACTTCATAAAAATACAGAGATTCATCTGCCCAGTCCTCCCATAACTCTGCAAGTGCCTTTTGATTTGGATCTGTCGGATACAGTCGAGGTGTATCTGGATAAGTTTCTTCTAGGTAACGGGCAATTCGAGTGCTGTCTTGTATCCGCTGTCCATTATGGTCAATTACAGGGACCTTACCTACTTTACTGAGTAAAGGAACTTTCGCTCCCAAAATGCCGTTATAGTTAACTGTCTCAAATGAAATTCCTTTAAATTTCAGAATTCTTGAAACTTTTTGACAAAATGGGGAAATCTCCCATTGATGCAAAATAATATCCGACATTTGTTTACCTTTATTTTAATTGCCTATTTTACTTACTAGTTCTTTTTTAGAACTAATTAATAAATATACAGAATGTATTTTTAAGTCAAACTATTTTTAACTACGAACAAGTTTTAAAAAATAAAATCATTTGATTTATATCGTTTTATACTCGGCTAATTTCATTGAATATAATTAAAATTACACGGCACCATGTTATTAAAATAGAACCCTGTATAGATTCGATAAATTAATAAGTTACTGTAACAACAACACTATCCGAATAGCTTCCTGGTGTACTTGCAATGGAAGTACCTTGCGGAATCTTTCCATAAACGGTGGTCGTTTGAGCGCTACCTGTTCCTGTACCAGACACTCCCCCTGCTCCCCCAACGTTGGTTACACCGCCTGTAGCATCCCACACCGTACTATAGTTAGAATCTTTATATAACTGATAGGGAATATATTCATTATTAGCATTGATCATACGCCTAAATCCACCACTTATACGGTTATTGCCATCTCCTAAATAAATGCTATATGGCGTTCCATAATTACAGGTCGAATTTACAGCCCCTTGCGCAGTGTAATCACGTTTGGTCGTACTAATATCATTAATATTGCCGAAATCTACAGTTGAGGTTGAGTTTAATTGACACAAACTTGGTACCACAAAGTTTGCTGTTAGCAGCGTATCGCCTGAATCCCAGCCACCAATTAAATCACCGCATGATAAACCCAAAAGATCCATATCCCAATACAACCGAACCGAAGCCGTATATGTTCCTTTAGGATATGCAATGAGCGACCCCGTTCGAGCTGGTACTTTCACATTGACCGAGTAACTCACAATATTATTTGATGCGATTGTTGCTACTGGACCATACCAAACATTTGAGGTTTGGTTTGTGCTAGAAGACCCAGCTCCACCTACGGTTGCTGTGACAGTGTAAGGTAAGGAAACACTGTTAATTGCATTTGTGGTTCCCGTAAATACGGTTTTCATACACATGAAATTAGAAATCTGGGGAAGTCCTAAATTCGTGCAAGTAATTGTGCCTGAAAGGTTTACAGTTGCATCACTATTAATATTTGCTGCCGTATAGATAAAAGTATTATTTGTGGTCCCACTTACCGTACATGCAGCATGTGCTGGACTAAAAAATGCGTAAACAAGATAAAATAAGCAAATACCTATGAAGTATTTTAAAAACAATGGAAATTTCTTGTAGCTCTCTATTTGAGCCTTATCAAAGATACTTATCGACATATATAAGGTCCCAATTTCTTAGTTGAGTACTGATTACTGTTATAAGTGAAGTTAACTTGGCATGAGCCATGATCCAGAAGATCGACTTCAAGTTTGTTTTGTTTTAAAAGATTGGGAATAAATACTTCACCGTCGTAACCCAGTACAGCATCTTCTTGGCCATTAATTCGAACGCTATAACCTGGCAATAAAGGTGAGTTGTTCTGATCAACAAGTTTTACCAGTCCGGAAATGACCTGATGAGCACCAAAGTCAACCAGAGTGCCTTGACGATAACCCACCACCGTTTTTTGATCTGTAGATTTAACGCTCCAATTTAAAGGAAGATACGACGGATCTAAATAAATATGATTCTCTTTATATGGCATTAGACTAGGAATCAGAAATCTTCCAGACTTATCAGTTACGCCTAAATTTACCCCGCCATTTAAAATTTGGCTTTGTGGTCCAGCATTGGTCACAACCGCATAACCGTCTCCAATTTCATTGGCCGCAAAGATTCGTCCTGCTGCCGCAACCAACGATCCTGTCGCTGAAACTGCAACTTGGTCGTTTTCCCCAATTCGGTTATATCGCCCTGTCAGGTAAGCAGCACGGGCGCGGTAAGAGGCATACACCGATGCATTGTTTTGATTTGCATCCTGATCACGCTCAACATAGCCACCCCATCCAAATGAACCGATTTGAGGTTCTGATAAACCAAATATTTCTTGGCGATAACTCAACCTGCCACTATCACTAGAGACACTTGTAATCGCATTAACTCGGGTAGATGGTGTATAACGCAGCGCAAAATAAATGCCATAGTCTTTGTGGTTTTCATAATCTTTATATGCTGAGGTATAAAATCCCCAGTTCTTGTTCAGGCTTCCACTTAAATTGGCAGATAATAACTTATAGGAGTTGTCGCTAAATTTAATCTGGTTATAGCCCAAATAAGCCCCATAGCCTGTATAAAAATTATAGTTAATCCCAGCCCTAAAAATCTCATCTGCCAGCGCACTGTAGCTCAGATAGTTTTTAGGCTCAGCATCGGTCTGGTTATCTTTTAAATATCGAATTTGAGACACACGGGCAAGGTCAAAGTAGTTATCGAATACCTTGCGGTAACTGGTATTAAACGAAATATTCTTACTAATCCGCCCCTCTAGACCAATTAAGGCAGAATAGCCGTTTTCATCTTTATACTGGCTCGCTGCAATATCAGCATTGACTACTCCAATACCAAACAGGTTCTTGGCAAAGCCAGTGCCCAGATTTGATAGCCCATCTGTTGAAGCTTCTGCACCACCGCTTAAGGTCAGTGAGTTGCTGTAGCCGTATCGAATCGCACCCGAAGCAAAAGTGGCATCATCATAATCGTTTGAATACAACCCAAAGTTATAACGTGGCACCCCGATATCTACTGAAAATTCATTGATGCCTTTGGCTAAAATTTTAGATGAAAAATAGTAAGCCTGTTTAGTAATGCTCTGCTGGCCTGTTGCATCGGTGGTCACAAGGGTGACTTCATTTCCGGAAATAAACGGGAGCTGTTTAACGTCAAACGGGCCTGAAGGTACTAATCCTGAATAAATCTTTTGTTGATTGACATATAAATCTAATGTCGAAGGCAGTGCTGCCGAGCCAGAAAATTGCGGTAATGCCGAAGTGACAATATCACCTCGTTGAGTGTAGGCACTCGACCACTGGAAACCTGCCAGACGTACGCTATTTCCCCAATCCGAACTATTGGAAATAAAGTCTCCTAAGGTATATATCCTAACCTTTTCAGGATCTACATATTGCCATTTGCTTTCCAGACGTACCCACTTTTCATGGCTATAACTATTTTCATTACTGCCGTTATATAGCACTCCTGAAGAAAAGTTACCGATAGCACTGTTAAAAATCCCTTCTGCCGAACCGGAGAAAACATTCTCGTCATTGGTTATGGTGTGATAGAGGCTATAGTTCAGAATAGCCGCATTTAAAGGCTTCATTTTCAGTAAATGAGGGCTGGTGAGCTGTTGACCATTTAAGTCAACTGCATAGCCCGTCAACATGCTTGAAGGAACTTGTAAGTTTAGAGACTGCTCATTTTCCAGATATTTAAACTGAACACCTTTAAGTTCATCAAGACTTATCCACTGAGTCTCTGGAATGTGCTCATCCATTTTAACTCTTAATTTTTTTAATTCATTGGGCCGGATATATAATTTCCCATCCTTAGATTGCTTTACAACAACTAAATCTTCAAAAGTATTAGCATTAATAGAAATATTGAGAAAAAGCTGAGTGAAATTATTATCTGGCTCTAGATCATTCATGTTTACCTGTGCATTTTTATTTTTGCTACCTATAGAGTTAGGAATACTGGCAACTGAAGTATTTGTACTATCTTGTAATTGTTCAGCAAAAGAATGGACAGGAAAATATGCAACACATAAGACACCTATAATATATTTCATATAAGCCTCTTAAAGTGTGATTTTCTTACCATTCACTGTTAGAGAAACACTGTATTTATGATTTGGCTGATATGTAAAATTATTAATAGTGTAGCTGCGTGTCTGTTCCGCAAGAATATAACCATTTACTGTATTTACTTGAATGGGATAACTTTTATTTGCTGTTGCATCTATAAGCGTTAAATTATTTAAAAGTGCATGTCGGTTTCCGATATTACTCATATTTAAAGATGGTGCTTTTTGATTTGCATCAATTTTCCAACTTAATTTGGTTATTGCATCCTTATTCACCACAAACACAGGTAATGACGAACGTAGCAATACATTTATACCTTGATCAGCTTTACGGCTATCTACAGGCTTAGGTAACTCATCAATAATAATACGGTAGGTTTTTTCGCCAGAAACAGGTTTAGGGTTAATTCTGACTACACGTAAATTATAAGAATCATTAGGCTTTAATTTTAAAAATGGCGGGCTGACAGCAATCTCATCGGTAGGTATGAGTTGGTCTTGTCCATTCTTTTGACTCCATTCAAATACACGTACCTGTAAATCAGTACTTTCACTCGATTGATTATAAAGACTTAAAGAAGATGCATTTTGATTACTTAAAAGTTCCACAGTTACAGGTGAAAGACGAATTGTAGCTGCATCAACCGTACTAGATAAAGACAAGACTAAGCCTGTAATAATAAAGATATTTTTTTTCATGTTTTACTCGAATTTCTATTTTTAATATATTAGCCCTTCAAAAAGGGCTAACAACATATTTAATTTATAAAAATTAATAAGTTACTGTCACAGTAACGGTATCAACATAACTACCGGCACTTGGTAAAGTCGTCCCAGCAGGAATACGGCCATAAACATTCACGGTCTGAACGTTACCTGTACCCGTTCCACTGTAAGCTGTCGTCGCGATGCCAATCGCTGTTGAACGACCTGTGTCAGAAAAAAGGTTATAGGGAATATATTCAGTAGTTGTCGCACCGCCAATCATACGGCGTTGAGTCGATAGAACATTTTGGCCGCCATCGAATGACAATGCCCATGGCACAGTGTTATTACATAACACTCTGATTGGTGTGCCACCAGACGTTGTCGTATCAGCATCCACATTACTCGCAATAGAACTTAAAGTACCAAAGTCCAGAACAGCATTTGTCGTAGTCCCTGTTGCGGAAGTATTGAGGACACAACTATTGGTTACTGTAGCTCTGACAGTTAATGTACCTGTTGCTGTCGCAGCATTTGCCGTATTGAGAGAAAATAATCCTACAGCAATTACTGATAAATGAAAAAAAGTCTTTTTCATAGTCAAAACCTTTTAAATTAAATTGTTAAAATTAATAGATATAAAAATTTGGTACTTATTCTTACAATCATTTTTATTTGACTGCTCCTTTTAAAGTTTATTTTTCACCCTATTTTTAAACATCATACATAAAAACAATTAAAATGTATGATCTTATTATTATTTTAATTTCTAATTAATAAAATATAATTACTAAAATGGACCCCTTAGCTACAAAATTTAACATTCAAAAAAATCAACTATTTGATTTAAAACATTTAAATAAAACCTTCATAAAATTTATTAAGTAAAATTTAAATAAATATGTCAAAAATTTAGCTAATTTTATAAAAGTAATACTAATTACAAAGTTCATTAGTTATTTTTTACATTGTCATTCTACCTAATTTTTAATTTTACCCATCTCATTTAAAGATATATTTAAAATAACTATTAAATATTATAAATTAAGTAAAAGTAAAATGATGACCAGCAGCGATAGAGATGAACCATCCATAAGGAAACTTTTATTTATTTGAAGTTTCATATCTCTATAGAGATATATAAAAATAAAGGCCTCCTACGAGACCTTTATTTTTATATTTAAATCTAATTAAATGCTCAACATACTATTTAAAGTTTCAGAGACGTTTTTCGATTTCACTTTAGGCTGCAATGCTTGCAAAGCCTGTTGCACTTGAGTCCGCTGAGGTTCTGCCAATGTATACCAACGAGACAATACCTGTAGTAATCGAGACCCTAAAATCGGGTTCTTTTCATCAAGATATTGTGCAAGCTTAATAAAGTGAGCTACACCAAAACCCCACGTGTTTTCAGGGTTATTTGATAAGCCACCGCTTACAGCACGAATACGGTTTGGAGTTGTTAAATCATAGTCAGGATGTTGAGTGAGGTATTCAATTGTTTCTGTTGTTGCATTCGGGTTTGCTGCCTGAATCATGAACCACTGATCTAAAGATAAAGCTTCATCTTTAAAACGGTCATAAAAATCAGCAAGCGCATCTTGAGCTTGAGGCGCATTTTGCCAAACCAATACACGTAACGCTCCTAAGCGCTCAGACATATTACCTGTGTTCTGGTATTGCACATGTGCGAGTTCAAATGCAGTTTTATCACCCTGACGAGCCATCATCATGAGCATAATGTTCTTTAACGCACGCACACCCATTGCCAAAGAAAATTCTTTTTGCAAGTCTGGGTCAAGTGTAAGGTAGGTATCTTTCCAGAATGAGCCCAAGTCTTGAGCTAAACGATTGAGTAAGGCTTCACGTTTTACATGAATATCGGATGGTGCATAGTTTTGGTCTATACGACTACCTAAATAACCTTCGCTTGGTACATCAAACAAACGCGATGCTAAAAGCGGATCTCGACCAACCAGCTCTGGCAAAGTGCTTTGAATTGCCTGAATGTACGCATCTGCCGAATGGTCGTCTAGCAAAATACGTTCAAGCAAGGTTTGAGTTGCTTGCCACTGGTTAAAGCCATTGGTTTCGTGCTGAATTAAGAAAGCTAACTCTTCATCGGTATAATCAAAAGCAAGATTTACTGGCGCAGAGAAATTACGGAGTAGCGAAACGACTGGTTGTTCACTCACACCTGTAAACTCAATGGTTGCCTCATCTTGGTCAAATAAATACACCCCATCTTTAACACCGTTTACAAATAGGCTTTCGCTATGCAATGTATATTGCTCGCCTGTTTTTGCATTAAACAGTGCCAATGCCACAGGAATTGGAACAGCTTTTAAATTTGTATATTTAGGATGCGCTTTTAAACTTTGTTTAAAGCTTAAACGATACGTTTGAGCTGCTGCATCATATTCACCTTTTGCTTCAAGCTTTGGAGTTCCTGGCTGGTTATACCAAGTTAAAAAGGCAGATAAATCGACACCTGAACCAGCAGTTAAAGCGGCAACCCAATCTTCTACAGTCACGGCTTGTCCATCATGACGGCGGAAATATTCATCGGTTCCTTGACGATATTTTTCTTTACCTAACAAAGTCGACATCATGCGGTTAATTTCCGCACCTTTTTCATAAACAGTAGCTGTATAGAAGTTATTAATTTCGACAAAGTGATCTGGACGTGGCGGATGTGACAATGGACCTGCATCTTCAGGGAACTGATGTGATTTAAGTACAGCTACATCATCAATACGTTGTACAGCGGCAGATTGTAAATCTTCAGAGAAAGACTGATCACGGAATACCGTTAAACCTTCTTTTAAGCAAAGCTGGAACCAATCACGACAAGTAATACGGTTACCTGTCCAGTTATGGAAATATTCGTGGGCAATCACAGACTGTACACGCATAATTGCAGCATCGGTCGTGTATTCTTCATCAGCCAGCACACATGAAGTATTAAAGATATTTAAGCCTTTATTTTCCATTGCGCCCATGTTGAACTGACTTACCGCAACAATCATATAGTTGTCGAGGTCATAAGCACGACCATAGTGCTCTTCGTCCCAACGCATAGAATGTTTTAGTGCTTCCATCGCGATATGGCATTTTGGAATGTCTTTCTCAATTGCATAAATTTCTAAAGCAACATCACGCCCTTCAGAAGTCGTATAGCGATCTTTAAGAACAGCTAAATCACCAATGACACAAGCGAACAAATAGCTTGGCTTTTTGGTTGGGTCTTGCCAGATTGCAAAGTGACGGTTTTCACCTACCTCACCCGCTTCAAGCAAATTACCATTGGCAAGTAATACTGGATATTTTTTGTCTGCTTCTACACGTGTAGTAAATACAGAAAGTACGTCTGGACGGTCTGGATAGAATGTGATTTTGCGGAAACCTTCAGGTTCATTCTGCGTTACAAACAAGTCATCTGCTTTATATAAGCCTTCTAATTGAGTATTCGTTTCAGGATGAATAATGACTTGTATTTGTAAAATGACTTCATCTGGTGCATCAGTGATCACCAGTTGCTCACTATCGAGTAAATATTGTGCAGAAGTAAGAATTTGACCATTTAGCTGAACAGATTGCAGCTCAAGATCACGGCCTAGCAAAACCAGATCACCCTCAGTTTGGCGCTTCATGACCAGTGTTGAATCAACAACTGTTTTGTCATCATATACTTGAATATCAAGATTAATTGATTCAACCAAGAACGCAGGTTTTTGATAATCTTTTAAATAAACTGTTTGATCTGCCTGAACTGGAGGCTGCGCCGCAATATTCATCTTTATTCCTTATATACTCGTCTAAACGGTAGTATGAGTCGTCATGAAATATCATACGCCAAGTCATACATACTGTATTTAATTACCTTTATGAAATTAATGGGACTTCATTTATACATTTCAAATTAGAATCTTGTTTTATTAGCACAGATTAGACCAAATTTACGATAA
>Ga0308165_1005634_pt1 | contig 11466 bp, 6 predicted proteins | sample PhyWR2_FD_201032 | JGI IMG/M metagenome (GOLD analysis project Ga0308165, IMG submission 201032) | Phyllosphere microbial communities from UC Gill Tract Community Farm, Albany, California, United States - DLSLW.R2 | ecosystem: Host-associated > Plants > Phyllosphere > Unclassified | place: USA... | reverse complement strand
ACGGCGCGATCGCCAACAGCCGTATCGGCTTCAAGGGCACCGAAGATCTGGGCGGCGGCCTGAAAGCCATGTTCCAGCTGGAAAACGGCTTCAGCAGCGATAACGGCGCGATGCTGCAAGGCGGCTCGTTGTTCGGTCGTCAATCGTGGGTCGGCCTGCAAGGCGGTTTGGGCAAGATCCGCGTGGGTCGTCAGAACACCCCACTGTTCGATCTGCTGGCCGATCATTTCGATCCGCTGACCGTCGGCAACTATGCAAGCAACTCCTGGCTGCCGGCTGCCGGCACCTTGATTCGCACCCCCAACATGCTGCGCTATGACAACGACTTCGGTCCGGTGTCGGCGTCGGTCAGCTGGGCCTTCGGTGAGCAGGCCGGTTCGCTCCGTACCGGGAGCCAGTTCAGCAGCGCCCTGCGCTATACCGCCGGCGGCTTCGCGATCGGCGGCGGCTACCAGCAAACCGTCAGCGCGGCCAATTCCAGCTACAAGGACAAGGTCTGGAACCTGTCGGCGTCGTATGACTTCGGCCCAGCCAAGGTGTTCGGCGGCTGGTTCAACATCAAGGATCAAACCGGCCTGACCGGCGCCTACATGGCTGCCGACAGCGACGTCGGCACCGGCTGGACCACCGCGACGACTGTCGCAGCGACTCCCGGCAACCAGCGCAAGGACAACGGCTTCTTCCTGGGCAGCAGCTACAAGGCCACCAGCGCCCTGACCCTGACCGGCGCGTTCTACTACGACAAGAGCAAGAACGTGTCGTACACCGGCCTGGGCAATGTCGGCGACGGCAAGCGCTATGCCGTGGTTGGTTGGGCCGACTATGCGCTGTCCAAGCGTACCCAGCTGTACACCACGATCGACTACAACAAGGCCCGGGATGCGGCCGTGTACGAGTTGACCAACTCGGCATCGGGCAAGAACAGCGTGACCACCGTCGGCGTCGGCATCCGTCACATTTTCTGATCCGGCCTGAGTCGCTCCATCTGCTTTAACAACGGCGGCGCGACCCAGACGGTTTCAGAAAACAAAAAGCGCAGTTCCTTCCGGAACTGCGCTTTTTTATCGCCTTCGCTTTATTGCAGCTGGGCCGGCCGACGTCAGCCCACCCACTTGCGCGCGTTGCGGAACATGCGCATCCATGGCGAATCCTCGCCCCAGCCATCCGGATGCCACGACTGCGTCACGCTGCGGAACACGCGTTCGGCATGCGGCATCAGCACGTTGAAACGGCCGTCCGGCGTGGTCACCGAGGTGATGCCTTGCGGTGAGCCGTTCGGGTTGTACGGATAGGCTTCGGTCACCGCACCCTTGTTGTCGACGAAACGCATCGCCACCAGCGCCTTGTTGACGTCGCCGGTCAGCGAGAAGTCGGCAAAGCCTTCGCCGTGCGCCACCGCGATCGGCGTTTGCGTGCCGGCCATGCCTTGCAGGAAGATCGACGGCGACTCCTGCACTTCCACCATCGAGAAGCGCGCTTCGAATTGCTCCGACTTGTTGCGCGTGAACTTCGGCCAGTCTTGCGCGCCCGGAATGATGGACTTCAGATTGCTCATCATCTGGCAGCCGTTGCAGATGCCCAGCGAGAAGGTGTCCTGACGCTGGAAGAATTGCGAGAACTGTTCGGCCAACTGCGCGTTGAACAGGATGGTCTTGGCCCAACCTTCGCCGGCGCCGAGCACGTCGCCGTAGGAGAAACCGCCCACCGCGATCAGGCCCTTGAAATCATCCAGCTTGGCGCGACCGGCAATCAGGTCGCTCATGTGCACGTCGACCGACTCGAAGCCGGACTTGTGCATCACATAGGCGGTTTCGATATGCGAATTGACGCCCTGCTCGCGCAGGATCGCCACGCGCGGACGCGCGCCGATGTTGAGGAACGGCGCCGCGATGTCTTCCTGCGGATCGAAGGTCAGCTTCGGCGTGATGCCCGGATCGGCAGCGTCCAGCAGACGCTCGTATTCGGCGTCGGCGCAGGCCGGATTGTCGCGCAGGCGCGCGATGCGCCAGCTGGTTTCGCTCCACAGGCGATGCAGCGCGCTGCGCGGCTGGCTGTAGATGTTCTTGGCGTCGCGCATGAACTCGATCACGTCGCGGTTGTTCGGCTTGCCGATGATGTGGCTGCAGGCGCCCAGATTGAAGGCGCGCAACACGTTCATGACTTCCGACTTCTGGTCGGCGCGCACCTGGATCACCGCGCCCAGTTCTTCGTTGAACAAGGCGCGCAGCGTCAGTTCGTTGCGACGTTCGCCGACTTGCGCGGTCCAGTTCTTGGAGTCGCCCCAATCGGCTGCATGTTCGCTTTCCATCGCCAGGATGTCGAGGTTGATCGACAGGCCGCTGCGACCGGCGAAGGCCATTTCCGCCAGCGTGGCGAACAGGCCGCCGTCCGAACGGTCATGGTAAGCCAGCAACTGGCCTTCCTTGTTCAGCTGCTGGATCGCGGCAAAGAAGCCCTTGAGGTCTTCGGCGCTGTCGACGTCCGGCGTTTCATTGCCGATCTGCTGCATGACCTGGGTCAGCGCGGAGGCGCCCATGCGGTTCTTGCCGCGGCCGAGGTCGATGGCGATCAGCACGGTGTCGCCCAGGTCGGTACGGAGTTGCGGCGTCAGCGTGCGGCGTACGTCTTGCACCGGTGCGAATGAGGATACGATCAGCGACACCGGCGACATCACCGACTTCGCGGCGCCGTCGTCTTTCCACGTTGTGCGCATCGACAGCGAATCCTTGCCGACCGGGATCGACACGCCTAGCGCCGGGCACAATTCCATGCCGATGGCCTTGACCGTGTCGAACAGTGCAGCGTCCTGGCCAGGCTGGCCACAGGCCGCCATCCAGTTGGCCGACAGCTTGATGTCGGAAATCTTGTCAATCGCAGCGGCGGCGATGTTGGTGATCGCTTCGCCGACGGCCATGCGGCCGGAGGCAGCGGCATTGATCACCGCCAGCGGTGTGCGCTCACCCATCGCCATCGCTTCGCCCAGATAGCCTTCCAGGCTCATCGCAGTGACCGCGCAATCTGCGACAGGCACCTGCCACGGACCGACCATCTGGTCGCGCACGGTCATGGCGCCGACGCTGCGGTCGCCGATGGTGATCAGGAAGGATTTATCGGCCACGGTCGGCAGGCGCAGCACGCGGTGCGACACCTCGACCAGGTCCATGCCGGTCAGGTCGACCGGCGGCAATTCCACGGCGACGTGCTTGACGTCGCGATGCATCTTGGGCGGCTTGCCCAGCAACACATCCATCGGCATGTCGACCGGGTTGTTGTTCTGTTCGGCGTCGACCAGCTTGAGCTGGCGCTCTTCCGTCGCGGTGCCGACCACGGCGAACAGGCAGCGCTCGCGCTCGCACAGGTAGCGGAACAGCGGCAATTGCTCTGGTGCGATCGCCAGGACGTAACGTTCCTGCGATTCGTTGCTCCAGATTTCCTTCGGCGCCAGGCCGGTCTCTTCCAACGGAATCTTGCGCAGGTCGAAAATCGCGCCGCGCTTGGCGTCGTTGGTGATTTCCGGGAAGGCGTTCGACAGGCCGCCGGCGCCGACGTCGTGGATCGACAGGATGGGATTGTCGTCGCCCATGGTCCAGCAGGCGTTGATGACTTCCTGCGCGCGGCGCTCCATTTCGGGATTGCCGCGTTGCACCGAGTCGAAGTCCAGGTCGGCGGTATTGGCGCCGGTGGCCATCGACGACGCGGCGCTGCCGCCCATGCCGATGCGCATGCCGGGACCGCCCAACTGGATCAGCAGGCTGCCCACCGGCAAGTCGTTCTTCCTGGTGTGCTTGGCGCTGATGCTGCCGATGCCGCCGGCGATCATGATGGGCTTGTGATAGCCCTGCACGTTGCCGCCGACATTTTGTTCGTAGGTGCGGAAGTAGCCGCCCAGGTTGGGACGGCCGAATTCGTTGTTGAACGCCGCGCCGCCGAGCGGACCGTCGATCATGATTTGCAGCGGCGAAGCGATGCGGTCAGGCTTGCCGTAGATGCCGCCCTGCGCCAAGGCATCACGCTGGGCCGGCGCTTGCGCGACGTCGCGGGCGTTTTCCCACGGCTGCACGGCGTGCGTGACCATCAGGTTGGAGACGGTGAAGCCGGTCAGGCCCGCCTTCGGCTTGGCGCCGCGGCCGGTTGCGCCTTCATCGCGGATCTCACCACCGGCACCGGTGGAGGCGCCCGGGAATGGCGAAATCGCGGTCGGGTGATTGTGCGTCTCGACCTTCATCAGGATGTGGGTCAGTTCGTCCGATGCTTCGTAGACGTTGCCCTTGGCCGCGCCGCGCTGGTAGAAGCGCGAAACATTCGCGCCTTCGATCACGGACGAGTTGTCGCTGTAGGCGACCACGGTGCCTTCCGGATGCAATTCATGCGTGTTGCGGATCATGCCGAACAGCGACTTGCTTTGCTTCTCGCCGTCGATGGTCCAGTCGGCATTGAAAATCTTGTGGCGGCAATGTTCGCTGTTGGCCTGCGCGAACATCATCAATTCGACGTCGGTCGGATTGCGCTGGGCGCGGGTGAAGGCATCAACCAGATAGTCGATCTCATCGTCGGACAAGGCCAGGCCGAGTTCGATGTTGGCGTTTTCCAGCGCAGCCTTGCCGCCGGCCAGCAGGTCGATGAATTCCAGCGGCTTGCCTTGGAGCTCGCTGAACAGGCCGGCCGCTTCCTGCGGCGTGCGCAGGACCATGTCGGTCATGCGGTCATGCAACAGCGCGGCGACCGCAGCGATGCTCGCTTCACCGAGCTTCTTGGCGCCGCCCAGCAGGCCGCTCTTGACCTGCACGTGGTAGGCGATGCCGCGTTCGATACGGTGGATGTTCGCCATGCCGCAGTTGCGCGCGATGTCGGTGGCCTTGCTCGCCCATGGCGAAATCGTGCCGAAGCGCGGAATCACCACGAATTCGTCACCCTCGGCCGCGCCGCTGAACGGCTCGCCGTAGGTCAGCAAACCGTTGAGGCGGTCCTGGTCTTGCTGCGACACCTCACCGACGGCGTCGATGAAATGGATGAAGCGTCCGGTCACGCCCGTGATGGCGGCGTCGACAGCTTGCAGTTGGGACAGGAGGCGTTGGGTGCGGAAGGCGGAAAGGGCATTGGAGCCCGGCAGAATCAGCATGGCAGGAAGTCAGGATTTGGCAGTGGAATCGAGTCGTATCTGAGTCCCGTGGCGCAGCGTTTGCACCGGGAAATACGAAAACCCGAATTATACCTTGCCCACCCTGTTCCAGCCCACGAAAACGCCATTCCGGCAGGAAAGCAATCCGGAATGGCAGTCGGCCGGCAACATCGGGAGACGAGGACTTAAAAATCCTTCAACACGATCTTGCCGATCACGCGGCCGCCTTCCAGGTCGGCATGCGCCTGGCGCAGGTTGGCGGCATTGATCGGCGACAACACCTTGCTGAGCGTGGTGCGGATCACGCCCTGGTCGATCAGGGCGGCGATTTCATTGAGCAGCTTGCCCTGCTCGTCCATGTCCGGGGTCTGGAACATCGACCGCGTGAACATGAATTCCCACACGAAACCGGCGCTCTTGGCTTTCAGCAACGACACATCCAGCGGCGCGCTGTTCTCGACGATGGTGGCGATCGTGCCCTGCGGCGCAATGGCCTGCGCCGCCGCCGGGAAATGCTTGTCGGTGTCGTTGAGGATCAGCACATAGTCGACCTGCTCGACACCGATGTCCTTGAGCTGGGCCGGAATGTCGCCGAAATGGTTGATCACCTGCTGCGCGCCCAGTTCGCGCACCCATTTTTCCGATTCCGGACGCGATGCCGTCGCGATCACGTTCAGGCCGACCACCTTGGCCGCGAGCTGGATCGCGATCGAGCCGACGCCGCCGGCGCCGCCGATAATGAGGATGCTGGGGGCCTTGCCGGAAGCAACTTTGCGCGGCACGCGCAGGCGTTCGAACAGGGCTTCCCAGGCTGTAATGGCGGTCAGCGGCAAGGCTGCGGCCTGCTCCACCGACAGCGAAGCCGGCGCGTGGCCGACGATGCGTTCGTCGACCAGCTGGAATTCGCTGTTGCTGCCCGGGCGCGTGATGTCGCCGGCGTAGAACACCTGGTCGCCGACCTTGAAGCCGGTAACGTCGGCGCCAATCGCTTCGACCACGCCGGCAGCATCCCAGCCGAGCACGCGCGGCATGTCTTCGATCTTGTCCTTGGGCGCGCGCACCTTGGTGTCGACCGGATTGACGGCAATCGCCTTGACCGCCACCAGCAGGTCGCGACCTTGCGGCGTCGGACGCGGCAAGTCGACGTCGAGCAGGGATTCGGGGTTGGCGATGGGCAGGTAACGCTTCAGGGCGACGGCTTTCATGGTGTTTCTCCTTATCAAGCACCCGGCAATGTCCGGGAGATGAGGCATTATCACCTCATCGTAAAAACAGATAAATAGACTTAAAATTGAATCACTTACAAATTCAATTTGAAAATAAACATGTACGCGACCACCGACCTGCAGTTGCTGATCCATACCGCCGACACCGGCAGCCTGTCGCAGGCCGCGCGCATCCTCGGCATCCTGCCGGCCACCGCCAGCGCCAGCCTGAAGCGCGTCGAACAGCGCCTCAACACGCGCCTGTTTGCGCGCTCCACGCGCAGCATGCGGCTCACGCCGGAAGGGGAAATTTTTCTGGAATACTGCCGCGACGCGCTGGCGCTGCTGCAGGAAGGCGAAACCTTGCTCAGCAGCGGCAAGGATGCCGTCCAGGGCCACATCCGGTTGTCAATGCCGTCCGACATCGGCCGCAATGTGCTGTTCCCGTGGCTTAACGAATTCCAGGCGCTGCATCCGGCGGTCAAGTTCACGATGCAGTTTTCCGACCGGATCGCAGATCTGTTCCGCGACGCCGTCGACGTCGCCATCCGTTCGGGAAAGTTGGCAGACTCGTCGCTGGTCTCGCAGCAACTGGCGACCGGCCGGCGCGTATTGGTGGCGGCGCCGGAGTACCTGAGCCGTCACGGCGCACCGCAAACGCCGAATGATCTGGTGCACCACAACTGCCTGTTGTTCTATCTGAAACAAGGTTTGTTCAACCAATGGCGCTTCCAGAACGGCAAGCAAACCATCGACATCAAGGTGCAAGGCGATCGCATGACTGACGACGCCTCGATCGCGCGCGAATGGGCCGTGGCCGGCGTCGGCATCGCCTACAAATCCTGGATCGATGTGCGCGACGATGTGCGCGCCGGCCGGCTGGCGACCTTGCTTGACGCCTACTGCCAAGAAGAAATCCCGCTCAACGCGGTCTATCCGCATCGCAACAGCGCGTCGCCGACGGTGCGCGCCCTGCTGGCGTTCTTGCGGGCACATTTCGATGCATTGGACGCATCGGGCGCATCCAACACAGCGGGCATGCCATGAAAAACGGCCCGGCCGACTACTGTCGAACCGGGCCGGCGGGAACGCCTGCTGTCGCTTGGCTTGCTTGCCCCTTACTTGCCGTTACTTGACCACCAGGCTGTTCTTCACGCCCTTGACGCCTTCCACCTTGCGGGTCACTTCAGCAGCCTTGAGCGAAGCAGCGCTGTTGTTCACGAAACCGCTCAGTTGCACGATGCCCTTGTAGGTCTCGACGCCGATCTGCAGCGTTTTCAGGTTCGGCTCTTCGAAAATTGCCGCCTTCACCTTGGTGGTGATCACGGAGTCGTCGATGTACTGGCCGGTGCTGGCCTGTTGGGGCGTCGAACCGCAGCCGGCCAGCGCCAGGACGAACAGAGCGAAGAAGAATGCAGCAAAACGTTTGGTCATGATCATGGTGTTCACCTTTTTAAATTTGTTGATGCGCGTTGATACAAAACTGCGAGACGCTCGTTCCGGCAAAGCAGGAAACCGCTTCACCGCGGCTGGCGCTAATGTAACCAGCCGGCGCCGGAAATAACAAGCCCCCTTCTGAGGAAAAAATCCGTTTCGCGGTTCCCGTCTCCGGGCGACAAGTCCCAAAATGTCGAAATCGCCTGAGGCCGTTTCCACTCCTTCCACGATATCGCCGCAAAAAACGGCAACTACGCTGTACGCGGCTGCGATTTGGTATCATTCAGGCCGCATTACGGGGCGAGTATCGGGCGAACACCCCGGACGGATCATCGGCGCACCTCGGCAAGCAGCGCCAGTACAGGTTGACCCAGGTTTCCACCGGGTCGGCCTCGATTGAATTAGTGACGAAAATAGTGACGCATAATAAAACACTGAAGCAGATTGCCATTGTGGGCGGTGGCCTGTCGGGGGTAACCACAGCCTATTTCCTGGCCCGCGCCGGCTTCGAGGTCGCGGTGCTGGAACGCCGCGCCAATGTCGCCGAAGAATCCACTTTCGGCAATTCCGGCCTGCTCGCGCCCAGCGTGGTGCAGCCGCTGATCCTGCCGGCGATCACGCGCACCGCGTTTTCCAACCTGTTCAAGGGCGAACCGCCGATCCTGGTGAAATCCGGCTTCAATCCGTCGCGCTGGCGCTGGGTGCGCAAGTCGCGCCGCGAATACCAGGATTATTTTTCCCTGAACAAGCAGCGCCTGACGCGCCTGTCGGCCTACGGCCAGATGCTGGCCCAGCACCTGCAGGAACAATACGCGCTGGAAGAAGAAAACAGCCAGGGCCTGTTGCACCTGTTCCGCCACCAGGCGGACGCCGACCGCTGCGCCGCCATCGAGAACACGCTCAAGCAGTTCGAACTGCCGCGCCAGCAACTCAAGGGCCACGATGCCATTCGCGAAGTCGAACCGGCTTTCCAATCGGCCGCGCCGATCGCCGGCGCCATGTATTACCCGAAAGACGCCGCCGGCAACTGTGTCCTGTTTGTCAAGCAACTGCGTGCCATCGCCCAGTCGATCGGCGTGCAATTCCATTTTTCGCAATCGGTCAAATCAGTCCGGCCTGAACTCGGCGGGCGCGTCTCGATTGACGTCGGCAGCGCCGACGGCGACAGCACGCTGACCGTGGACGGCGTCGTGCTGGCCGCAGGCATGCAGAACCTGCCGCTGTTGAAGCCGCTCGGCTTGTCCCTGCCGCTGTGCCCGGTGCAGAGCTACAACGCCATGGCGGCTGTCAAGAATCTCGACGAGACGCCCAACACCACATTGTTCGATGAAACCTACAAGGTCGCCATCGCCCGCGTCGGCAACCGCATCCGCGTCTCCGGCCTGCTCGGCTTCCTGCCACGCACCGAGCAGCCGCATCCCAAGGCCATCGCCAGCCTGCTCAAGGTCGCCAACGACTACTACCCGAACGCGGCCAATTTCAATACCGCCAACTTCTGGAGCAGCACCTTCGCGCTGCAACCCAACGGCATGCCGCTGGTGGGCGGCACCACGCACGGCAATATCTTCGTCAACACCGGCCACGGCGCCCACGGCTGGGCCGCCGCCGTGGGCGCGGGCAAATTGCTGGCCGACGCCATGGCCGGCCGCGACACGGAAATCGACAGCGACGGTTTGCTGATCTCGTCGGTCGCCGGCTGATACGCTGCGCGGTTTTCATGTCTGCGGATTTTTTTCAATTGACTTAGAATGGTCGCGCCAGCACCATTCCTGCTTTCCCTCCGCATCATTTTCATGTTCCACCTTATCGGACCGCGTCGTCTATGAGTGCGCTTTATTCGATTGCTGAAATTCGCCGGATCGAACATGCCGCCAAGGCGGAACTGCCTCCCTACACGCTGATGCAACGCGCCGGCGAAGCCTGCGCCCGCCGCGCCCTGAGTTTGGTGGCCGGCGACGACGACGTTCATGTGCTGGTCCTGGCAGGCCCCGGCAACAACGGCGGCGATGCGCTGGAAGCGGCCCACTATTTATCCCAATTTGAACTGTGCGTCGCCGTCGCCCTGCACGCCGACGACAGCAAGCAACCCGAAGATGCCCGCAAGGCGCTGCAACGCGCGCGTGAATCCGAAGTGGAGTTTCTTGACATCGCCGACGCCGCGCATCTGACCCGGCAACGCTGGACACTGGTCATCGACGGCCTGTTCGGCATCGGTCAGACGCGGCCCATCGGCGGCAAACTGCGCGCCTGCGTGGACTACATCAATACGCTGCGCTGTCCGGTGCTGGCCATTGACATCGCCAGCGGCCTGAGCGCCGACACCGGCGCCATCATTGGCGGCGCCGGCTGTGTGGCGGTACGCGCCACGCATACGCTCAGCTTCATCGGCGACAAGCCGGGCATGCATACGTGCGACGGTCAGGATTTCAGCGGCGAAGTCGTCGTCGACAACCTCGACGTCAACGACCGGCACCTGCCCGCACCGCATGCGCAACTCAATGAACCGGCGCTGTTCGCTTCCGCCCTGAAACCGCGCGCCGGCAACACGCACAAAGGCAGCTACGGCGACGTCATCGTGGTCGGCGGCGCCCACGGCATGGGCGGCGCCCCGGTGCTGGCCGCGCGCATGGCGGCGCATGCCGGCAGCGGCCGCGTGTTCATCGCCTTCGTCGACGATGCGCCGGCCTATGACAGCGTGCATCCGGAACTGATGATGCGCCAGGCCGATCGCGTCGAATTCGGCACCGCTTCGGTGGTGGTCGGCCCCGGCTTGGGCACCTCGCGCCACGCGCATGACGTCTTGTCGCGCGCACTGGATGCGCAAGGCCGCATCGTGATCGACGCCGACGCGCTGAACATGATCGCCGCCGAACCGGGCCTGCAACACAAGCTGCAAAACCGCGCCCACCACGCCAGCATCATCACGCCGCATCCGCTGGAAGCGGCGCGCCTGCTCGACGCCACCACTGCCGAAATCCAGAATGACCGGCCGGCTGCGGCACGGCTTCTGGCACGGCATTTCAAGAGCATCGCCATTCTCAAGGGCGCCGGCACCGTCATCGCGTTTCCGGACGGCGATATCGTCATCAACACCACCGGCAATCCGGCGTTGTCCACTGCAGGCACCGGCGACGTCCTGTCCGGCCTGTGCGGCGCCTTGCTGGCGCAAGGCTGGCCGGCAACCCAGGCGGCGCTGGCGGCCGTCTGGATGCACGGCAAGGCGGCCGATCAACTGGTCGACCTCGGCATCGGCCCGGTGGGCCTGACCGCAAGCGAAGTGATTCCAGCCGTGCGCACCCTCCTCAATCAAATCATCCGCGACCATGCCCGCTAACATTGCTTCACATCCGAGACTTTGGTTGGGCATCATCTTTCTGATTTCGGCATTATGGACGCTGTCGCTGCTGGATACCGCAGGCAAGTTGCTCGGCATGGCCGGCTATCACGTGGTGATGATTGCCTGGATGCGCTACTCCATCAACACGGTGTTCATGGCGGCCACGCTGATGCCGCTGTACAAGCGGCGCCACGGCCGCAGCATCCTGCATTCGACCCGGCCGCGCCTGCAGGTCTTGCGCGCGCTGGCGTTGCTGCTGTCGACGCTGATTTTCTTTTCGGTGCTGAAGATCGTGCCGCTGGCCGAAGGCACCGCGATGAATTTCTGCGCGCCGCTGATCGTGCTGGCGGTGTCGCCGTGGCTGCTGG
>Ga0308165_1005631_pt1 | contig 11472 bp, 7 predicted proteins | sample PhyWR2_FD_201032 | JGI IMG/M metagenome (GOLD analysis project Ga0308165, IMG submission 201032) | Phyllosphere microbial communities from UC Gill Tract Community Farm, Albany, California, United States - DLSLW.R2 | ecosystem: Host-associated > Plants > Phyllosphere > Unclassified | place: USA... | reverse complement strand
AGACCCGCAGCTATTTGGAACAATGGCTGCCAATGCTGGAAACCAACAACCGCAGCTATCTCACGGTAGCCATCGGCTGTACCGGCGGCAAACATCGTTCTGTTTATGTGGCTGAACAGCTTGCAGACTATTTCCGTTCACGCGGGAAAAACGTGCAATCTCGTCACCGTACGCTAGAAAAACGTAAATAGGCACCGTTGAATGACCGTTAAGCAAACCGTGGAAATCAAAAATCGTCTGGGCATGCATGCTCGCCCAGCGATGAAATTGTTTGAACTGGTTCAAGGCTTTGATGCTGAAGTATTGCTACGTAATGAAAGCGGCGTTGAAGCCGAAGCCAGCAGCGTTATCGCACTCCTGATGTTAGATTCCGCTCAAGGCGGTCATATTGAGGTTCAGGCCGAAGGGCCGGATGAAGATAAAGCGTTAGAAGCCGTGATTTCGCTGTTTGAAGCTGGGTTTGATGAAGACTAGTTGATTCTCGATTTTCATTACTAAGAACCCCGATTTTCGGGGTTTTTTCGTTATAAAAGCATCATTATCTCCCTGCCCCTAACAAAAAATATTTTACCCGCAATTATAAAAAAGCGTTGATTAATATAATCATTAAACAAAGATTAACTTTGAATTAATTAACATGATATTTATTTCATGATAAATAAAAAATGATAATGAATAGGAATATTCCTTTTTTTTGGAAAATGGAAAACCTATGAAATGGAAACCAAAAGTTTTTAGCTTGCTGACATCTATTATAATATCGAATGCTAATGCGGGTATTATGCGTGAAGATGTATCGGTTCAAGACTATCGAGATTTTGCAGAAAACTTAGGAAAATATACACCCGGCGCTGAAAATGTTGAGGTATTTAAAACAGACGGGACCTCCGCCGGAATATTAGATTTTCCCATTCCTGATTTTGGCGCATCGGATGATAGCGCAGTCGCTACGCTTGTTGCCCCCTCCTATATTGTGAGTGTGGCACATAATACCGGGTATGGTGGTGTGAAGTTTGGTAACGGTGCTAAATACAGCGTCAGTTATAAAATCATTAACCGTAATGTGGATCCTGCTCCTGGTAAAGACTTCCATATCCCTCGGTTAAATAAAGTCGTTACCGATATTGCCCCCGCCGACATGGTTATACCTGACGATGCGCGTCACGATAAAGTACGCTATAAATATTTCGCACGCGTGGGCTCAGGATCTCAATATCAAGTATCTCCCACAACGCATAAGCCGGTATATATAGCCGGTGCCTACAAATGGAAAAGCGGCGGAACAATTGTTAATCCCACGTTTGAAAACTGGCGCTTACGCTGGACCGATTACGGTCCACCGGATACCCGAGCTCAACCTTTTAGCTCCGCAGGTCAAGGCGGTGATAGCGGTAGCCCATTGTTCGTTTATGACAGTCTTGAGAAAAAATGGAAGCTTTATGGTGTCACAACTAGCATTGCAACCTATGGCACCTACGATACCACAACTTATGTATTAGATCTTCAGACGGCATTTATCAACCAAATCATCGCTGGCAACACCGATCCCGATGTAACCGACGTCGCGAGCAACGGTGATATCCACTGGACTAAAGATGCCATAACCCAAGGTGACAGCAGTTGGGGATGGCACGGTATTGCCAATAAAGCCCTTCCCTCCAGTGCCACCTATGCCGAGTTGGATACGACCAAAGATCTGCGCTTCAACGGCGATGGAGGTCTAATTGTATTAGATAGCTCAGTGAATCATGGCGCCGCGAAGCTGCAATTTTCGAGCGACTATCGGGTGATTTCGGCCGAAGGCGCAAATGCCACTTGGGTCGGCGGCGGTATCGAAGTGGACGCGGATAAAACCGTCGATTGGGAAGTTAACGGGCTCGCCGGTGACACGCTGCATAAAATTGGCGAAGGTACGCTATACGTTAACGCCACCGGTGTAAACGGCGGCGGGCTTAGAGCCGGCGATGGCACCGTGGTATTGGCGCAGCAGCCCGATCAAGACGGCAAACGGTCAGCATTTTCTACCGTGACGCTCGTCAGTGGCCGAGCGACCGTAAAACTCGGGGGTGAAGATCAAATCAGCGGCGAGAATATTCAATTCGGCTCTCGCGGCGGGATCCTCGATCTCAACGGCTACGATATGAGCTTCAGCACCATTAACCATAACGATTCCGGTGCTCGGATCATCAATGGTAATGCAGATACGCCTTCCACGGTGACGCTCGACAATACCAACGCTCAAGCCTTCATTGGTCATTTCGGTTCATCCGATACGGCCAATTCACTCAATGTCAATTACGCACCGGTGGGGGATCAGCAATGGACTCTTGGCGGCGGGGCTGACATTAATGAGCTAACCCTCAATGGCGGCGTATTTGCGATGAGTGGTCGGGCAACACCGCATGCAGGGGGTACAATATTTACGGATGACTGGATTAGTGAGGCCTATCACGCCAACCATATTCAGGTGGAAAATGGCTCACAGCTGCATTTGTATGAGCATGCAGCGCTGTATGGTGATGTTTCGATTGCCGATCATGCCACCATGGCCATGACCGGAAAATCCCGTTTCACCGGCAATCTTGAGATTGGCGATGAAGCATCACTTATCGTTGATACCAGCCAAACCAACCTCGCCAGTACCGATGGCAACACGGATTCTTGGTTAGCATCAAACGTATCGGGTACCGGCAATGTCGATAAATATGGCAGCGGAACATTGCACTGGATCGGTGATAACACCTATACGGGTCTTACCACGATTTATGGCGGTGTATTAGATCTTACCGGCTCCCTCGCTTCAAATCTTCAAATGATGAGTGGAACTGAACTAGCAGGCAATTTAAGCGTGCAAAGCTTAACGCTGGAAGATGGCGTTACCCTGCGCCCATACGCTGCCCCCGACTCGAATTTACTCACTGAAAGCACGTTCACTCCCCAGTCAATGACGGTTCAAAATAACTTCACTACTGGGGCAGGCACACAGCTTTATCTGCGGAGCCATATGGATGAAGCCCAACCAGACTCAGATCGCCTTTTGATTAATGGCGACGTTGATTCCTCGGCGGGTACCACCTTTATCAATATCGATCTTTCTGGTGAAGGTTATCTCACCGACACAAATAACAGTGGCATTGCGGGCCCAACAGAAGGGGTTTCACTGGTACAAGTTGGAGGTCTCTCAACCAAAGATAGCTTCCAATTGGCGGATGGTTATGTTGCCAATGGCCCATGGCAATATTCACTCTACGCCTTTGCGCCGGGTAAAAGCTCTGGTGACGAACGACTCATCAGCGGTAGCGGCAATCAATACTGGGATTATCGGTTAGAAACTCGTTACCTTTCCGAAGGTGATGAACCGCAACCTGACGACGGCGGCAGCACGCCTCCACCTGACGACGGTGGCAGCACACCTCCACCGGATGACGGCGGCAGCACACCTCCACCGGACGACGGCGGCAAAACGCCTCCACCGGATGACGGCGGTAGCACTCCTCCACCGGACGACGGTGGCAGCACACCTCCACCGGATGACGGCGGTAGCACACCTCCACCTGACGACGGCGGTAGCACACCTCCACCGGATGACGGCGGTAGCACACCTCCACCTGACGACGGCGGTAGCACTCCTCCACCGGACGACGGTGGCAGCACACCTCCACCGGACGACGGCGGTAGCACACCTCCACCTGACGACGGCGGTAGCACACCTCCACCTGACGACGGCGGTAGCACACCTCCACCTGACGACGGCGGCAAAACGCCTCCACCGGATGACGGCGGCAAAACACCTCCACCGGATGACGGCGGCAGCACCCCTCCACCTGACGACGGCGGCAAAACACCTCCACCGGATGACGGCGGCAGCACCCCTCCACCTGACGACGGCGGTAGCACACCTCCACCTGACGACGGCGGTAGCACACCTCCACCGGATGACGGCGGTAGCACACCTCCACCGGATGACGGCGGCAAAACGCCTCCACCGGATGACGGCGGCAGCACCCCTCCCCCTGACGACGGCGGCAAAACGCCTCCACCGGATGACGGCGGCGGCACACCGCCAAAACCTCGTCGCATTGCCGTGGTTCCGCAGGTGCCATCTTATTTGTCTCTGCCTTCAGCACTATTAAGCTATAACAGCAGGGTCAATCAGATGTTCCGTAATCTTGCACAATCACCTGATTCAAGTGGAAAAGTGGTTGATAGTTATCCTGTTTGGTTGCAGTACATCAACGGGGAGGATAAATATCACACCGCCATGGGCTTCCTCGACTATGGTTATGATTACACTCAAAAAGAGCAAGGTTGGTTGTTAGGTGGCCGGGTGCTACAGCTGGGTGACGAGCGTCAATACCTAACGTGGAACGTGGGCTTTGCTAACTCAACCCTGAAAATCACCCCCGATGCGAAGGATGGGAACAGCGAATCACACTACAACGCCTATGGTCTGACATCGTTGCTAACCCTTCGCCATCAGAGCGGTTTAACTCTCGACGTGGGAGCCGATGCCACCAAATATGACGGGCATGTCACCACGGATACCCGTCGTGGTCACGTTGCCGATATCAAGGCCTATTCTTACAGCGGTAATGCCGAAGTGAGCTACCCGTTTGAGTTAGGTAACCATGAAATAGCGCCAGTTTTGGGTGGTGGTATACAAGTGTTGAAAGTGGATGATTTTACCGATGCGGATGATATACACGTCCACTACGGTACTATCACTCGCCCTACAGGCCAGTTGGGCGTCCGCTATAACTACAAGCTTCGTGATACTCCGTTAGGTAATTTTGTTTTCTATACCAACAGCTACCTCACCAAAGACTTCAGCAATACACCTGATGTCTGGATCGGCAGCACCCGAACTAATGGAGCCTCCTCAACGTTTAATATGGGGAAAGTCGGTAGCTCAGCCACGGTAGATGTGGGCATTATCAATGAAATCACCCCAATGTTTGCAATCAATACCGGTGTTCAATATCAACAACGGCTCAGCAATGATGATGAAGGGATTAACTCTTGGCAGGCGAATGTAGGTATTAAAGTGACATTCTAAAACTGAGTGAAATCTCAACGCACTCTCTAAAAGCCAGCCACTACCGTGACTGGCTTTTTCATTCAAGGTACGGGCCCAAATTAACTACGGCTCAAACAATCCATCGCAATATCCCTAAACTGCTCAAAATCAGTACTCGCCAATAGTCGCCCTACGGCACGCTCTCGCATAAAGGTCACGAATAAATCGTAAATAGCCATCGCCTCTTCATAATCCTTCTTGCTAATGGCGAGCAGAAAAATCACGTGCGCCGTTTCATTCTCGCCCCAACGCACACCTTGTGGAGCAAGCACGGTATAAATCACCGTTTTCTTGGCCAGCAATCCTAATGAATGGGGTAGCGCAATACCCTCGCCTAGCATCGTAGACACTATGCTTTCACGCTCAACCAGAGAAGGATGAAAATCTGCGTCGACGTACCCTTCCTGCTGGATTTGATGGCAAATGCGGGCAAATAAATCCGCCTGCGAAACTGGCTCGTTCAAAATGCAGAAATGGCCCGCATCGAAAAACTTTTCCAACATATAAGGCTTAGTTCGATCGACTAAGACCAGCTTAGCTAACTGCTCTAACTGAAAACTGGTTGGGAAAGGCGCTACGGTGACAACCGGTTTATTCTTCTCAGGCACCTTCGCCATGGAGATAACAAAGTCTTCTTCGATGTGATCGAGCTTTTCATACTCTCTTAGCGAATCAACCTGATTGACGATTAGCTGTGGAAACTCACGTTTCAGCTTAGTTTCCAGCAAGCGCAGCGTAGACATACCGGAATCACAGACCAGCAGCGCCTGCGGATGACGCTCGTAGCCAATGTCATAATGGCGCTCCAATCCCACGCCGATGTGCAAAACCAGATAGCCAATTTCATTATCGGTAATGGTGTAGGGCATATTTTTGCCCCAACTCGACACCGCGGCCAGCGTCACATCATACGCTAATGGATAATGCTGTTTGATATGCTCAAGCAGAGGGTTAGGGATATTTATCTGGTACTTAGCGCGAGTCATCATCGTCGCAATATGCGACAGTAAATCGCTGCTCAGTTGCTCATCGCCGCGTAAATCGTAGTTATAATGCTCGTTGATAAAACCAAGAATATGATTCACCAGCGCATGGTTTTCATCGCCGTCGATATTTTGCAGGCTGCTGGCATCCGTGATGCGGCGGGCAGCAATTTGCACGCTCAGATAGGCCACTTCGGTTTCAGGAATACCACAGCCAAATCGCTCTTCCAGATAACGAGCAACATCACGCGCGGCCTGAGTAAACACCGGTTCGACGTCGCTAACATCCAATGCATCTAACAGAAAACCGGTGCGAATGCGGTGCAAAATAATGCCGCAATAAATCAGTAGCTGCTGCTCAGCCTCATCCGTTAAACGGATGTGATACTGCTGCATGGTAAGATGTAGTTGTTCGCGCAGTTGGGCAATATCGATTTCAGGTAATACTTTGCCTCGCAGCTCGCCAAACAGCGGATCGCCCGCAGGATACTGAAACAGCAGGTTTGCCAAACAGGCGCGCACCGCGTTCTCACGACCAAACAGCTTCATGCCATAGTGCGGCTTACTTTCTATCGTTAATCCGTACTTCCCCACCATGTCACGCACATCGGCCATATCACTTTGCAATGATGCTCGACTAACAAACCAGCTGTCCGCCACGTCATCGAGTTTGATTGGCTCACCCTGCGCCAAAAAACGCAGCAATAGATGCGTTACACGATCTTTTGCCGAGCGCGGTACGCTTCGCGTCGCTCGGCTTTGCTGCTGTAGCAGTGAAAAACGGTCGGCATCATGCACATCTAACCGGTAGCCGCTGCCCCGTAAATGCACAAACTCGGCACCATATTGGCTCAGGATATCGTTCAACGCGGTGACGTCGGTTCGCACGGTTCGAGTTGAGACAGCAAAACGCCGCGCTAGCTCCTCTTGAGGCAACGTTTCCTCAAGAAGCGCATCAAACACCTGATTTAAACGAGGATAAGGAAATGAGATCATGCTAATACCGCTGCTAACTTACTGATGGACGCAACCCTGCGCAAAAAAATCATAGAGAAAACCAAATATGCAGAGGCAATTTATGGACCAACTTTACACTGATGTATCAATCATAAAATAAATGGTTGCATGGGAATTATATCGTTCACTAGCAGATGCAGACAGGCAAGTAATGTGATCTAACGGGCAGAATTCGGAATTACTTCGCGGCGAGAAAAAAGAGAATGGCTGAAAACAACCTTAAAATTTACCTCACCCTATCCCTGCTCAAAAGAGGGAATCATTCATAGTCGTTCAATGGTGCGCGATCGGCTCTTCCTTCTACCAACAAGGGCGACTGGGAGAAGCTATCTCTCCCAGCCCAAAAAGACTAGCCCACCAGCTTCTTCACCATCCCCAGCAACCGCGCAACATCTTCCGGACGCGTATTCCCCGAGGCTTTATCAATGATCGAACTGTAGATATGCGGGATCACTTTCTCTACGCCAGCATCCAGCGCAATTTTCAGGATCGCTTCAAAGTTATCCAGATCGATCCCGCCCGTCGGCTCTAGCCAGAAGTTCTGTTTCGCACAGGCCTTAGCCACATACTCAAACTCTTCACGGCATTTCAACCCGCCCATTGGGAAGTATTTCACCGAGCTGCCGCCCATATCTTGTAATAACGCAATCGCGGACTCGACAGGCACAATAGCATCAGGCCCTTGACAACTCAGCGGGCCGGTCGAGATTTTCACCTGCCCAACCGTGCCGGTAGGCGACACTAAACCATTCACCACCGATGCATTCTGCCCAAGCATTCCACGGCTGGTGCCCACGCCGGTAAATACCTGATTCACATGCTGTGGCTGCACTTGCGCTGAAATCTGCGACACCATCAGCGATTGGTTAGGATCACCAGCGCCCAGCCCCACGGAAAGCGCATTATTAATCAGCGCTGAGTATTCCTTCATATCCGCCACGGCAGAAGAAATGTCAGGGTAGTCTTTCGATAACACCCCAACCAGCACATAGCCTTCGGCCGCTTCATAAATTTCTCGGGCGTTCTCTTTGGAACCCGCCAACACGTTCAGGCAAACACGATTTTTATAAAATTTAGGTGTCAGTTGCATCAGTTAACTCCCTTAATTAGAACAATGCTTTAATACACTGGTAAACGGTATGCAGCTGCTCGGCGCTAACGCTACGCACATCCACTTCGATTTTTCCTTCGTTAGCCTTATAGCCACGGAAATAAATCGCGGGATCGCCGTTCTTCAAACGGTCAACGATCTCCTGCGTGCTGATCCCCAGCGCCGCATGATCGAACGCGATTTCAGTACGAGCGATATCGCGGCCGGCGCTGTCCCAAACGACTTTGGCCTGTACGCCGTTAAGTGAGTTCAGGTTCTCGATAAACGCCGTCATTTTTTCGACCATCTGCTGGCCGCTCTCTTTTTCAAGCGTCATATAGCTGGCGATGGCCTGAGTGAGGCCAAGAATGCCCTCTTTGCCCACTTTCATCGCACGCCCAATCCCATTGGACTGCAGCTTCACCCACTCAACATACTGCTGCTTACCAATCACCAAACCACTGGTTGGGCCTTCAATCGCCTTAGCACCGCTATAAATCACCAGATCGGCCCCCATGTGGTAATAGCACTGCAAATCCTCTTCCGCCGCCGCATCAACAATAAGCGGCAATTGGTGAGCTTTCGCGACTTCAGCTGCCTGTGCCACATTCAGCATGCTTTTCTGCACACAGTGATGAGATTTGATATACAGAATAGCGGCCGTATTTGGCGTGATCGCCGCAGCCAGCTGTGCTGGAGAGCATTCATTGGCATATCCCGCCTCGCGCAGCGTACCACCGCCCAACTGCACCATGGTGCCCACCGGTGCACCAAAGTTCACGTTATGACCTTTTGGTACTACGATCTCGCTGGGTACATCATGCGGATGCGCATGCAGGTTTTCCAAACGGTACAGATTATCTTTAACGATTACCGCAGCCACCGACTGAGCGATCCCCGCAGAAGCGCAAGACACCACCACCGCATCTTCCACGCCAAGCAAATCAGCAATATAGCGGCCGGTTTTATTCACCAAATCTTTGACTTCAAAATAGTGATTCAGGCCAAAATTGACGGCTTCAACCACGTCTTCGCGCGGCGTCGAAACGCCTAAAATGGTCATACGGCCTGAAGTATTGATCACCGTTTTCAGGTTATATTTCTGGTAGATAGACTGATTAGAAGACATTTCTGGATTCTCCATCCTGAGTAAGCATTGGCTGCCCTGCCACAATGGCGGCCAGCGGCAGGATTAGGGTTTGCCCGCTCCTGCTTTGTTGTTCTGAGTCTGCAAAAACCTGCGCCTGTTCAACCACATCAAAAATCGTAAAGTCAGCGTCGCAGCCCACGGCTAAGCGGCCTTTATTTGGCAAACGCAGCGCCTGTGCGGCATTTTTGGTGACGCAGTTAATGATGTGTGGCAACGAGAGTCCCACCAGCAGGAATTTAGACATCACGTAGGCCAGGCTATAAACTGGCCCCTTAATACGATTTTTACAGTAGATATCAGAGCTAATGGTGTGCGGGTAAATCCCCTGCGCGATAGCCACTTCAGCCACATCAAAACTAAAGCTGGCGCTACCGTGCCCAACATCGAGTAAAACACCGCGATCCAACGCGCGCTTCACCGCGCTGCGTAACTCCCCTTCAGGGGTCAAAATGCGGTTCGGTTTGCCGTTATAGCAGTGGGTAATGATGTCACCCTGAGTGAGTAAATCGGCAATGTCATCGAGGTTGGGTGGATTGTTACCAATGTGCACCATCAGCGGTAAACCGCCGTTATTGGCCTGAATTTCTTTGGCTCGAACCAGTGGTTGGATCCCATTTTGCTGCACTACGCTGCTGCTCATTCGCGCCTTAATACCGACCACAAAGCCTTGATGCGCCCGAATTGCCTTATGCGCCAGCGCATCATCAATATCATTCATATCTCCCAGCTCATTTTGGCGCAGCAGGCCAATGCGGGAGATATTGAGAAAGGCAAACACGTTGGTTTTAGCACTACGGGTTAGGCGATAAAACTCATCGATGTCATCAGCGCCGGTGCTTCCCGCATCAACAACGGAGGTCACGCCGCTGGAAACACCCACCAGATCGGGTTCGTCGTTATAAATGGGAGAGGAGGGATAACAATGGGTATGGGAATCAATCCAGCCTGCACTGAGGAAATATCGGCCTTGCAGATCGAGTGTTCTCGCTGCCGTCGCGTTATGTTCCAGTGAGCCTAGCGCCGCGATTTTTCCCTCTTTGACAGCAATATCCATCACGCTGCCGTCAGCACATTTTCCCTGTTTAATGATTAAATCGTACATCGCACACCTTCTTACTTCTTAGTTCAGGTGAAGAGTGTCCCGCGCCATGGCGCGGGCATTGAGGAGATTTAAATAGTTAAATCGCGACTGGGAAAATTGAGCCAAAAATCATGGCACCCAGAATTGCACCACCGGTGATCGGTTTCTGCCAGAGATAGAACAGCAGAGCGCCAATCAGTGAGCCGATACCGATAGGAATGGACGCGGTAATCGCAGACAGAATAATCAACGGCCCCAAAAAGCGACCGGAAGCATTCCCCGCGCCCATCATGACGTCAGCACCGTAGGTGGAGTTGCTCTGATTGATGGTAAATTTTCGTGCCAAAATAATCAGGTAGCCAATCGCTAAACCAATGGCCAAGCCAGTTGCCAGCGAAGCACCAAAGTTCTCTACCGGATAAGCAAAGCCGGCCCCGAGTAGCAATGCAGGAACCCCCAAACCAACGCCGGTTTGGATAGCGCCGCCGATATCCAGAATCCCCACCAGAGAACCTTCGATAATACGGGCAAACAGGAAGCTCGCCCCGAATGCCGCGACCGCACCGTAAGAACCCGTATCGATACCCGCTCGCAGCATAGAAACAAACGCCACTTCGTTAAATGCGCCGATGCCATACAGGTAGTACATATGTGTACCGGCGAACACACCGGCAGAGAGCAAGCCAACAAAGATCGGGAATGACCAGTCGGCGTACCAGAAGTTATTCTTTAATTTCTCGTCCATTATCTGTACTCCGCCTGATTATTTGCCGCTAAGGGTGTTGTGGATTTGGTCTAACCAGAACGGCACACCAAGATGGAAGGACTCCAGCATTTTCATGTCGAAGCCACGGAAGAACCCGCTCAGCACGAACAGCAGCACGATAACCGCCATCATGATCTTAGTGACCTTGTTCCAACCGCTCTCTTCCACGCCTTTACCAATCAGGATGCCCAATACCAAACCTGGTACGGCGTTCCCCATGATAAGCTGCGCCAAACCACCGAAAATCGTGGCCCAGAAGCCAGAGCGACGTCCTGCATCAATGGCGGCTAACCAGAAAATTACTGGCA
>Ga0308165_1005629_pt1 | contig 11478 bp, 6 predicted proteins | sample PhyWR2_FD_201032 | JGI IMG/M metagenome (GOLD analysis project Ga0308165, IMG submission 201032) | Phyllosphere microbial communities from UC Gill Tract Community Farm, Albany, California, United States - DLSLW.R2 | ecosystem: Host-associated > Plants > Phyllosphere > Unclassified | place: USA... | reverse complement strand
CTGCGAAACATTTCGACCTTATTGGTAGGTTTTGTGGTTTTCAGCATTCTTTGTTTTTGGGTGGTTTCGCCGTTCATCATCGATTTTTTAACTGCGGGAAAATATAACGATGCCGTTAAGTATGCCAATACCCTTGTAATTACCAGTGGTTTAATGATTGTGTTTTCCATTTTCGATGCCATAATAAATGCACTACAGGAAACAAAAAAGCACCTCATCATCAACGGGATAACGATGGTGTTTTGCCTTGTGTCGTATTATATCGGGAGTTTATATTTCAACCAAATGGGCGTTGCGGTTGCATCGGTGCTCACTTATATCTTTTTAATACTGTTACAAACCCTGTTTATAGTAAAACGATACAAAAATCAGGGTAAAATTTCTTCAGATTTAAACTTATCATAATGCTTTCAGATAAATCAGCTGTATTATTAATCACCTTTAACCGTCCAGATACCACTAAAATAGTATTTGAGGCCATTAGGGCCTATCGGCCAGAGGTGCTATACGTTTTTTCTGACGGGCCGCGGGCCGATCGGTATGAAGCCGACTCGAAACTTATTGAAGAAACACGTGCAATTTGCAAAGCAGTAGATTGGGATGGCAAGTTGGTTACGCGTTTTATGGACGAAAACCAGGGCTGCGGCGCCGGGGTTTCGGGTGCCATTAGCTGGGCTTTTGAAACGGAAGAAAAACTGATCATTTTAGAAGATGACTGCGTTCCATCGCTTTCTTTTTTTAGCTTCTGCAATAACCTGTTGGAAGAACACAAGTGCGATAGCAGGGTAATGCACATCGCCGGTACCAGATGGAATGAAGAGTTTAAGCTTAATGCAAAAAATAGCTACTTCTACAGTAAATACGCTCACATTTGGGGTTGGGCTACATGGAAACGGGCATGGAATAATTACGATTTCCAAATGAAGGATTGGCCCAACTTTAAAAATACCGGCGTTTTAAATAAGGTACTGAACAATTATTTTCCCCTGGTAAAACGATGGGATTTTATGTTTGATAATATTTACAAACAAACAAAAAAACACACCTGGGATTATCAATGGCAATTTACCATGTTCAAAAACAATGGTTTATGCATTACGCCAATGAAAAACCTGGTGACCAACATTGGCGATGTAGGTGTTCATTTCAGTGAAACAACCAGCGCTCATCATCGCGAGAGAAATGAACTCGACGAAAAGTTGGTGGCCCCGAAATACTATCATGCAGAATACGACTTTGATGAGTACCACGGCAAAACCTTTTTTTTAAATGGAAGGAGCAAACCGCGATTAATTTACGACCAATTAGAGGGCTTTTTCAAGCGAAAAATTAAAAGCTAAACACGGAATTTCAAATCAAAACATTGACCGATAAAAAGAATCCAACTAACCGATTGCAAAATTAGTTAGTCAAGCAAACAAACAATGAGGGTTTTACATATTACATTTTCTGACTCGGGTGGGGCAGGTACCGCTGCATTGCGATTGCATAAAGGCTTACTGGCCAACGGCATCACCAGCAAGCTATTGGTGTTGGAGAAAAGAACAGACAGTACCGGCGTTTTTGAATATCCTAAAATGAACAAGTACTTTATTTTGTGCTTAAGGGTACTAAAAAAGTTGGGGCTGCCTTTAACCCTTGAGCATAGAAACGATAATTTGTACAAAAGTTTTGAAGGCAATTTTGAATATTTTTCTTTTGCTAAAACTTCGTTTGTCGATTTGCCAAACCATCCGCTGGTGGTTGAAGCCGATGTAATCAACCTGCACTGGATCCCCAACTTTGTGGATTACGCCACATTCTTTGAAAAAGTGGGCAAGCCAATTGTTTGGACACAGCACGACATGAATGCCTTTCAGGGCGGGTTTCATTACAAACAAGATGATTTGAGAAACGATCATCTGGCAAAATACAATAATGAGCAATACCAGTGTAAATTGAAAGCATTGGCTAAGGTTGATTCAAAAAACCTCACTGTTGTTTCACCATCTAAATGGATGTACAACGAGGCGAAGAACTCGCAAATACTGGGTAAGTTTCCGCATTTGCATATTCCGAACGGGCTCGATCCGGCAATCTTCAATTATAAAGACGATGCAGGCTTTAAGCAAAAATTGGGTTTAGATAACAAGAAACTCACCGTGCTATTTATTTCAGAAACCGTAAAAAGCATCAGGAAAGGATTTAACCATATCGTTGATTTGGTTAATGACGAATTTATCGCCTCACGATGCGAATTTATCGCCGTAGGCAGTATTAAAAATGCTGAAAAGGTTAAAGGCATTACTTACCTGGGAAATATCAGCTCCGAACAACAAATCAGCGAGATTTATAATGCGGCCGACGTATATCTGCTGCCCAGCAAAGAAGATAATTTACCGAACGTAATGGTCGAAAGTTTAGCATCCGGAACTCCCGTTGTAGCCTTCAATATTGGTGGAATTAAGGATCTGGTAGAAAATGGCGTAACAGGCTACCTTTCTGATGACCTCACTACCGCAGGCTTAAAAAAGGCACTCGAAAACCTGATGGCTAATTACCAACTGATCAATAGAAAAGAAATATCCGACAGAATTGGTGCAAAATACAGTATGGCTGCCCAGGCAAGAGCCTATACCGATGTTTACATGGAAGCTGTTAACGAAACAATACTGGTATAAATGAAAGAAGAATCTATAATTTGGATATTGATAAAAATTATGGCGCTCGCCGTAATTGGCCCCTTTACGTACTCTATTTATTCGATGCCTGTCGTAATCGCAGCATTTTTGGCTATTACCGCCATTTTTTTTGTAACGTTATTTCAAAAGCAATACTTTTCGTTTTTAATGCAACTGTTTATTTGTAACCATTTTACCTATGGTTACGAAATTGGAGGCACGTTTAACCTGGTTGCCTTTGTAGCCCTGTTTGCTTACCTGTTTCTGTATGGGAGCGAGTTTTTTTCTGAAACCACGCTGAGCAAAACCTTCATATTTCTTATTTCGATGTTTTTGGTGATTCAAATATTCAGTTTGATCAACAGCGGCACGCCAACCGGCCTAAAAGTGGGTTCGTTTTTTGTATTGTTCAACTTTTTCTTTCTGTTTTACTTTTGCTCAAAAATTAAAATCGATACCAACACTTACCCCAAATTTATTAAGGTAACGGCTATCTATTTTATTTACATGTTTATCCTTTCTATCAATCAGCGGTACGAATACTTTGTATCGCCGTATGAGTTTTTTCCCAATACAGGGCCAAATGCCAATTGGGAGTTTGGCATACCACGAAGTGCGGGTACGCTGGGCAATTTCGAATATTATGCCGAGTATTCCATCTCAATGATTGCCCTTTGTCTTCCCGGCCTGTTATCGGGCACGTTTAAAAAAGTGAGCCTTTCGTTCTTCGCATCAGCACTGGCATTAATGGTGCTATCCGTTTTGGCCATCGTGTTGTCGGGCACCCGTTCATCAATATTATTGCTCCCTTTTTTAATCATTGCTGCCGTGTTTTTCTTAGGCCGCAGATTACGCATTACTAATATTGCTATCGGAGTGGCCGTAACCGTAATATTTTTTGCCGTTAACAGTGTGCATACCATTGTCGATTTTTCCATTTTTTCCAAGCGGAGCGAAGAAGTTGATATGAAACACGTTTCGTTATCGAGCATTATGAGCGGAAAGGATATGAACCGTGGCGACATATTTGCTTACGGTTTTAAGAAAATGGAACAAGCCTCGGTTCTTTTTGGCGACGGCTTTTTCGCTAACAGAAAACAATACGTGATCAATCATTTCGGCAGAGTACGCGAAGACGATATTCCCGATTATCATAACCTGTACATGAGTTCTGTGGTGCTTTGGGGCTACCTGGGAGCCTGTATTTTGGTATTCTTCTTTTTTTACAGCATGTATAAGGGCTTCAAACTGTACAGCAAGCTCAAAAAGCAAAACTTCTTTCTGGTCGATCTCCTGCTGGGGTTTAATCTCCTTTTCCTGTTCTTTATGGTCAATCAGTTTAAGATTCAATTTATCAGAGATACCAATTATTTTATGCTAATGCTTTTACTTTTAGTATTTTACAATTCGTTAATCCATTTGTTATCCCAAAAAATTGTAGTTGTTCCAACCAATCAAATCAAATTGTATGAAAATAGCAATACTGCTCACAACCTATAACCGGAGAGATAAAACGGTGGCCTGCATTAATAGTTTGAAGGCGCAAAAGGATGTTAGCGACCTCGATCTTGCCGTTTTTTTAACCGACGACAATTCTGCGGACAATACCGTTGAAGCGGTGACGGAGATTTTTCCATCGGCCAACATCTTACACGGAAACGGTTCGTTGTTTTGGGCGGGAGGCATGCGCAATTCGTGGAACGAAGCCTTGAAACAACAGTTCGACTTTTATTTACTGTTAAACGATGATACGCTGCTGTCTACAAATGCACTCCGTACCCTGGTAGATACTTACCAAACCATCTATAAAAAGACCAATACCGAAGCCATTATTGTGGGCAGTACGAGCGAGTTCGGCGATTCGAAAATTTCTTACGGCGGCAAAAAGTTAACTTCAAAATATACGATTAAGTATGCAACCGCTTTTAGCGAAACCGAGATTATGGAATGCGACCTCGGCAATGCAAATATTATGCTGGTTCCACATGCTATTGTACATAAAATAGGCATTCTATCTACAGTTTATACCCATGGCATTGCCGATTACGATTATACACTGCAGGCAAAGCGCAATAAATTCGGCGTATACGTTGCACCCGGTATTTTGGGCCATTGCAGCGACGACCACGGCAACAACTGGAAATCGCAAAATTCGACGCTTAAAGAACGGATTACGTTTTTAAAAAGCCCCAAGGGTTTGGCTTACCATGAGCACCTGCATTTAATCAAAACATTTTTTCCCCTGTCGTTGCCCATGGCATTTATAAAACTGTGGCTCAAAACCCTATTCCCTTTTATTTGGGATAAATTTAAAACAACACATTAACGCTCAAAATAAATGGAAAGAAAACCTATCCACGTTTCCTATTTAACACAAGTACCCGGTCCGTACCGCGAAAGAATGCACGAGCTCGTTTCTGAGTTCGGCGATTTTTCTTACGATGTAATCTACTGTGCAAAAGTAGAGCCGAACCGTAAATGGAAATTAAGCTATGGCGATTATCCTATGTATTTTCTGGCCGAAAAAGCCGAAACCTTTCGCCACAACAATTTAAATGTTTGGGCACTGTTAAACAAGCTCAATCCTACAATCTTAATTATAACCGCCTTTAAGCCAACCATGTTATATGGCGTAATCTGGTGTTTATTAAGAGGCCGCAAAATTATTGTTTACAACGATGGTACCTACGATTCTGAACAGCACCTTTCGTTTACCCAAAAACTAATCAGAAAGTTGGTTTATAAGGTTACAAGTGCCTTTATGGCCCCCGGCAAAGGAACTGTAGACTTGTATAAGAGCTATGGCGTTGCCGATAAAAAAATATTTAAAAGCTGCTTATGCGTAGATAATACCCAATTCGACTACCAGCCCATACAAGAAAGGCCATATCATATACTGTATTGCGGGCAAATTACCGAGCGGAAACTTCCGTTTTTGTTTACCGATGTTGCTATTAAGTTAAATAAAGAGATTCCTAATTTTAAGGCATTAATTGTTGGCGATGGCGCATTAAAAGATGAAATGCTGCTTAGGCTCGATAAAAACAATGTCGAATATCATTTTGCAGGATTTTTAGATCAACAATCATTGTTGGCGTATTATGCCAAGGCGAAAGTGTTTTTATTTACCACCATTGACGATGTCTGGGGAATTGTTGCAAACGAAGCCTGTGCCAGCGGAACGCCGGTAGTTACCAGTAAAGAAGCCGGCGTAGCAGGAGACCTTATTTTAGACGGAGAAAATGGATACGTTTTGCCTTTAGATGCAAATATATGGGCTAGTAAGATTAAGGCATTGCTCGAAAACGAAGCGCAGTTGAACAGCTTCTCAGAAAAGGCAATGGAAATTGTAAAACCGTTTAATCACGAGCAAGCTGCTGATGGATTAAGGCAGGCGGTTCAATTTACGCAACCTGCCACAAAGAATAAACCTGCATTTACACCGCTTAACATACTATAATCCATCCGAAATGGAGCTGAAAGACAAAAAAAAATACAAGGTTTTGTTCGTATTGCACCTGCCACCTCCGGTGCACGGTGCAGCCATCGCAAACAGTTATATCAAAAACAGTAACCTCATAAACAGCGATCATGAAACTGATTATGTGAGTTTGGCAACCAATACCGTATTAGACCAGACAGGAAAAGGAAGCTTTAAGAAGTTGATCACCTTTGCAGCTATTTTAAAGAATATTACCCGCCTTTTACGTTCAAAAAAATACGATCTGTGCTACGTTTCGTTAACGGCCAGCGGTCCGGCTTTTTATAAAGATGCAATTGTAGTAGCTCTGCTAAAGCTGTTTAAACAAAAAATAATTTATCACTTTCATAACAAAGGTGTTTCCTTTACCAGGCAAAACGCAGTTAACCAAGCACTCTACAAATTTGTGTTCAAAAATACCAAAGTGATTCTGTTGTCGAAATACCTTTATCCCGACATTGCAAAATACGTGAGCGAAGATGATGTATATTACTGTCCTTATGGCATCCCTGCAAGTACAATAGTTCGCGATTCGGTAGGTTTTAAAGAAACAGACAACCACCTTAGTCTCCTGTATTTATCGAACATGATGATTGAGAAAGGCGTATTCGTTTTACTGGAGGCCTGTTCCATCTTGAAGTCTCAAAACGTAAAATTCAGGTGTAACTTTGTTGGCGGCTGGACGGATATTACGCCGGCCGAATTTGAGCGCTATCTGGTTGACCACGATCTGCAGGATGTAGTGGTGGCGCATGGACCAAAGTATGCCGAAGAAAAGCTGGCCTTCTTCGATAACTCCGATGTGTTCATTTTTCCAACCTTTTATCATTACGAAACCTTCGGTTTGGTAAACCTCGAAGCCATGCAGCACAGCATTCCGATAATTTCTACTAAAGAGGGCGGAATTCCTGATGTAGTTGTCGATGGTGAGACCGGTTTTTTGGTCAACAAGCAAAACCCAACAGAGCTCGCCGAGCGGATTTCGTACTTCGCTTCGCACCCGATGGAAGCAATAATTATGGGCGAAAAAGGGAAAAAACGATTCGATGAACACTTCACTATGGAAAAATTTGAAAAAAATATTTCAGAAATCATTACAAAAGCCATTTCAAACAATTAGTTTTTCCCGTATTATTTGTGATACAAAATGGAAAAAATAAATTTTGAAAACGGCGAAATTTTGAAAAAAACGCGGATTTTTGGATTGTCATACTAATGTCGATTAAATTTTAGGGAAAAACATTTTAAAATATTTTTTGTTTAAGATCCTCTTGTTTAGTTCTTTATAGGGTATTAATTTGCTACCTTTGTGCCACACCAGCAAATTAATTTTATTAATGATTAAGATTCCCGTAGATCATTGTCTAAATTATTGCACTCTCAAAATGGTATGCATCAGACTTTTTATCGGTGTAGTATTTGTTCTAACCTGTAACATTTGTGTTGCCAGCACTTATTATTTTTCTTCATTATCCGGCGACGACAGCAGGTCGGCTAGCGAGGCACAAAATCCAGCTACACCATGGAAAAGCCTAAGCAAGCTCAATGCTTATTTTAGCAGCTTGAAATCCGGAGATGTTGTTTCCTTTAAACGCAATGAAAGCTTTTATGGTACCATTAACGTAAATACCTCGGGCATTACCTTTTCGGCGTTTGGAAGCGGCAACAACCCAGTTATTACTTCACTTGTCAACCTTACCCAATGGCAATCTGTCGGAAACGGCGTTTACTCGGCCACCAACGCACAACTCGGCTCGTCGGTAAGTGTTTTCACATTAAATAGCGCCCTGCAAGAACTTGGCCGGTACCCAAACAGCGATGCTGCAAACAAAGGCTATCTCAAGTTCGAATCGCACAGCAATAATTCCATTACCGATAACGAACTAGGCACTGCAACCAATTGGAAAGGGGCAGAGGTAGTGATTCGTAAGGTGCATTGGATTTTAGACCGCCATCCGATTACTTCGCACAATGGCAATACTTTGGTTTACGATCAAAGCTCGAGCCCTTATACGCCTAGCGATAATTACGGATACTTTATCCAGAACGATCAACGTACCCTTGATAAGATGGGAGAGTGGTATTATAACGCCGCGGCCAAGAAAATCTACGTTTACTTTGGAACCAATGCGCCCGCTTCGTACACTGCAGAAGCCAGTACGCTCGACAATTTGGTTACCTTAAGCGGATCGCCGTCGAACATTGTTTTCGAAAACCTTACTTTTAAGGGGGCAAATGCTAATGCTTTTTCACTTACTTCCGGAAATGGCATCAACATTCGCAATTGTACGATAGAATTTTCGGGCAATACAGCGTTAAAGGCAAACCAGGTTACCAATTTAACTGTGCAGGGCTGTACCATAGCAAACTCATTAAACAATGCAATAGCCCTTAGCGATAACTGTACAGGCGCTGCCTTCAAAAATAACACCATTAATAATACTCTGCCGTTTTCGGGCATGGGCCAAAGTGGCGATCATAATGGAATTGCAATTTACGCCAGGGCCAACAATACAACCGTCGATCATAACAGCATTACCAACACCGGCTACGTGGGGATTTATTTTGGCGGAGAGAACACCCATATCAAAAATAACTTTGTAAACAACTACTGTTCTGCTAAAGATGATGGTGGAGGAATATACACCTTTACTGGTGTTGTCAATACATCGTACACCAACCGGTCAATTGTCGGCAATATTATTATTAACGGCATTGGCGTAAAGGAAGGTACAGATTCTGAAAACGGCAGTGCCGAGGGAATTTATCTCGATGATAACGTGTCTGGCGTAACCGTTTCTAACAATAGCATTGGCAACGTAAGTAACAACGGTATATTTATACATAATGCCCGTAATAGTACCGTTACCAATAACACCATATTTAGTTGCGGGGCCGCTTTGGCAATGGCCAACGATAACCTGGGGAACGATATTAGGAATGTTAACGTCAACAATAACATATTTTTTGCTAAAACGGCAACACAATGGGCCTCAAAAATGATTTCCGTTAAAAACGATTTATCAAGTTTTGGTCCGCTCGATAACAATTATTATCAAAGGCCGTTTGACGACGACAAAGTTATCCAAACCCAACAATTTATCGGTGCGCCATCTTTTATTGGGCAAAGTTTGGCCTTAACGGAGTGGGCGGGGCAATACAAACAGGATGCATCATCAAAAAAATCGCCAATAGCACTACCCAACTATACGTTTAACAAAACAATAGGAAACAATAAGGTAGCAAACGGAAATTTTGATGCAAACGTTTCGGGGCCATTATTTTACGCCACATCGGGTTCGGCAAACGGAACCTGGGATAATTCGAACAAGTTATCGTCTGGCGGCTCAATCAAATTGACCAGTAGCAACTCATCGTTTTTTATTATCAATAGCGGTGCTGTCGATGCCTCTAAAAAATATATATTACGTTTTACCGCAGTAGGAAGTAAAGACGCGATTATTAACGCTTTTTTACGTCAATACAATAGTCCACATGCAACAATTTCTACCGTTAGCAGCTTTAAAATTTCGGGTACTGCGAATACTTACGAGTGTTTGTTTTCGTTTCCTAAAACCGAGGGAAACAGTTGCGTAACATTTGGATCTGAAAACACAGGCTTAACTTATTGGCTGGATAACATTCAGCTTTTCGAGGCCGATGCAAGCATTTCAAACCCCGATGATTACATCCGCTTTGAATACAATGCCACAGACGCCGCAAAAACGGTTGCTTTAAGTGGGGCATATATCGATCCGAAAAATGCATCCTACTCCGGATCTGTCGCCCTTGCGCCGTACACATCAATAATTTTGATGAGGACCTCTGCAACAGCACCACCGCCAACAACCCCAAATGCGCCAATTGTAACGGGCGATGATAAAACCAATATCTTATCGGGTAAGCACGACTTATACGCATCAGACATTGTGGTGAGCGAAAATGGCGGTGCATTTCAGGCCTACACCGCGGCAATAAACGTAGGCAACGTTGACAGGCCGGCCGGCTACTGGAAATTTAAGATTAAGGCGGCCGACGGCCGAAACGAAAGTGCCGAAGCGCCAAGCCCGGCATTTACCCTGGAGACGATTACGCCCACACCGCCGGTGATGCTGGCCGACGATGCCAAAAATACCTTATCGGTTTCGCACGCCGTTTACCCGAACGAGATTGTGTACAGCGTAAACAACGAAAGCTATCAGCCGTATGCCGGCGAAATTCATGTTGGCAACACTGCGGTTCAGCAAGGTTATTGGAAATTTAAAATCAGGTCGGCAAAAGACAGAAACGAAAGTGAGGTTGTAGTTAGCCCTGTATTTACCCAGGTTACAACGCCAACTGCGCCCGTAGTTGTAGCTAATGATGAATTAAATACTTTAACCGCCAGCCACGATACCTATGCCTCGGGGCTGATGGTAAGCATAAACGATGGTAGCTACCAACCGTACACCGGACCGATCGATGTGGGCAACGTTGCCCGACCGGGTGGTTACTGGAAATTTAAAATAAGCGCTTCGAATGATAGAACGGAGAGCACCGTGGTTAGCAGCCCTGCATTTACCACATCAATCATAACAACAACCCCGGCTCCACCAAGCCTTAAGGCAGATGACAATGCCAACACCCTTGCCGCTTCGCACAGCAATTACCCGGCTGACATTATGTTCAGCGAGAACGGTGGCACGTACCAGTTATACACTGGCGTAATCAACGTAGGTAATATTGCCCGACCGAGTGGTTATTGGAAGTTCAAGGTCCGATCTGGGGAGGGGCGGACGGAGAGCAGTATAGTTAACAGCCCCGCCTTCACCGAAACAATCATAACAACCCCGGCTCCACCAAGCCTTACGGCAGATGACACTGCCAATACCCTTACCGCTTCGCAAAACAATTACCCCGCCGACATTATGTTCAGCGAGAACAATGGCACGTACCAGTTGTATACTGGCGTGATCAACGTGGGTAATGTTGCCCGACCGAGTGGCTATTGGAAGTTCAAAGTCCGATCTGGGGAGGGACGGACAGAGAGCAGCATTGTCAGCAGCCCCGCCTTCACCGCATCAATCATAACAACCCCGGCTCCACCAAGCCTTACGGCAGATGACACTGCCAATACCCTTACCGCTTCGCAAAACAATTACCCCGCTGATATCATGTTCAGCGAGAACGGTGGCACGTACCAGTTATATACTGGCGCCATCAACGTAGGTAATGTTGCCCGACCGAGTGGCTATTGGAAGTTCAAAATCCGATCTGGGGAGGGGCGGACGGAGAGCAGCATTGTCAGCAGCCCCGCCTTCACTGTAACAGATGCAACAATTATAACAACCCCGGCTC
>Ga0308165_1005627_pt1 | contig 11480 bp, 11 predicted proteins | sample PhyWR2_FD_201032 | JGI IMG/M metagenome (GOLD analysis project Ga0308165, IMG submission 201032) | Phyllosphere microbial communities from UC Gill Tract Community Farm, Albany, California, United States - DLSLW.R2 | ecosystem: Host-associated > Plants > Phyllosphere > Unclassified | place: USA... | reverse complement strand
ACATCATCGTAGTCAAAACGAGTGATGTCACCGCCTAATTCATTCATGATCAGTTGGTTCAAAGGACGATTGTCCTCTTCATCGGCAATCAATAATAACCCCGTATCGCCTACACCAATTTGGTTTCCGACGTGTTCGAAGAGCATTTGCGCATTTTGGATCTCTTTTGCGTCACGAGTAGCACCGATCATACTACCGCCAAACCAGCCCAGCATGATTCCCAAAGGCCCACCTAACACACCAACGAGCATCCCAATCAAACCACCAGTTGATGTCTTATTGTTTCCAGTAAAATCAAGAAAATCCTCGACTTTAAATTGATGCACGCCTTCATTGGTGTGGGTAAGAACCGCCATTTGCTCTCCTTTGATCTTTCGTTCCATATGCATCCGTTTCACTTCAGAAAAGGCTTGATACGCTTTGGCACTAGCATCAAAGTTCATTACAATGACTCGTTTTGACATAAAAATCGCTCCCTTTGGTTTATTTGTTCTTTTCTTTATTTTAACAGTAAATCATTTAAATGAAAAAAGAAACCAAAAAGACTGCTGATCATTGATTTCTTAGAGAAAATCAATGATCGGCAGTCAAAACCAATTCAACTATGAAGGATTTTTTTAAAAAAATGATGTTCTTTTAAACGCTTATTCGACAAACTCAAATTCAAAATTACCGATACGCACAATATCACCGTCTTTGGCACCTCTCGCACGCAATGCTTCATCGACACCCAATCCACGTAATTGACGAGCAAAACGCATCACAGTCTCATCGTGATCAAAGTTCGTCATTTGGAATAGTTTTTCGATTTTCTCACCGCTCAAGATCCAAGTTGCATCAGGATCGCGATCGATTGCAAACTCCGGTTCATCCGATTGGAAGCCGTAATGAACCACATCTTCTTCGATTTCTTCATCGTACAAGAGGAACTCAGGAGTGACTTCCAATAGATCCGCTGTCGCATTCAGCAAGGCATCGATTCCCTTACGAGTGACACCAGAGATTGGGAAAATCATTGGTTCATCCGCGAACTCATCCGTTTTTTCTTTTGCCAGCTGCTCTTTGAAAAGGGCTAGGTTTTCTTCAGCATCCGGCATATCCATCTTATTGGCAACGATGATCTGTGGGCGCTCTAGTAAGCGCAAGTTATGGGTCGACAATTCATTGTTGATGGATAAATAGTCTTCATATGGATCGCGCCCTTCCATGCCGCTCATATCGATCACATGTAAAATGACCCGCGTCCGTTCGATATGACGTAAAAACTGAGTCCCTAAACCAACACCTTGCGAAGCACCTTCGATCAAGCCAGGCAGATCGGCTACTGCAAAACTACGACCATCAGTGGTCGTTACCATGCCTAAATTTGGCACCAGTGTTGTAAAATGATACGCGCCGATTTTTGGTCGAGCAGACGAAATCACAGAGAGTAATGTGGACTTCCCAACCGAAGGGAAACCAACTAAACCAACATCTGCTAAGACTTTTAATTCGAGCTCGATTTTTCTTTCTTGACCGGGTTCACCGTTCTCAGCTAATTCTGGGGCTGGATTTTTTGGAGAAGCAAACCGAATGTTCCCACGGCCGCCCCGCCCGCCTTTTGCGATTACTAATGTTTGACCTTGCTCAATCAAATCACCTAATAAGGCACCTGTTTCAGCATCACGAACGGTGGTGCCTTGGGGTACTTTGATGTAAGTATCATCTGAGCCACGGCCGTGCATTCCTTTACTCATGCCATTTTCCCCGGGTTGCGCTTTAAAATGACGATTAAAGCGGAAATCCATTAATGTACGCAAACCTTCGTCTACGACTAAAATGACATCACCGCCACGTCCCCCGTCCCCACCTGCGGGTCCGCCGTCTGGGACATATTTCTCTCGGCGAAAAGCAACCATCCCGTCGCCGCCTTTTCCTGCTTTGACATCGATTGTCACTTGATCTAAAAACATGGACATTATTTGTCCTCCATTCTTTTTTTACTACCTTCTATACTTTTTGATTATCAGTTATCTCACTTTAAGTGGTTACTATTTCTCTAATAAGAAAGTCTATTTTATTGTAACGACCGAAACGCCTTTTGTCTATCTTTTCTCATGGGTTTCCGTAAGAAATCGCGAATTCTTAAGGGTTATTCTTTGACAGTCACAGGAAATCGTAGCAAACTTTTAAGTGTACCAGTACAAAATCAAAGGAGGAAACAAGAAATGACAGTAAAAGTTGGAATCAATGGTTTTGGACGAATTGGACGTTTGGCTTTTCGTAGGATCAGAGAAGTTTCTGCTGATATTGAAGTTGTGGCAATCAATGATTTGACGAGTCCAGTCATGTTAGCACACTTATTGCAATTTGACTCGACCCACGGCACGTACCCTGGAACTGTTACTGCAACGGATAATGCTATCGTTGTCGATGGCAAAGAGACCCGAGTGTACGCTGAACCAGACGCAAGCAAAATCCCTTGGGCAAAAGAAAATGGCGTCGATATCGTTTTAGAATGCACGGGTTTTTACTCTTCCGCAGAAAAAGCCCAAGCTCATCTTGATGCGGGTGTCAAACGAGTCGTGATCTCCGCACCAGCTGGTAATATGAAAACGATCGTTTACAATGTCAACTCCGACACGTTAACAACAGAGGATACTATCATATCCGCAGGTTCTTGTACGACCAACTGCTTAGCTCCGATGGCCTACTTCTTAAATGAGGAATTCGGGATCGAAGTTGGTACGATGACGACGGTACATGCCTATACTTCTACCCAAATGCTATTGGATGGTCCAGTAAAAGGCGGAAACTTAAGAGCCGCTCGGTCCGCTGCAGACAACACGATCCCTCACTCGACGGGTGCTGCCAAAGCGATCGGTCTAGTTATTCCAGAATTAAATGGCAAATTACAAGGCCACGCCCAACGGGTTCCTGTCGTCGATGGTTCTTTAACAGAATTAGTCTCAATTTTGAAAACCAAAGTAACCGCCGATGAAGTCAATGAAGCGATCAGAAAACACACCGTCGATAATCCGTCATTCGGTTACGATGACCGTGAGATCGTCTCTGGAGATGTGATTGGTACCACTCAAGGGTCTATCTTTGATCCGACACAAACAGAAGTAACCACGGCTGGGGATTTCCAACTGGTGAAAACCGTCGCTTGGTATGATAATGAATATGGCTTTACATGCCAAATGATTCGTTTGCTAGAAGAATTTGCTCGTTTATAAGCCAAAGGTCAAGCAAAAAATGCCGGTTCTTTTTTAGAACCGGCACTTTTTTATTCATTTGCAGGGTGATCGTATTTGTCCAAAAAAGCTGCAATTTTTTCTTTATAAAGGTCTGGATCTGTTTTGTAGCTTTTCGCATGCTCGGCACCTGAAACAACCCACTTTTCTTTTGGTGCATCGGTCGCGTTATACAAAATTTCCAGCATCGAATAAGGAACAAACGTATCCGCATCGCCATGGATAAAAAAAATTGGACGCGTATTCTTTTGCAGTTGTTTGACTGCATCTGCTTCACCAAAGAAATACCCCGCTCGGATTTTTGTGACAAGGCTAGTGACATTCATCAATGGAAAGGCAGGTAGACCAAACAATTGATCGAGTTGATACCCCAATTCTTCATTGACGTTGGTATACCCACAATCTTCAATGATAGAAGTGACATTTTTCGGCAAGTCTTCCCCACTGGTCATCATTACCGTGGCAGCCCCCATACTGATGCCATACAAAGTGATCGTTTCTTCAGAACCATTTTTTGTGAGTACCTCATCGATCCATTGCAAATAATCCTTACGTTCGTGCCACCCAAAACCAATATAATCTCCTTCGCTTTGACCATGCCCTCGAGCGTCTGGAACCAAGACATTATAGCCTAAATCATGATACATCTTAGCGTAGTCCGCCATCGTTTCTGCGTTCCCCATATAGCCATGCGCGATGATCGCCGTTTTCCCGCGATTCTTCTCCTCCGCCGGTAGATAAATGGCGGATAATTTTAAATCATCTTCAGAAGTTAGCTGCCACATCTCACGATTTGCTGGATCTGTAAACCAATTTTGCGATTCATTTCCCGTCTGATTTTCATCCGTACCAGGGGTATCTCCTTCCAAAAAATCTTTTTCTGAAGGAACCACCGCATAATCATAAAAATAGTTTCCTGCATACCCTAACCCCGCAATTGCTAATACAGCCACTCCGATGGCAATCTTCCAGCGCAATTTCACACTTGTCACGTCCTCTTGTTATATAGTTTACATAATATTATTATGGTTTCATCATTCCTCAAGGAAAGAACCCACTACATAAATTACCGTTTTTTGCTCATGTTTGTCAATCGCAAGCGCCCAAAAAGAAAACCATTGCCAACAATCTTTGTTGGCAATGGTTGATTTTCGTGGTAATTAGTTATTTTCGACCAATTTAAAACTTGACCAAGGTTTCAAAAATTCTAATAAGAATAGTTCCTCATCAGCGATCTTACCAACGACATTGACTCGACCATCATTTTTCATTGCTTTCAAGGCGATTTGCGTCTCCCCTTTGTATTGTCCATAGCCAGCATTATCGATCAAGACATCCCCTCTTACCATATCACGGGTATCATGAGGTGGAAATTCCTTGTCTTTATAATAGATCCGCGTCATCGTTGAACGCAAGATGTATTCCGAACGATCTCCTCGATAGCTGTGCAGATTATCGAAGAGACAAATTCGTTCATCTTCAGTGATTCCGTCAACGACATCGACTCTTAATGTCGGATAATCCGCGTGAAACGCTTCAGCCATTGCTGCCAATTCTTCTTCTGAAGCATAGGCATTTCCAACAGAGATATCATCGATCAAACCCGTCAACACTAAATGTTTGACTTGCGTAGCTAGTGGCAGATCACGATGATCTTCCAAAGAGCATAAACCATCTTGTGTTGGCCATGGACCGAAATCAGCTTCGTGAGAATTCACGAAAGCCATCGTATTTAAATTGTATTTGCGGAATTTTTCCGAACAAAAAACGAAATGGTCGTAGCCCAACCCTGAATAGCGATGAGGATAGAAGTTATGCGAGCCGAGTAAATTTTCAGTATTAGGTGAATAACTCATGATGTTATCCACGTAGCTCGTACCACTGCTCATATTGATTTCGATTTTAATCCCGTAAGGATTACGCGTCATTTTGGCTTCTTCTGAACCAGTAAAACCAATATCTAACCGAACACCGTAAGCCCCCATCTCATCAAAGAAGGATAAATCATCATAAGAAATACCTAGCTGTTCGAATAAACCAGGATTGATATCTACCATGACTTCCATTCCTAACTGATTGGCATAATCCACGACTTGTTTAAAGTCTGCCAAGACTTTTTCTTTGTCATCGTTGATTTGCAGCAAACTGGTAAATACCCGTTTAAAGCCGTATTTGTGTGCCAAGTCTAAATACGCTTTGTCCTTTTCAAACGTTTGGCGCTCTGGATAAATCGATATCCCTAATTTTCCCATCAAAAAAACCTCCTGTAAATTCTATCCGTTTATTATAATGAATCCTCTTTCATTATAGCAAACATCTAAAAAGTGGTCTACACCTTTCCACCTGTTTCTTTCTCATTCCACAAAATCTGCGCTTTCTTCTATGTCTCTTTTTTGTTATGATTATCATTAAGAAAACTGGAAGGAATGAAAGAATGAAAAAAATCCTATTCACACTGACAGCAGCTGCTAGCCTTTTATTATTAGCTGCTTGTACAGGTTCAAGTACCACCGATCCCTCATCAAGCAATTCGGCAGAAAGCACGTCAACCTCAGAATCCGTTGACTTGAATGCCCTGGAATTGCCGCAATTATCAACGGATGTGCAAGAGAATGAAGCCTTAGTTGAAATGGTGACGGAAGAAGGCTCGATCAAAATCAAACTTTTCCCAGAGATCGCGCCCAAAGCAGTCGAAAACTTTTTGACCCATGCCAAAGATGGTTATTATGACGGCTTGACTTTCCATCGTGTCGTAGAAGAGTTTATGATCCAAGGGGGCGACCCTAATGGTGATGGCACTGGCGGAGAAAGCATATGGGGCGAAGGATTCGGCGAAGAATACTCGAACCAGCTTTATCACTTGCGAGGCGCATTGGCAATGGCAAAATCAAGTGCGCCAAACAGCCAAGGCAGTCAATTCTACATCGTTCAAAATGATCAAGACGTATCCGACGGTCTAGCGATCCAACACTATCCTGAAAAAATCATCGAAGCCTACAAAAATGGTGGAACACCACAATTGGACGGTAGCTATACCGTTTTTGGTCAAGTGATCGAAGGCATGGATGTCGTAGATAAAATTGCGCAAGCAGAAACCCAAGACTCTGGCAATGGTGAGAATTCTCAACCGGTTGAGCCAGTGAAGATCGAAACGATCAAGGTCTTACAAGAAGCCAAAGAATAAATAAAAAAAACCGCTGAAGTCTCCGATACTCGGGAATTTCAGCGGTTTTCTTTTACTTTTGGTCGCCAACTATTTAAAATTATTTTTCTATCTTTCCCTATTTACTTAGTGTTTCAAATTCCCGTTAAATCAGGCAATTACAACATGATTTACAACTAAATAGGTTTTCAGAGGTTTCTCTCTATTCTTGTTTTTCATTTAGCAATCACCAAAACAATCACCAAAAATTTAATTCCACGTTCGCTTTACCACAAGAACAAACGTTCGTATAATCCGATTAAGGAGGGATAATTGTATGAGCGTTCTAAAGCCTTATGAAGATAGAAAAAAACTCAAATGGATTGGATTTTTCTTGTCAGAACATACAGCTGACATCGCAAGAATAGATAAAGAGTTGAAGTACACCTGCCCTGCTAAGCCGGAAATGGCAGAAGAAGAAATAAATGAATTCTTACAAGCAGCAATCACAAAAAGTAAGAAGCTAGCTATACAGCTCAACTATACTATCGATGATCAATTCATGCCTGATGTTACAGGTACGCTGAAAGGTTACGATGATCTAGGAATTTATTTAGACGACACTCTTGTCCATTATGATGAAATACGAAATGTTGACTATTACTCTGAAGTAAAGTGGTTTGACGTATGAATATTATTACTATGTACGAACAAAAGTACATTGGTCTGGAAACATTTGTTGAGGAGTTTCCTGATCATGTGTCTGAATCACAAGAGTGTATTTTCGGAATTGCTTGTGTTGAATTTTATGTCTGTCTTGTTCTAAAAAAACACGATTTTCTTTACTATATAACACCTTATAATTCAATTTAAAGTAGCCAAAGTATGGCTACTTTTTTCATTAATTTGAATAAAATCGTCGACAAATATATGTATCCGATATATAATATAAGTATAGAAAGGAGTTGAAATTTTTGAGGAAACAACGAAGGGAAAAAGAAAAGTTTGAAAAGCAAGAGCAACTAACAATCAAAATTGGCTTAGTACTCGCAATACTAGCCATAATTGAAAAGTTACTCGAACTGCTAATCAAACTTCTCGACAACTAGGGATAGGGCGAAAGCCCTCCCTTCCCTTTGATTATATCATAATGAAAGGAATGAATCGAATGTCCAAGAATTTAAAAAGAAGGAAAATTTTAAATTTTGCCTTATTGATACTTATGGTTTTAATCGCCATCTCTAGCGTAATAAAACTTATTCAACTTGTAATGAAGCTTATTCAACATTTTTAGGAAGGAGTGCATACGGTGACCGAAAAGAAAACGTCTGATGCTCAACTAAAGGCATCGAGAAAGTGGCAAGAAAAGAATAAAGAACAAATGAAACACGTCCGTAATCGTTCAGGTGCCAAGGGATATATCAAAAATGCATCTCTTGAGGAATTGGAAGAATTAGAACAATTGATCGAAGAACGCAAAAAAGCTCTATACAATTAAGGATAGTTTTTTTCAAGGAGTAAAATGAAACACAGTTATAACTGATTCGGTTACTTAAATACTATACCTAGCTGCCCATTTAATTAAACAAAATGCACATTCCATAAGGTAAAATAGACATATGTAGATGAATGGAAACAACTCTTTAGAAGAAATATTTAATGATCAATATCATTAAATTCGTCATTAAGTTTGAAAATAAAATTATTCGATAGGCATATTTCTTTTCCTATTTCTTAAACTACTATATAGTTATTTTGATGACGAAACATAATTCCACATGCACGGCATATGCAAATATGCTGTGCTATTTTTTTTTTGCAAAAAACAACCACTCCCGAGGAGGAGTGGCACAATTAGATGAAAAAGTTTTTTATAAGGTAAATTAAGTATATGACCTGTTTATAAATTGTTCAAATCATTTGCTCAAAAAGAGCCAATTAGCACAAAAGTGGCTCCGCACAAAAAACTAGAGATGTTTGACTCTAATAAGGCTATGAATACTATCCTGAAATTTTTCTAGAAGTAATTCAAGCAATTTACTTTTCAACCAAAATTTCTCAAGCTTTGTTTATATCTATTTGAATTTTTTAGTGCTACAATCAAAAACGAGCAATGATCAAAAGAAGACTTCCCCAAGCCGCTTTTGCCATTGCTCTAAGTGTTACAGAGAGACCATACTTAAATGTTAGGTTAATTATTATAATATTTCAATTAAGTTGCTCTCACAAAGATATTCTATAGTTTAATTTATATAGAATAATAATAAGAGTACTAGGCCTTGTCTCTAAATTCCCCAATTTAAGCCTAGTACTCTATATTAGTGCATATGCACCATTAATATGATATTCGATTAAAATACTTATTGCAACAGAAAATGACCGTCCTTATTAAACATAAAGCAAGTCTCAAATGAGAATCAGGAAAAATTAAATTGATTGATATGAGTCAAAATAGTGACTCTATATTATTAAAATAAATCTATTTATGACGATTTTCTAATCAATAATTTCTATTAAATTGTAATCATGATAAAATATAAAAATCGAAGAGTATTAGACTCACTTCCCCAAGCATTACTGTCTAATACTCTTCGTAGAGTATTGCACGCATCTCCTAAACTATAGTATAAACTTTGTAAACGCAAGTAAAACGAATATGACTTATATACAAGCTCGCAATAGCGTGCTATTTATTTTCAGATGCTTATTACAATTATCCCCCAAAGTAACTGATCATTGATCTATAAGAAGTATTTGAGGATAATCTTAAAAATAAAATAACTGTTCGAAAAAAATTAAAAAGCCCTATCTAGCAATTAATGACAAGGCTTCTCTATTTTCTCAATTCTGTTATTTCTTCTCTTTCCTTAGCCTACTACGCTCATTACTTTTTTTGACTGTTTTTGCAGCTACCACGCTAGATAGTACTCCATCTCCTAGTACTTTATCTGTCGTTTTTTTAGCTGCTTTGTATTTCACAGCTGATTTTAAAATACTCATTTAATCCCACCTCCATATATATCAAATAATATTATAAAAATAAGATTTTTTATTGAATTTAGAAATAATTTTTATTTATTTTATAAGTATTCCCCTAAAATCATTGGAGAGAAAAGTCAACTTTATTTTATCTATCCTTTATTTATTATTGACAAGACAATACATATATAAATACGAATGCAGTCCGCTCTATGCATCATAATGATTTCTACATCATATTTTATTGATTGCTTTTGAGTACCTACCAATCTTCACTTGGACTCTACCAGCAATTGCTCATTTATAATCATTTATTGAAAAATATTAAAGAGCTCATTAGCACTAAGTAAATTAAATAAAGTTAGACCCAGCGAATTTTTAATGGTGACTTTAGATAACAAAATCAGATGGTTTTACATCTTAAGAACAAAAAACTCCCTGTCCAATTAAGGTCAGGAAGTTTTCATAAAGAAGCAAGAATGAAACATTTTTTTACTGATACGGGTACTATTATGTTACTTTCATCTAAAGCTTTTTGCAAACAAAAAGCTTACTAAGCTTAGAGAAATATACCTCATAAACGCCAATGCGTATCTCAATTTAATTATCATACTAGAAATTCTTTTCCAATACTCTCATAATTCTTCCAAACTTATCCTCTGCTTCGTCAATTTGAGAATAGCCCCATTTTTCATAAAGACCTACATGTTGTGTAACAATATAGATACTTTGAAATCCCACTTTGAGCAGTTGGTTTTCTGCGATCTTAACTAACTCTGTACTTATACCATTGCCCCTGAAATTCGGATCAACATATACTATTGCGATATACGGACTATATACTAAATCAACTATATCCTTATTAACAAATGAACAAAAACCGACAATCCGATCTGTGTCCTCAGCTACAACGATTCCTTCCCAGTCATCGAATTCGTCACCTATCATTTTGCTTGCTAAATACTTTGCGGCTTTCCAGTCAGTATTATATATTTCCGTGGCTGCCGCTAACCAACGAGAATCAGTTTTCCTTAAAACACGGTAATCCATAATGAACCTCCTGCAAATTTTATTTATTTACATTTTATATGCTCCAAGGCTATCATATTTTTTAAATTAATACATAAGATATGCTAATTTGATTTTTACTAAATTATCTAAATACTCGCTTTTCATCTTAAGAAAATGTAAAATTAAGAAAACAAAAAGAGGTGTTTGTTATGTTAGTTATTTTAAAAAGAAATTTTAAGAGTCACGCAATTCTTCGAGCTATTATTTATGTAATTTTTGGAATAATTATTGCAATTAATCCAGCTGGTTTCTTCAATTTTATTGGGTATGTACTTGCTGGGTACTTAACGTTGATCGGACTAATTAATATTCTCGAAGATTTTAAATCGAGAAAAGACTCTGGCCACTGGGGATTAGGACTATTTAGTGGGATATTTTTACTTGTATTAGCCCTTGTCGTACTTCTGTTTGCGAATACCATCGCATCTGTTCTCCCAATCTTATTAGGTTTATCCATTATTTCTAATGGGGCCTTTCAATTAGTACTAGGTCTTAATACCAAATCTGTAGCTTGGATTATCTATAGTGTAATTCTTGTTATAGGTGGTGCATTATTGCTATTTAATCCATTCACAAGCTTATTGATCCTGCTACAAGTATTTGGCTATACACTAATTGCCATGGGAATACTTGAAGTCATTGGATACTTTATGTTTAGATCTCAGTTAAATAAATAGGTCATCACTTACCAATAGAAGTTTTGAAATAATAAATATTCATTTAATCAGCTTTTGAAAGGACCTGTTTTTTTATCGACACCAAAAGCCCACTCCGTGGAATATGTGGGCAATAGAAAAATGAAAAAGCTACTTTAATGGTTAACCTATTCTATCATGTTCATAAACCTAATGGAATAAATGCACGTAAGCAAAGATTGAGTCATTTTTCCGATCAACACTATCTGTTTAATAAAAATTTAATTAAGTATATTTTGATAAATTTTCCATTACCACTTGTCAAGGGCCATAATAAAATGTTGGTTTTGGGCCATTGAAATTGTAGGTAGTTTTCTCTTTATCGTTTCGTTTCTTTTCCTTTCGTTTCACTATAAC
>Ga0308165_1005626_pt1 | contig 11483 bp, 11 predicted proteins | sample PhyWR2_FD_201032 | JGI IMG/M metagenome (GOLD analysis project Ga0308165, IMG submission 201032) | Phyllosphere microbial communities from UC Gill Tract Community Farm, Albany, California, United States - DLSLW.R2 | ecosystem: Host-associated > Plants > Phyllosphere > Unclassified | place: USA... | reverse complement strand
CCAGGCTCATGGGCGTGAGAAACAAGGCGAAGCCGAAGATATCGATCCAGATCTGCTTGCGCTTGGACAGGCGGCTGGCGATCACGTCGACCTTGACATGCTCGCCCTGCAGCAGGGTATAGCCTGCGGCGAGCAGAAAGGATGCAGCGAACAGATACCACTGCACTTCGAGAAAGGCGTTGGAACTGGTGTTGAACACCTTGCGCACCACTGCGTTCACGCCGCTGATGACGGTGGAGGCAAGAATGAGCCAGATGATGTATTTGCCGACCTGGGTGTTAAGCCAGTCGACCCCTCTCGAAAATTTGAGTAAAGCCTGCATGGTGTCTCCAATCAAAAGGCCGTTTGTCTTGCCGGGCCGGCCACGGGTAGGAGGCTTCCGGTGATTTTTTGCAAGCACCGATTTTAAAGAGCAGATGCAGGAAAATTACTACGTTCAATATAGGACTTTTACTATATTTTTAGTGCATATATTGCTATTGATTTGGTAGCAATAGGGGTTTACCTTGGTCGGGTAAATTGTCGTTTTTTTGACGTTTTTACGCCATTTTCAGTCGATGCCGAAACGGCTGCGCAAGGCGTCGCTGAAGGCCGCGCTGGCGCTGAGCGTGAGCCCCAGCGTGGTGCGCTGTCCCGTTGCCTGTGCCGCGGCAAGCTGCAGCCGGCCCGTGGATTCGTCATAGCGCACGTTCAGGGGCGCGCCGTCCTCTTGCTGCGCATGCAGGTCGAAATCCCAGTCGCCGCCTTCTTCTATCGGTCCGCGCCGGCCCGCGAACGCGCGGCTGGCCCAGCGCAGCAGCTGCTCGACTTCGGCGGTCAACGCAGGCAGGCGCTCGGCCGTGACGCTGGCCAGCGCGTCCCAGGTGGCCGTGCCTTCGTCGTCTTCGCTGTAGTCAAAATCCAGATAGTCCAGTGCCATGTGCGTTCCGCGAAAAAGCCGCCATTGTGGCGCCGGCTACATGGCCTTGAAGCGGTGGGCATAGAGCCGGCTCACGGGCAGGCGCTCCGTGCGGCCGCGCAGCTGCAGCTGCAGGCGCCCGGATTCGTCGCGCAGCGCCGCGCGAATCGCGCTGGCGCGCACCAGCGTGCTGCGGTGTATCTGCCAGAACACTTCGGGGTCGAGCTGGTCGCAAAGTTCCTTGAGCGGCGTGCGTATCAGGTACTCGCGTTCGGCCGTGAGAACGCGCACGTACTTGTCGGCGGCTTCGAAGCAGAGCACTTCGTCCACGGGCACCAGATCTATATGCGCGCCCGCGCCGGCCTGAATTACCGTGAGCCGCGCGGCCGGTGCCGGGGGCGTGCTCGGCGCCTGCAGCAGCTGGCGCAGTTGGGCCAGGGTGCGCTCCAGGTCCTGCGGCGCGGCCGTGTTGCGGCTGGACGCGCGCTGCGCAAGCAGGCGCTGCAGCCGGGCTACCGTGGTCTGCAGACGCTGCGCCTGCACGGGCTTGAGCAGATAGTCGACCGCCTGGGCTTCGAATGCCTGGACCGCGTACTGATCGTAGGCCGTGACCAGCACCAGCGCGGGAAAGGGCAAGCCGCCTTCTTGGGCATGGGGCCAGGCATCTGCCAGTTCGGCCGCGGCTTCGAGCCCGCTCAGGCCGGGCATGCGGATGTCGAAGAACAGCACGTCGGGCTGCAGCTCCAGTGCCTGGCGCACGGCACTCAGGCCGTCGCCCACGCTGGCAACGATCTCGAGTCCGGGCCAGGCGCGCGCCAGCGCCTGCTCCAGCGCCTGGCGCAGCAGGGGTTCGTCTTCGGCGATCAGCGCGCGCGCCGGGGATGTCATTGCGGGTTCTCCAGATGCAGCGGCAGCACCACGCTGCAGCGCGTTCCGCCTTCGGCGCGGGCTTGCAGCAGCAGCCCGCCCTGGTCGCCGTAGAGCGTCAGCAGGCGCTCGCGCACCTGCGCCAGGCCGAAATGCCGTGGCGCCGGACCGTTGGCGAAATCCTGCGCCGCCAGGCCCGCGCCGTTGTCCAGTACCTCGAGCCGCAACCGGCCATCCGGCGTTGCGCAGGCGCGCACCACGATTTCGCCGCCCGCGATCTGCGGCTCCAGGCCGTGGCGTATCGCGTTCTCTACCAGAGGCTGCAGCAGCAGGGCCGGCACGGCTGCGGGCGCGAGTTCGATGGGCAGCTCCAATTGGTAGCGCAGGCGTGCGCCCATGCGCACCGCCATCAGTTCGAGGTAGTCGTGCAGGCGCGCGAATTCGGTGCGCAGCGCATGCTGCGGCGCGCGCGCGCCGTCCAGCGTGGCGCGCAGATAGGCGATGAAGTGGTCGAGCATGGCCTCGGCGCGCGGCGCGTCGCTGGCAATCAGCACGCGCAGGTTGGCCAGGGTGTTGAACACCATGTGCGGCTCGAGCTGGGCTTCGAGCAGCTTGAGCCGGGCTTCGGCGGTGTCGCGCTGGCTCTGGACGATGGCGCGCTGCAGTTCCTGCGCCTTGCCGCGGTGAAACAGCACCAGGCACATGGCGATGCTGATCGCCGCAGTGAGCGCCAGCGTGGTCAGGCCCGCGGCGCTGGTCAGCGCCTGGGTCAGCGAGAACGGCTGCTCATCGCCGCGGTACAGCCGGCCCATGGCGCCGCCCAGCAGCGCGCCGGCGGCGATGCCCGCAACCACCAGCGCCGGGCCGCGCCAGCCCGCAGGCCAGGGGATGGGCTGGTGGCGCGTGAGCAGCAGCCGGCCCAGGTCGATCACCAGCCAGCTGATCAGGCCCACGCACAGCGAGTAGACCAGTTGCGCGTCCCACGCGCCCTGGCCCGTGGCCTGCAGCGCGAGCGCGGTCAGGCAGCACAGCACGGCCGTGCACAGGCCGTGCAGGCCGAAGGTCCGCGCATTGAAATGCGGCATCAATGGGGCGATGGACATGGTCGGTGGCATTGTCGCGCATCGCTGCGCGCGGCTCAGCCCTGACGCTGGCGCTGCAGCAGCCGGCGCTCGCGTGCCAGCAGGCGGTCATGCAAGCTGCCGCCGGGCAGGTGGAGCCAGACGACAGCGCCATGGATCAGCAGACCCAGGCCCCAGCCCAGCGCGGGGTAGACGGCCCAATGCCGACCCTGCTGCGCCGACAGTGCGGCCAGCAGCAGGTTGACCAGCACATAGACCGTGGCGTGAATCGCCCAGCCCATCTTCATGCCCGCGCGCCGGCGCGCCAGGCGCTCGAGCGCGTCTTCGTTCATTGCAGGGGAGGTGGAAAAGGTCATGGCAGGGCTCCGTTCGGTGAAAGCGATGGCATGACTGTGCGCGCCGGCCGGCGCTGCCGCCAGCGCCCTGCGACGGAATGCAGATGCATGGCGCGGAATGACAAAAAACAGCCGCCAATCGGAATCAGGATCCGATAGGGGAAATCTCTTGTTACGCGCCTGCAGCGCGGGCATTTTGCGGCGCGCGTCCATAATCTCAGGCTTTCAACCGCCAAACAGGACATTTCCGTGGATATCGTATTGCTGGTCAAGGCCGCCATCATGGGCGTGGTCGAAGGCCTGACCGAGTTCTTGCCCATTTCATCGACGGGTCACCTGATTCTGGCGGGCGCCCTGCTGGGCTTCGAAGGCGAGAAAGCCAAGGTGTTCGACATCGCCATCCAGACCGGCGCGATCTTCGCGGTGATCCTGGTCTATTGGCAGAAGATACGCAGCACCGTGGTCGAGCTGCCGACCAGCGCCCATGCGCGGCGCTTCGCGCTCAATGTGTTCATCGGCTTCCTGCCTGCCGTGGTGCTGGCGCTGGCCTTCGGCAAGCTGATCCAGGCCCATCTGTTCACGCCCATGGTGGTCGCGACCACGTTCATACTGGGCGGTTTCGTGATCCTCTGGGCCGAGCGCCGCCCGAACGCCTCGGTGCGCGTGCATTCGGTGGATGACATGACGCCCATGGACGCGCTCAAGGTCGGCCTGGCGCAATGCCTGGCCATGGTGCCGGGCACCAGCCGCAGCGGCGCGACCATCATCGGCGGCATGCTGCTGGGCCTGTCGCGCAAGGCGGCGACCGATTTCTCGTTCTTCCTGGCCATGCCCACGCTGATTGGCGCGGGCGTCTACAGCCTCTACAAGCAGCGCGCGCTGCTGACCGCGGCCGACATTCCGATGTTTGCCGTGGGCCTGCTGTTCTCGTTCATCAGCGCCTGGTTCTGCGTGCGCTGGCTGCTGCGCTACATCTCCAGCAACAGCTTCGTGCCGTTTGCCTGGTACCGCATCGTGTTCGGCATCATCGTGCTGGTCACGGCCTGGACCGGAGTGATCGCCTGGCACGGCGAATGAGCGCTGGCGAGTTCCATCGCCTGACGCACAACGCCACGGCCGATGTCGTGGCGTTCGCGCACTGCGTCGCGCAAACGGAGTTTCTGTTCGACCACGCCAGCGATGCGGATGCGCTGGCGCAATATCGGGCGGCCTGGCTTGACGCCGAAATCCTCAATGCGCTGGCGCTCGAGCGCTGGGACAGCGATGGCCGACCCGCGGACTGGAGCGCTGTGTGGCGCGCCGAATTCGCGCGCGATGCGGCCCACACTGTCGCGGCGCTGCAGGCGGTGGTCGCACTTCATTTCAAGCCCGCGAAGTAGCGCCCGGGCGGCTGCCCCAGTGCTTTCTTGAACATGGTGATGAACGCGGTCACGGAGTCGTAGCCCAGATTGCCCGCGACCTGCTGCACGGTCGCGCCCTCGGACAGCTGGCGCAGCGCAACGAGGATGTGCAGCTGCTGGCGCCAGCGGCCGAAGGTGAGCCCGGTTTCCTGCGTCACCAGCCGCGCAAGCGAGCGCTCGCTCATCGCCAGACGCTCGGCCCACTGTGCAAGGGAAGTGCGGTCCGATGGGTCCTTGGTCAGGCAGCGGGCCATGCGGCGTATCTTTGCATGGTCCGAGACCGGCAGATAAAGCTGCTCCACGGGCGCAGTCACCAGCAGTTCCAGCAGCAAGGCTTCGACCCGCGCACTGCCGGCTTCCCCCGCGGCCGCAAGATGCAGGATCAGCTCGCGCAGCAGCGCGCTGATGGCCAGCGTGCAGCATTGTTCGGGCATGCGCGCTGCGGCCGGCTCTATGAACAGAAAGCAGATGCGCGCGTTGTCGGTCGCGCGGTTGCTGTGCGGCATGCCGCCGGGAATCCAGACGCCGTGCTGGGGCGGCACCATCCACATGCCCTGGGGCACTTCGCAGGTCACGCTGCCGTGCAAGGCCAGCACCAGCTGGCCCTTGCGATGGCGGTGAATCGGCTGCTCGGCGTCGTTCTGCGAGATTTCCACATGCAGGCCCACGGCCGGCCGGGTGTCGAGGTCGGCGTCATAGCTGCACAGCAGGCGCGAAAGGGAGGCGTGATTTGTCATGATTTAGCGATCATCTGTCTTTTCTTCTATATTCAAGCACGACCGGGCTTCGTACAGTAAGGCTTAGTACTTCGAGCCTTAGCGATGACCACTCTGACGAAACAGCGATCCGCGCGCCACGCGGTGCTTCTTGCCGGCACCCTGCTGGTCGCCGCCAACCTGCGCGTTCCCGCCACCGGCCTGCCGCCGCTGCTCGGGCCCATCACCGAGCACTTCGGCCTGAGCACCACGGCCGCGGGAGCGCTGACGACGCTGCCGCTGCTGGCCTTTGCGCTGCTGTCGCCGTTCGCCGCGGCAATTGCGCGCCGCCTGGGGCTGGAGCGCACGCTGCTGTGCGCCATGGCGACGATAGCGCTGGGCATAGGCCTGCGCTCCAGCGGCTGGGAATGGGCTTTGTATCTGGGAACCTGGATTCTCGGCATGGGCATAGCGGTGGGCAATGTGCTGCTGCCCGGTCTCGTCAAGCGCGACTTTCCCGACAACGTGGCGGCGATCACCGGCGCCTATGTGCTCTCCATGGGAGTGGTCGCCGCCCTGGGCTCGGCCGTGGCCGTGCCGCTGGCAGATGCCTACGGCTGGCAGGCCGCGCTCGCGGGCTTCGTGCTCGTGCCGCTGGCGGCGATGGCGGTCTGGGCAACGCAGTGGCGCAGCGCCGGCGTGCCGGCACCTGCAGACGCGCGCGCGCAGCCGCCGGTGCCCATCTGGCGCTCCGCGCTGGCCTGGCAGATCACGTTCTATCTGGGCCTGAACTCGACCATTTACTACGTGGCGATAGGCTGGCTGCCGTCCATCCTGGCAGAGTCGGGCATCTCGGCCCAGCAGGCCGGAACGCTGCACGGCGTGCTGCAGCTGGCTTCGGCGATTCCCGGCCTGGTGCTCGGGCCCATCGTGCGGCGCATGACCGATCAGCGCCTGGCCGCGGCGCTGGCCGCGGCAATGTCGACCCTTGCGCTGCTGGGCTTCTGGCTGCTGCCTTCGCTTTCCTGGCTGTGGTCCGTGCTGTTCGGCATGGGCACGGGCGCGACGTTCATTCTGGGCCTGACCTTCGTTGCGCTGCGCACCCGGGATGTGGCGCAGTCGACCGCGCTGTCGGGAATGTCGCAAAGCGTGGGCTATCTGCTGGCGGCGGTGGCACCCATGGCCATGGGCGCGCTGCATGACAGGCTCGGGGGCTGGCAGGTTCCGCTGCTGGTCTGCGCGGCCCTCGCGGCGGCGGCCGCGGCCATGGGCGTGCTTGCCGGACGCAATCTGCGCATCGGTGCCTGAAGGCAGGGCAGCGTCCCTATGATGACGGTCCATGCCCGCAGCGGGCTGGCAATTCAATCAAGGAGAATTCATGGCAGCAGAAAAAGTGGCACTGATCACCGCCGGCGGTTCCGGCATGGGCGCGGCCGCGGCGAAGAAGCTGGCGCAGGACGGCTACCGCGTCGCCATCCTGTCGTCTTCGGGCAAGGGCGAAGCCCTTGCCAATGAGCTCGGCGGCGTGGGCGTCACGGGTTCCAACCAGTCCACCGAAGACCTGCAGCGCCTGGTCGATCTGGCGATGCAGCGCTGGGGCCGCATCGATGCGCTGGTGAATTCCGCCGGCCACGGCCCGCGCGCACCGATTCTCGACATCACCGATGAAGACTGGCACAAGGGCATGGAAGTCTATTTTCTCAACGCCGTGCGGCCCGCGCGCCTGGTCGTGCCCATCATGGAGAAGCAGGGCGGCGGCGCCATCGTCAACATCTCCACGGCCTGGGCGTTCGAGCCTGTCGACACCTTCCCCACATCGGCGGTGTTCCGCGCGGGCCTGGCGAGCTTCACCAAGATCTTCACCGACCGCTACGGCGCAAAGAACATCCGCATGAACAATGTGCTGCCGGGCTGGATAGACAGCCTGCCGCAGACGGATGCGCGGCGCGAGACCGTGCCCATGGCGCGCTACGGCAAGGCCGAGGAAATCGCCGCCACCGTGGCGTTTCTGCTGTCGGACGGTGCGGGCTACATCACGGGACAGAACATCCGCGTCGACGGCGGGCTGTCGCGTTCCGTTTAAGCGCTGCCCAGCGACGCCAGATTGAGCAGTGACGCCTCGATCGCCGCGGCCGTGGCTTCGGGGCGTTCCATCGGGAACAGATGGCTGCCGTCGAGAATCATGCTGCGGCCCTGCGTGATGCGCAGCGTCATGTCCATGCCCACCTGCTTCATTTCCTGCGAGCTGCGCCCGCCGATGAAAGCCGCGGGGCAGCGCAGCGGATGGCGGCGCAGCAGCGCGTCGAGGTTGTGCGGCAAGGTGTTGTAGATTGCGGTCTCGACTTCGCGCTCGAAGGCCAGCATGCGCTTGCCGTCGTGGTCCTTGAGGCAGCGCGTCACGTAGTCGTGCAGCACGTCGGGGTGCCAATGCGCAAAGGCCTTCTTGGTGCGGAAATATTCCAGCGCCTCGTCGTCGCTGGCCCAATGGTTGCGCCGGCGCTGGCTGATCTTTCCCGGCGAGACCGAGCCCACGAGCTGGGTGCGCTTGGCCATGCCCAGGGCATTGGCGCGCCAGCCGCTGATCAGCGGCGAGTCGATCAGCAGCACGCCGCGCGCGAGTTCGGGGTGCAGGGCCGCGGCCATCACGCTGAGGAAACCGCCCAGCGAATGCCCGACGAAGAACACCGGCTCGCCGCGCCGCTCGACTTCGGCGCGCGCGAAGTCGGCCAGCTGCTGCACCAGATGCGGCCAGTTGTTGCTGACGGGGTAGCGCGGGTCATGGCCGAAGCTGTCGACGGCCCGCGTCTCGCAGCCGCGCTTGCGCAGCAGCGAGAACAGCAGGCGGTAGGTGGCGGCTGGAAAGCTGTTGGCGTGGGAAAAGACGATGGGCAGCATGGGACGGCTGCGCTCAGGGCGTCGAAGTGTCTTCGTCGTCCTGGGCGTCGGGCGCCTTGGCCGGCGGATTCGCGGGATCGGCTTCGCCGGCCATCAGATGGTCGGGGTGCACGGGAGCGATGGGCAGGTGCGCGGGCGCGCGCAGCGACGAAGCCGCGGAGTAGGCGCCTGCCTGGCGCAGGCCCGCGGGCGCAGCCGGTGCGGGCTGGGCCGCGACGATGGCCGGCGTGATCTTGTGCAGCGGGTGGCAGCGCCGGCTCGCGACACGGATCGGCGCATTGGTCGCGCCGCCGTCCCAGGCCGGGTCCTCTATGCTGTCGAACACATGGCGCAGGCGTTCGCCCCAGTTGTCGTGCAGCAGCCGGTAGTAGGGATTGGTCTCGTCAATGCAGACGATCTTGTCGCTGGAGAACTGGTCGGCCTCGTAGACGATCAGGTCCAGCGGCAGTCCCACCGACAGGTTGGACTTGATGGTGCTGTCCATCGAGACCAGCGCGCACTTGGCGGCTTCGTCCAGCGGCGTCTGCGGCGTGATCACGCGGTCGAGCACGGGCTTGCCGTACTTCGATTCGCCGACCTGGAAGTAGGGCGTCTCGTGCGTGGCCTCGATGAAGTTGCCCGCCGAGTACACCTGGAACAGCCGCATGCCTTCGCCGCGGATCTGGCCGCCCAGCACCAGCGAGACATTGAAGTCCAGGCCCGCGCGCTTGAGCGCCACGCCGTCGCGGTCATAGACATGGCGCACGGCCGCGCCCAGGATGCGCGCGGCATCGAACATGCTGCGCGCGTTCCAGATGGTCAGCATTTCGCCGGTGTGTTCGTCGCGCAGCTGCTGCAGCTGCAGGATTTCGCGCACCGACTGGGAAATCGACAGATTCCCGGCCGACAGCAAGACCATGAAGCGGTCGCCCGGCGACTCGTAGACCATCATCTTGCGAAAGGAGCTGATGTGGTCGAGTCCGGCATTGGTACGCGAGTCGGCCAGAAACACCAACCCCGCGTCTAGTTTGATGGCTACACAGTAGGTCATGGCTTTTGAGCGAGTCCTTGAAGAGCGTACAAAATATCGAGGGCCTCACGCGGGCTCAGCGTATCGAGTTCCAGGCCCAGCAGGCGTTGCTGCAGCAGACTGACTTCGGCGTGGGGTTCGGGCGCTTGCGGCGCGGCGAACAGATCCACCTGACGCCGGTCTTCGCCGGCGCGCTCTTCCAGCGCTGCCAGCGTATGTCTCGCATGGTAGAGCACTGCGGTGGGCATTCCCGCAAGTTTAGCCACCTGGATACCGTAGCTTCTACTGGCAGGCCCTGGCTGTATTTCATGTAGAAACACAATGTCACTTCCTGATTCAGTTGCGCCCACGTGCACATTCACTGCCTGGCGCGCTTTCGCCGGCAGGTCGGTGAGCTCGAAGTAGTGGGTGGCGAACAGCGTGAACGCGCGCGTCTTGTCGTGCAGATGGCTGGCGATGCCGCTGGCCAGCGCCAGGCCGTCGAAGGTGCTGGTGCCGCGGCCGATCTCGTCCATCAGCACCAGGCTGTGCGGCGTGGCCGCATGCAGGATCTGCGCGGCCTCGGTCATCTCGAGCATGAAGGTCGACTGGGCGTTGGCCAGGTCGTCGGCCGCGCCAATGCGCGTGTGGATGGCGTCTATGGGCCCCAGACGGCAGGCCGTGGCCGGCACATGGCTGCCCATGCTGGCCAGCAGCACGATCAGCGCCACCTGGCGCATATAGGTCGACTTGCCGCCCATGTTGGGGCCGGTGATGATCTGCATGCGCGCATTGGCGTTCATGCGCGTGTGGTTGGCAATGAAGGCACCGCTGGAGGTTTCGGCCAGGCGTGCTTCGACCACGGGGTGGCGGCCGCCTTCGATTTCAATGCAGGGCTGGCTGACGAACTCGGGCGCGCACCACTGCAGCGTGAGCGAGCGTTCGGCCAGCGTGCACAGCAGATCGAGCGTGGCCAGCGCGCCGGCGACCCGAGTCAGGCCCGGCACATGGGGCTGGAGCTGGTCGAGAATCTGCTCGTAGAGCCACTTCTCGCGCGCCAGCGCGCGCTCGTTGGCCGACAGTGCCTTGTCCTCGAAGTTCTTGAGTTCGGGCGTGATGAAGCGCTCGGCGTTCTTGAGCGTCTGGCGGCGGCGGTAGTCGTCGGGCACGCGGTCCAGATAGCTGGTCGTGACTTCGATGTAGAAGCCGTGCACCTTGTTGAACTGCACGCGCAGATTGGGAATGCCGCTGCGCGCCTTCTCGCGCGTCTCGAGGTCGAGCAGAAAGCTGTCGCAATTCGTCTGGATGGCGCGCAGCTCGTCGAGCTCGGCGTCGAAGCCGCCCGCTATCACGCCGCCGTCGCGCACCAGCGCCGCGGGCTCTTCCAGCAGCGCGGCCAGCAGCAGCGCTTCGCAGCCCGCGGGCGGCAGGGTGTCCGCAAAGACCTGGTTCAGATAGGCGGACGGCGAGGCGCCGGTCGCGGACAGCAGCTGGGCCTTGGCCAGCGTCCTGGCCAGCGCCACCAGTTCGCGCGGGCGCACCTGGCGCAGCGCGATGCGGGCGGTGATGCGCTCGACATCGCTCACGCCCTTGAGTTCGGCGCGCAGCATCTGCCAGGGCGCGGTGCCCGAGCCCTGGCTGCCGCGCAGCACATCGGTGGCCTGGAGGCGCTCGCGCGCGGCGCTGCGGTCGCGCCTGGGCTCCAGCATCCAGTTCTTGAGCAGGCGGCTGCCCATGCCGGTCTGGCAGGTGTCCAGCAGCGAGAACAGCGTGGGGCTGTCTTCGCCGCGCAGCGTCTTGAGCAGCTCGAGGTTGCGGCGCGTGGCCGGCGGCAGGTCGATCAGCTCGTCGTCGCGCTGCACCTGCACGCTGTGCAGGTGGGTCAGCGTGCGCCCCTGGGTGTGCTCGGCATAGGACAGCAGCGCGGCCGAGGCCGCATGCGCCAGGCCCAGGCCTTCGGCGTTCCAGGCCAGCAGGCTGGCCGCGCCCAACTGCTCGAGCAGCTTGCGCTCGCCCAGCGCCTGGTCGAACTGCCAGTCGGGCCGCGGGCTCAGCGGGCAGGCGAGGCTGCCGCTCTGGCGCAGGCCGTGCAGCTGTTTCTCGAAGCGCTCGGTCACGCCCGCGCTGTAGATCACTTCGCTGGGCGCGATGCGCACCAGCCAGTCGCCGAGTTCCTCGGGCGTGCATTCGGCCAGGTGCACCCGGCCCTGGGTCACGCTGAGCCAGGCCAGGCCGCAGCGGTTGCGCGCGCCCGCATGCACGGCCAGCAGCATGGCTTCGCTCTTGTCGGACAGCAGCGCCGCATCGGTCAGCGTGCCCGGCG
>Ga0308165_1005625_pt1 | contig 11484 bp, 9 predicted proteins | sample PhyWR2_FD_201032 | JGI IMG/M metagenome (GOLD analysis project Ga0308165, IMG submission 201032) | Phyllosphere microbial communities from UC Gill Tract Community Farm, Albany, California, United States - DLSLW.R2 | ecosystem: Host-associated > Plants > Phyllosphere > Unclassified | place: USA... | reverse complement strand
GCCAAGAGCTGGCTGACGGTGGCCTATCCGGAGTTCTGGCTTTATTTTCTGGGGGCGTTGTTCATTGGGGTGACGCTGTTTCTGCCCAACGGCGTCGTCGGGCTGGTGAAGAAACTGCGCAAGGGAGGCGAGCAATGACCCCCGATCTTCTCGAAGAAGGCGCGCGCCGGGTTGAACGGCATGGCGCTGCGCTGACGGGCCTGAACAACACCGCGTCCGGCGGGCGCAGCGCCAGCACCGGCCGCATCGCCACGGCGGGCGAGGTCGATGTGGCGCACGGCCGCATCCTGTACCTCGAAGACGTGAGCGTCAGCTTTGACGGCTTCAAGGCCATCAACAAGCTCAGCCTGGACATCGCGCCGGGCGAGCTGCGCTGCATCATCGGCCCGAACGGCGCGGGCAAGACGACGATGATGGACATCATCACCGGTAAGACCCGGCCCGACGCGGGCACGGTGTTCTTCGGCAGCACCATCGACCTGCTGCGCCACAAGGAAGCCGAGATCGCGCAGCTGGGCATCGGCCGCAAGTTCCAAAAGCCCACGGTGTTCGAGCAACTCACGGTGTTCGAGAACCTAGAGCTGGCGCTGAAAACCGACAAGGGCGTGAAGTCGTCGATGTTCTTCAAGCTCGACTCGCTGCAAAGTGACCGGCTGGCGGAAATACTGGTGACGATTCACCTGGCCGGCAGCGTGAACCGGCTGGCGGGCAACCTGAGCCACGGGCAAAAGCAGTGGCTGGAAATCGGCATGCTCTTGATGCAAGACCCCAAGCTGCTCCTGCTCGACGAGCCGGTAGCGGGCATGACCGACGAGGAAACGGCACGCACCGCCGAGCTGTTTTTGACGCTCAAGGGCAAGCATTCCTTGATGGTGGTCGAGCACGACATGAGCTTCATCCGCACGATCTCGGAGATCGTGACCGTGCTGTGCGACGGGTCTGTGCTGGCGCAGGGGACGCTGGACCAGGTGCAGGCGGATGAACGGGTGATCGAAGTCTATCTGGGGCGCTGAAAATGATGCTGAACGTCAAGAACATCAACCAGTACTACGGCGGCGGCTCGCACATCCTGCGCGGCGTGAGCCTCGAAGCCCATCTGGGCAAGGTCACCGTCCTGCTCGGGCGCAACGGCGTGGGCAAGACCACGCTGCTGAAATCCCTGATGGGCCTGGTGCCCATCAAGACCGGCACCATCGAATTCGACGGCCAGCAAATCCAGAAACACACGCCCTACGAGCGCGCACGCGCCGGCATCGGCTTCGTGCCGCAGGGCCGCGAAATTTTCGCGCGCCTGACGGTCGAGGAAAACCTGCGCATGGGCCTGGCCTACAAAAGCGCGAGCACGCCAATCCCGGCCGAACTGTTCGAACTGTTCCCGGTGCTCAAGCAGATGCTGAACCGCCGGGGCGGCGACCTGTCGGGCGGACAGCAGCAGCAGCTGGCCATCGCCCGGGCACTCGCCGCCAAGCCCAAGCTGCTGATCCTGGACGAGCCAACCGAGGGCATCCAGCCCAGCATCATCAAGGACATCGGCCGCGTGATCCGCATGCTGGCCGACCGGGGCGACATGGCGATCCTGCTGGTCGAGCAGTACTACGACTTTGCCGAGGAACTGGCCGACGACTACCTGGTGATGGAGCGCGGCGAGTTCATTGCGCGCGGGCTGGGCAAGAACATGCCGGCCGACGGCGTGCGGCAGATGGTGGCGATCTAGCCGCCTTCAAACGGCCGGGGGCAAGGCGCCCGGCGGGCCGGGCAGCAGCCGCTGCACCAGCGGGTGCAGCACCTTCTTGTGCGCGGCAATCGCAAAGTAGTGGTCCTCGACGCCCGCGCAGGTGCCCAGCCGCACCACGCCGTAGCGGCTGGTCAGCTCATCATGCACCAGCTCGGGCGCGGGAAACACGCCCATGCCGGCCGCGCCAAACGTCTTGAGCAGGGCGCTGTCCTCGAACTCGCCGGCAATCTGCGGCCGCACGCCCAGGCGCTCGAACCACTGGTCGAGCCGGGCGCGCACCGCCGCATGGGCCGTGGGCAGCAGCACCGGCGTGTGCGCCAGCGAGCGCGGAAAATCCGCCTGCGCCGAGGCCAGCAGCGCCGCCGGCGCGTACCAGGCCAGCGGCGACGTGCTCAGCGCATGGCTGTAGAGCTTGAGGTTCGGGTTCGGCGGCGCCGCCCGGTCGGCCAGCACCACATCCAGCCGGTGCAGGGCCAGCTCCCCCAGCAAATCCTCGAACTCGCCCTCGTGGCACAGCAGGCGCAGGTTGGGCGCGTACATCACCGGCTGCATCAAAAGCCGCACGGCCAGCTTGGGCAGCGCGTCCGACAGGCCCACGGTCAGACGCACCCGGGGCGCGCCCAGCGCGTCGCCCAGCAGCGCGGGCAGCTGCTCGCCGAGCTGGAAGATCTGCTCGGCCTGCCGCATGGCCACGAGGCCCGCCTCGGTCAGGGCCACGCCGCGCCCGGCCGGCTTGAGCAGCACGCAGCCCAGCACGCGTTCGAGCTCGCGCACCTGTGTGCTGACCGTCTGCACCGCCATGCTCAGCCGCTCTGCTGCCCGGGCCATGCCGCCCTCGTTGGCCACGACCCAGAAGTAGTACAGGTGGCGGTAGCTGAAGTGCAGGCTCATGTTCAGTTTTTTCGGAAATTTGATTGAAGAATTATCTGCTTTTTCAAGAATGACAAGCGCCGTATTCTGCAGGCCTTCCATCACCTCAACCCGTTGAAAGGTAACTCGCAATGCGCACCTATCCCCCCAACAGCCCGCAAGCGGCCACCCGGATTCTGGCGCTGGCCATGCTGGCCGATGCCCACGCCTGCAGCGACGAGCATGCGGTGCTCGAACGCCTGCAGGCGCATGCGGCGCTGGGCCTGTCGCGCCATGAGCTGCAAGCGGTCGTGCAGGCTTTTTGCGAGGATCGGCTCGCCTGCGCGGCTGGTCTGAGCTGGCTTGACGTCTGCCTGATGGAGCATGGGCCGCTGCAGCAGGTGCTGCAGGAGGTAAACGAGCCGGCGCTGCGGCGCAAGGTGATGGCGCTCAGCCTCAGCCTGGTGACGGCGGACCGGCAGGTGACGGAGCAGGAGGCGCTGCTGCTGGCCGCAATGGGCCGGCAGTGGGACATGCATTTTTCGCCGCCGGTCCTGGCGTAGGGCTGAGCCGGCCGGCGCTCCCATTTTTTGCCATCGATACCCTTCAACCCATTGACGCCACCAACGCCATTGACGGAGCCACCCCATGGACCCTCTGCTTCACTTCCTGCACAGCCCGTTTCTGGGCAAGGCCGCCTGGGTCTGGCTCTTGTTCGTCAGCATCGTCGCGCTGCTGCTGGCGTTCGACCTGGGCGTGCTGCACAAGGACGACCGCGAGATCGAGGTCAAGGACAGCCTGCTGCTGTCCTCGGGCTACATCGGCGTGGCGCTGCTGTTCGGCGCCTGGGTCTGGTGGTTCATGGGCGCGCAAAGCGGCACCGAGTACTTCACCGGCTTTCTGATCGAAAAATCGCTGTCGATGGACAACGTCTTCGTCATCGCGATGATCTTTGCCGCGCTCGGCATTCCACGGCGCTACCAGCACCGGGTGCTGTTCTGGGGCGTGCTGGGGGTGATCGTGCTGCGGGCGCTGATGATCGGGCTGGGCGCGCTCTTGGTGGCGCAGCTGAGCTGGGTGCTCTACCTGTTCGGCGCGTTTTTGATCGTCACCGGCATCCGCATGTGGCGCACCGTCGGGCACGAGCCCAGCATGGACGACAGCGCGCTGCTGCGCTTTTTACGCCGGCATCTGCGCATCACGCCCGCGCTGCACGGCAACGCGTTTTTCGTGCACCAGGCTGACCCGGCGACCGGCCGGACGCTGCGCTGGGCGACGCCGCTCTTTCTGGCGCTGTGCATGGTCGAGCTGATCGACCTGGTGTTTGCGGTGGACTCGGTGCCGGCGATCTTTGCCATCACCAGCGACCCGTTCATCGTGTACACCAGCAACATCTTCGCCATTCTGGGGCTGCGCGCGCTGTACTTTGCGCTGGCGGCAATGGTGCACCGCTTCACCTACCTGAAGTACGCGCTGGCCCTGGTGCTGGTGTTCATCGGCGGCAAGATCATGCTGGTAGGCATCATCGGCAAGCTCCCTGCCGCGCTGTCGCTGGGCGTGACCTTCGGCCTGATTACCGGCGGCGTGGCGCTGTCACTGTGGAAAACGCGCGGCCAGCGCGGACAACAGCGCCATCTGGAAAACGCCTGAGCACCTCGTCAGCGGCGTTGCTGCGCGCCGGGAAGACGCTAAGGGTTCTTGGCTTCGGGTGCGCTTCAACCTTTCCGGGCCTTGTTCGGCCTTACTTGGAAGGAACGGTGATCTCACCCTGGCGCAACACGCCGCCAGCCGCCACGCTGCCGTCGAGCTTGGCCTGGCTTTCCACGCGCGCGCGGCAGGAGGCCTTGTCCTCGTCTTCCTTGAACACCTCGCAGCGCCGCATGGCGTTGGCGGTGTAGTCGGCGCTGCTGCCCAGCTTGCCGGCGCGCTTTTCGGCATTGGCATTGCGCACTTCCTTCAGGCAGGCGGCGCGGTCCTGATGCGTCTTGCCGCTGTTGCAGGCGGCCAGCTCGCTTTTCGGATTGCCCGATGCATCCAGGCCGGTGGTGTCCGCCGAGGCGATCTGCGCACTTGCAGCGCCCATCGCCAGCAGCCCGGCAACAGCCAGACCGGCCAAGCGACCCAGGCCTGGCGAAAGATGCGTGAAACGTGAGGCGATGGATTGCGGCATGGACTGGCTCCCTGAAAAGTTTATCTTCCAAGCATGAGGCACCAGCGCCCTGGGCACTGACAGGAAATGAAGCGCTCGGCCGGTTGCAATGCCCGATTCAGCTGTAGGACGGGTCTTTCAGCCGCAGCTCTGCGGCCGCAGCCCTTGGCCTGCGCGGCCCAAAGCCGCCCTACATCGACCAGATACGCGGCGCGCTGGCCGGCAGCTGCCAGAAGTGGCCGCGCCAGGCCTGCCAGACCTGCTTGAGCAGCGCCATCGCCGGCTCGACCAGCGGCGCCAGCACCCGCACGACGACGACCTGCGCATCGGGGCTGGTGGCGCCGGCAGTGGCGGCCAGGGGATGCGCCTCGATGACCGCGCGCGCCACATCGAGCGCGGCCTGCCGGCGCGGGCGTTCGAGCTTGCTGCCGGCGACGAAAAAGATCGACGCCATGCAGCGCTGCCCGGCCAGCCCCAGCGGGCTGTCCAGCAGCAGCGTGTCGGCCGCGTCGATGCGCGCGCGCTCCAGCCACACGCCGGGCAGCTCGATGTGCTGGCAAAAGCGGCCCTGCGCGAACGGCTGGCCGGCTGCCGGCAGGCCGAAAGCGGTCACGTCCCAGCCGATCAGCTCGGCGCCGGGGGCCAGGTCCATCGTCAGGCGGTTTTCGGCCAGGCAACCGCTGTAGCACAGGGCTTCGAGCGGCAGCCATTCCAGGCGCGCGCCAGCCGCCAGCGCCAGCCGGGTGCGCTGCAGCGCGGCTTCGCCGGTCGAGCGGTAAAAGCGCGTCGCACCGGGCGTCGTGACGAGGCCGTGCGCGCCGCTGCCCGCCGTGAATTGCAGGTCCAGCGTGTCGCCGCCGACCAGCCCGCCGGGCGGGTGCACGATGACGTTGTGGCAGATGGCGCCTCCTTCGGGGTAGAGGCTTTGCAGGACGCGCAGCGGCCCGCTGTGGCGGAAATGGGCGATGGTCTTGTCGGCCTGGCGGGTGTAGTCGAGGGCGAGGCTGGCGTTCCAGGTCATGGGCGGGTGCGTGAAAAAATGGAGTTTGCTATCAAAAAAATAGCTGCCTGCGCAGGCTAGGCTTGCGCAGGCAGCACTTTTCATCGGTATTTCAGGCCTGCGGCCGCCCGCGCGTGCCGGGCCGGGCGGCAACGCCGGCGCGCCTTCAGGCGGGCGTCAGCTTTTCCCGCACTTCCCGGATGCGCAGCGCCAGGTGCTCCAGCGCCTCCTGCACCTGGTCCACCAGGATCAGGCACAGGTCGCCCGGCTGCAGCCGCGCCAGCGCCGTGTCGATGGCCAGGAACTCGCCGCGCACCTCGTCGATCCGCGTCGTGCGGCTGGCGCCTTGCAGGCCCGTGCGCAACAGCGCCATCACCTCGCCGTCGGCCCGGCCGCGCTGGGCCGCGTCCTGGTAGAGGATCACGTCGTCGAAGGCCGCGCCCAGAATGACCGTCTGGCCGGTGATGTCGCTGTCGCGCCGGTCGCCCGCGCCGCTGATGACCACGCTGCGGCGCTCGGCCGGCATGGCGTTGACGGCGGCCACCAGCGCCTGCATGGCGTCGGGGTTGTGGCCGTAGTCGGCGATCACGGTGGCGCCGGCGTAGTCCATGATGTTGAAGCGGCCGGGCGCATTGTGGCTGTCGGTCATGAAGCTGGCCAGGGCGCTGCGGACCGTGTCCCAGTTCAGGTTGACGGCCCAGGCCGCCGCCACGGCAGCCATGACGTTTTCGACCTGAAAGCCGATGGTTCCCGCCCGCGTGATGGGAATGCCCTGCAGCGCGATGCGCTCCACGCGCGCGCCCTCGGCGGCCACCAGCATCGGGCCGTCGATGTACACGGTGCGCTTGCCCTGCGCGCGGTGCGTGGCCATCAGCGGGTGGTGGCGGTCGGCGGCAAAGAAGATCACCTTGCCGGGGCAGGCCCGGGCCATCTCGGTGACGATGGCGTCGGCCGCGTTGAGCACCGCGTAGCCCGTGGGCGCGACGTTCTGCACGATCACGCGCTTGAGCACGGCCAGGTCTTCCACAGTGGTGATGTAGTTCAGCCCGAGGTGGTCGCCACTGCCGATGTTGGTGACCACGGCGACCTCGCAGCGGTCAAATCCCAGCCCCTCGCGCAGCACGCCGCCGCGCGCGACCTCGAACACCGCCGCGTCCACGTCCGGGTGCATCAGGACGTTGCGCGCGCTTTTCGGCCCGCTGCAGTCGCCGCTGTCGGTCTGGCGGCCGTTGATGTACACGCCGTCGGTGTTGGTCATGCCCGTGCGCAGGCCGCTGGCGGCCAGCAGGTGGGCGATCAGGCGCGTCGTGGTGGTCTTGCCGTTGGTGCCGGTCACGGCAATCACCGGGATGCGGCCGTTGTCCTCGGGCGCGAACAGCTCGTCGATCATGGCCGCGCCCACGGCCCGGCCCTTGCCGTAGGAGGGCGCCAGGTGCATGCGCAGGCCCGGGGCGGCGTTGACCTCGACCACGCCGCCGTTTTGCGCCTCCAGCGGGCGCAGCATGGTTTCGCACACCACATCGACGCCGCAGATGTCCAGCCCGACCATCTGCGCGGCCGCCACGGCGCGCGCGGCCACGGCCGGATGCACCTCGTCGGTCACGTCGGTGGCGGTGCCGCCGGTCGAGAGGTTGGCGTTGTTGCGCAGGATGACGCGCTGGCCCTTGGCCGGCACCGACGCCGGGCTCAGGCCTTGCGAGTTCAGGCGCGTGATGGCGATGTCGTCAAAGCGGATCTTGGTCAGCGACGTGGCATGGCCTTCGCCGCGCCTGGGGTCCTGGTTGACCAGCTCGACCAGCTCGCGCACCGTGTGCGCGCCGTCGCCCACCACCTGCGGCGGCTCGCGCCGCGAGGCGGCCACCAGCTTGTTGCCCACCACCAGCAGCCGAAAGTCGCAGCCCGGCAGAAAGCGCTCGACGATGACCGCGCCATGCTCGGCGGCGGCGCGAAAGGCGGTGTCGATCTGCGCGCGCGTCGTGATGTTGACCGTCACGCCCTTGCCCTGGTTGCCGTCCTGCGGCTTGAGCACCACCGGCAGGCCCACTTCCAGCGCCGCCGCCCAGGCATCGTCCGCGTCCACGGCCGGACGGCCCAGCGGCACCGGCACGCCGGCGGCGCGCAGCAGTTTTTTCGTCAGATCCTTGTCCTGGGCGATGGACTCGGCCACCGCGCTGGTGGCGTCGAGCTCGGCGGCCTGGATGCGGCGCTGGCGCGAGCCCCAGCCGAACTGCACCAGGCTGCCTTTGGTCAGGCGCCGGTAGGGAATGCCGCGCGCCACGGCCGCATCGACGATGGCGCCGGTGCTCGGGCCCAGCCGCTCGTCCTCGTCGAGCTCGCGCAGCCGGGCAATGGCGGCCTGCAGCTCGAACGTGCCGTCTTCGAGCGCGGCCTGCACCAGCGCCTGCGCCAGCTCGAAGGCCAGGCGCCCGACGGCTTCTTCGCTGTACTCGACCACTACCTGGAAGGTGCCCGGCTCCAGCGTGGCCGACGTGCGGCTGAACGTGACCGGGCAGCCGGCGGCGGCCTGCAATTCGAGCGCGGCCGCTTCAAGCACCTGCGCCAGCGACACCACGCCGGCCTTGCCCGTGTCGCGCAGCACGCCGATGTCCGGAAACAGCGCCCGCAGGCGCGGCTCGAAGCCCGGCAACTGCTCGATGCTGCATTCGGCCGGGCTGCAGGCGACAATGGCTTCCAGCGCGGTGCGGCGGCTCCAGAGGTTGGGGCCGCGCAGGGCCCGGATGCGGGAAACGTCCATCAGTCTGCCCTCCCGGCAGGTTTGGGGTTGGATTCGAAGGCCTCCAGGCCCGCTCCAATCAGGTTCAGGGGAATGTCCAGCGCCCAGGCCGTGGCCACGGCGGCCAGCAGCGCGCTTTCGGTAATGCCGCTCTTGGCATGGCGCTTGCGCCAGCCGGCCAGCTTGCCCAAGCCGGGCAGGAATTGCTCGCTCGCGCCGGTGGCCAGCACGGCCTGGTTCTGGCGCACGTAAACGGCGCGGCCGTTCTCGCTGCGGTGCACGGCCAGCACGGCTTCGTCGGGGCTCAGGCTGTAGAAGATCACCTCGCCGTCGCACAGCGGCTTCATCTCGGCCACGCCGGCATGCGCCGCATGGAGCACCGCCGCGCCGCCGGGCAGCACCACATCGACCTGCGAGCGCATGACCTTGAACAGGCCGCCCTCGTCGCGGATGTCGAACTCACCCAGGCCGGCCGCGCCGCCCAGGTCGGTGACCACGCCGACCTGGCAGCGGTCGTAGGCCAGCCCGGTGCGCAGGATCGTGTCGGCGCCGTTTTCAAAGACGGCGGCCTGCACAGCGCGGTTGATCAGCAGGCGCTGGCCGGCTTCCCAGGTGGTGCAGTCGGTGGCCTCGACCCGGCGCTGGTCCAGGAACAGGCCGTCCTGGCAGGCCAGGCCGGTGTAGCGGCCCGAGAGGTGCAGCAGCCAGGCCACCAGCCGGGCGATGTGCGGCGCGTCGTCGGTGCCGGCAATGCCGATGATGGGAATGCGCCCGTCGTTGGCGTGGCCGCGGTGGTGGTCGGCCTCCGGCGCGGAAGGAAACAGGTGCTCGCAGATGGCCCGGCCCACCGGGCGCGGCGCGCCCTGCGCCGGCTTGAGGTGCATCAGGAGGCCCGGCCCGGCGTTGACCTCGACAATGGCCCCGCGCTGCGCGTGCAGCGGGCGCGAGATGTCCTGCGCCACCACGTCGATGCCGGCAATGTCCAGCCCGACGACGCGCGCGGCCAGCGAGACGATGTGATCGACCTCCGGGTGCACCTCGTCGGTGCAGTCGATGGCCACGTTGCCGTTGCGCTGGATCAGCACCTCGCGGCCCGCCGTGGGAATGGATTCGGGGCTCAGGCCCTGGCGCTGCAGTTCGAGCACGACGGCCGCGTCCTGGGCGGTGTCGATCCGCCCGAGCGGAAAGTCCTCGCCCTGGCCGCGCCGGGGGTCGGTGTTGAGCTGCGCATCGATCAGCTGCCTGACGCTCGATTCGCCGTCGCCGGTGACCTGCGCGACCTCGCCGCGCGCGGCGGCCACCACGCGCCCGCCGACGACCAGCAGGCGGTGCTCGTGACCGCGCACATAGCGCTCGACCATCACCTCGCTGCCCTCGGGCTCGGCCACGGCAAAGGCGGCCTCGACTTCTTCCCGCGTGTTCAGGTCCAGCGAGACGCCCCGGCCGTGGTTGGCGTCCGAGGGTTTGACGACCACCGGCAGGCCGATGTCCTCGGCCGCTTCCCAGGCCTCTTGGGCGCTGGCGACGATCTGGCCCTCGGGCACCGGCACGCCGCAGCTGGCCAGCAGGCTCTTGGTCAGATCCTTGTCGTGGGCGATGCTCTCGCCGATGGCGCTGGTCAGGTCGGTCTCGGCCGTCCAGATGCGCCGCTGGCTGGCGCCGTAGCCCAGCTGCACCAGGTTGCCCTCGTTCAGCCGGATGTGCGGAATGCCGCGCGCCGTGGCCGCGGCAACGATGGCCGCCGTGCTGGGGCCGAGGTAGCAGTCGTCGATCTGGTCGCGGATGGCCTGCACGGCCGCCTGCACATCGGCCGGGCCGTAGGGCAGGTCGTTGATGGCGGCCATCAGCAGCGCGTGGCCGTGGGCCAGCGCGGCGCGCGCGACCTGCTCGTCGCGCGCCCGGAACACCATGCGGTATACGCCGCGCGTTGACGTGCTGCGCGTCTGGCCGAAGCCCGTGGGCATGTCGGCCAGGTTCAGCAGCTCGATCACCACGTGTTCGAGCACATGGCCGCACCAGGTGCCCTCGTGCAGGCGCTGCAGGAAGCCGCCGCGCTCGCCCACGCCGCAGTGGTGCTCCTGCAACGCCGGAAGCAGGGCCAGCAGCCGCTCGTTGAAGCCGGGCAGCCGGTGGCTGGGCAGCTCTTCGAGCGCGCCCAGGTCCAGCCAGACCTCCAGGACCGAGCGGTAGGTCCAGATGTTGGGGCCACGCAAATAATTGATGCGCAGCAGTTTGATGTCGTCCAGTTTGCTCATAAGGGGGCAAATTTTAGGGGGCCACCGGCACGCAGCCGGTGCGATGTCTGAATTCCGCCCCGGCCCAGGGCCGCGGGGAAGGCGAGTGAAGGCTGAGGGTGTCCGTCAGAGGTTGCGGCGCCGGTATCGGGGGTCTCCTTGTGCCGAGGGGCCGGCGTGTGCACATCCATGACAGGGTTGAATAGAGAAGAAAAACCGCCGCATTCGACTCCCATGCACTCAAACCGGGCGGCTTGGGCCAAAATCGGTGCTCGGGATGCTTCCCGCACGATACCAAAACCCTGCGCGAGCCCGGCTTGCAAAGCGCGGCAAGTCATGCTCGCGAAAGGGGAAAGAATTCAAGACAACATGCAACATAAACATTCCGTGGACGACGCCAGCCCTGTTGATGCGGCACTGGCGGGGCTGCGTTTGCAACTGGCAACCCAAGAGAACGTTTTGTGCACGCTGCCCGTTGACCTGGACAGCGAGCTTCGCTTTGCGCCCGGCCTGCTGGCCCTGACGGACCGGCGTTTGCTAGCGCAAGGCGCGGACGGCGCCTGGGTGGACTGGCCAGTGCCCAGCGGCGCCAGTGCGGCCCGTCCCGCCCTGGCGCTGCGCCATTTTGACCATGCCGGTGTCGGCACCATCGAGCTGCACGATGCCGGCACCGAGCCTTCGCGCCGGCTGGCCAGCTGGCGCTTCACCCTGGGCGCGAATGCGCAGGCGCTGCGCCTGCTGCGGCTGTTCGGGCAGCAGCAGGCCCGGGGCGCGGCCGGCCCG
>Ga0308165_1005623_pt1 | contig 11489 bp, 11 predicted proteins | sample PhyWR2_FD_201032 | JGI IMG/M metagenome (GOLD analysis project Ga0308165, IMG submission 201032) | Phyllosphere microbial communities from UC Gill Tract Community Farm, Albany, California, United States - DLSLW.R2 | ecosystem: Host-associated > Plants > Phyllosphere > Unclassified | place: USA... | reverse complement strand
AGTCGATTTCTCACATTGATTAATTTCGCGCTTCAAAATAATTGTCAGGTTAAATACCAGACCCGACGGGGTGAATCAATGCCAGGAGGAGTAAAAGTTTGAAGTGGACCACAAAAAAGCACCCATTTGGGTGCTTTTTTACGCGTTATTAACATGCTGGCACTACTGTTGCAGTTCTTTTTCGGTAAAGAGATCGGCAAACAGTGCAGTACTTAAATAACGCTCACCCGAAGATGGCAGGATAACCACAATATTCTTATTGGTAAAGGTTTCGTCTTCCTGCAGCTTAAGAGCAGCAGCAACGGCCGCGCCGGAAGAGATGCCTGCAAGAATACCTTCTTCATCCATCAGGCGTCGAGCCGTCGTGATCGCTTCTTCGTTGGTAATGGCAACGACTTTATCAATTAGCTTCAGGTCAAGGTTACCCGGAATAAAGCCCGCGCCGATACCCTGAATTTTGTGTGGACCTGGTTTGAGCTCTTCACCCGCCAGCGCCTGGGCAATAACCGGAGAATCCGTCGGTTCAACAGCAACGGTAATCAGATCTTTTTTGCCTTTCGTGCCTTTAATATAACGGCTTACACCTGTTAGCGTACCGCCGGTACCCACGCCGGAGATAAACACGTCAACCTGACCGTCCGTATCTTCCCAGATTTCAGGTCCGGTCGTCTTCTCGTGGATTTCTGGGTTGGCCGGGTTGCTGAACTGCTGGAGCAACAGATATTTAGCCGGATCGCCCGCCACGATTTCTTCTGCTTTCTGAATGGCACCTTTCATGCCTTTCGCGCCTTCGGTCAGAACCAGGTTGGCACCCAGTGCTTTCAGCAGCTTGCGACGCTCAATACTCATGGTTTCTGGCATCGTCAGCGTTAATTTATAACCACGCGCCGCCGCGACGTAGGCCAGAGCGATACCGGTGTTACCACTGGTCGGTTCAACCAGTTCAACACCAGGCTTCAGAACACCGCGTTTCTCGGCATCCCAAATCATATTTGCACCGATACGGCATTTCACGCTGAAGCTCGGGTTACGTGATTCTACCTTCACCAGGATGCGTCCATTACCGATACGGTTCAGTCGAACCAGGGGCGTATGACCGATAGTCAGCGAGTTGTCTTCGTAAATCTTACTCATGGCCTGTCCTTAACTGTATGAAATTGGGATACCGCTCCAGCATACCTGTTGAAAAGGGATGGGGAAGTAAGGAAATCGCATATCTATATGCTGTTGAGAAATAATGCGTTCAAGTATGGAATAAGGAGCGGCATAAGCCACTCCCGAATGACCCCATTTTTACCTTACTTCCACAGCGCATGTTTATGGCGATAACAGTCCACCCACATGGCTGTCGCACCGCAAACAGCAACAGGCATGATGAACAAATTCAGCACTGGAATCATGGTGAACAGGCTAGTCAGCGCGCCAAACTGCATGTTGATCACTTTTTGACTGCGAAGGGCAGTGCGCATCTCTTTAAACGGGACTTTATGATTGTCGAACGGATAGTCGCAATACTGAATGGCCAGCATCCACGCACTAAACAGGAACCACAGAATGGGAGCCACAGTCTGGCCGATGCCGGGAATAAAGTAGAGAATTAACAATACGATCGCACGAGGCAGATACCAGGCAAATTTCTGCCATTCACGCTTCATGATGCGCGGCACATCTTTCATGATGCCGAACACCCCGGTATCGGGTGGTGTCGCGCCTGTCAGCCTCGCTTCCAGTTGTTCAGCCAGCAGCCCATTAAACGGCGCCGCGATCCAGTTGGCTATCGTCGAGAAGAAATAGCCAAAAACTAACAGCACCGAGATAACCACAATAGGCCACAACAAATAGCTGAGCCATTGTAGCCAATCTGGAACGTGGCTCATGATGGAGGGGACCCAACTTTCGAGTTGGGTAAACAGCCACCAGAAGGCACCACCCATCAGTAAGATGTTGATCAACAACGGCATAATCACAAAGCGTCGAATGCCTGGCAGAGAGACCAGTTTCCATCCTTGAGAAAAATACCCGATGCCGCTGCGTGGGGCTGAATTTAATGTCGAAACCATAACCAGGCTGTACTCCTTTTTTCACAACCAGTGGAATTGCCCACCTATATTATCGAGTTATGGATCAATGACCAGTTCGGAAATGTTCGAAAAAACAGCAAAAAGCACGATTTCATCCATCTTTATGCTGCGAATGCTCCGCACGCACTTGCACTTGACGTAATCGGCAAATACTCTTAGTGAGTAAATGTTTGCCGTGGTGGCAAGGTGTTAGAACAACAGAGAATATAATGATGCAGGATTTGCGTCTGATATTAATCATTGTTGGCGCGATCGCCATACTTGCTTTACTGGTACATGGTTTTTGGACCAGCCGTAAAGAACGCTCCTCTATGTTTCGCGATCGCCCACTGAAGCGCATGAAGTCTAGCCGGAATGATGACGGCGATGACGACATCGAAGATAACGACGACGAAGGCGTGGGGGAAGTGCGCGTCCATCGGGTCAATACTGCGCCCGGCGTAGGCCATGGGGAGCAAGAAGCGCCTCGTCAGTCTGTGCAGCATCAGTACCAGCCGCCGTATGCTTCTGCGCAGCCGCGCCCGCAGGTACCTCAGCCGGTGGAAGAGCCGGTTCGCCAGCCACAACAGCAGCCTGCTCAACACCAGCCGGTCGCGCAGCCGCAGCCTGTTCAACAGCACCAACCCGTGCAACCTGCTCAGCAGCCGCAGCCAGAATCTCAGCCTGTTCAGACTCAGTCTGCGTCGCCTGTTGAGCCAGAATCGGTTCCGGTTGTAGAAGAGGCACCAGTGGTTGAAAAACCGCAGCGCAAAGAAACGGTCATCATCATGAACGTTGCCGCTCATCATGGCACTCAACTCAATGGTGAATTACTGCTTAACAGCATCCAGCAGGCAGGCTTTAAATTTGGCGATATGAATATTTTCCATCGTCATCTTAGCCCTGATGGCAGTGGACCTGCGCTGTTCAGCCTGGCCAATATGGTGAACCCTGGGACGTTTGATCCAGAAATGACCGGTGATTTTGTCACGCCGGGCATCACCATCTTTATGCAGGTGCCGTCTTACGGCGATGAGCTGCAAAACTTTAAGCTGATGCTGCAATCCGCTCAGCATATCGCCGATGAAGTCGGGGGCATGGTACTCGACGATCAACGTCGGATGATGACGCCGCAGAAACTGCGCGAATATCAGGATCGCATCCGCGAAGTTAAGGAAGCCAACGCGTAATCCCTGCGTGTCTTCCCCTCCTCCAGAACCCCCGCATGTCGGGGGTTTTTCTCATTGATGGTGCGTTATGGACTCAATCGAACAACAACTGACACAGCTAAGAACCACACTTCGCCATCATGAATATCTTTATCATGTGATGGATGCGCCGGAAGTCCCGGATGCGGAATATGACCGTCTAATGCGTGAGTTACGCGAGCTCGAAGCGCAGCACCCCGAGCTAATAACACCTGATTCTCCGACCCAGCGCGTGGGTGCCGCGCCGCTGGCCTCCTTCAGCCAGGTGCGCCACGAAGTTCCCATGCTTTCGCTGGATAACGTCTTCGACGAAGAGAGCTTTCTCGCATTCAACAAGCGCGTACAGGATCGACTGAAAAGCGCGGATAGCCTTACGTGGTGCTGTGAGCTAAAGCTTGACGGTTTGGCTGTCAGTATCCTGTATGAAAACGGCCTGCTGGTGCGCGCTGCCACGCGGGGCGATGGTACGACGGGCGAAGATATCACCACCAACGTGCGTACCATACGCGCGATCCCTTTGAAGCTACGTGGCGATAACATTCCCGCGCGCCTGGAAGTGCGTGGAGAAGTTTTCTTGCCGCAGGCAGGCTTTGAGAAAATCAACGACGAAGCGCGCCGTACGGGCGGGAAAGTGTTTGCTAACCCCCGTAATGCGGCGGCAGGTTCGATTCGTCAGCTTGATCCCCGTATTACTGCGAAACGACCGCTGACTTTCTTCTGTTATGGCGTCGGTATTCTCGAAGGCGGTGAGCTGCCAGATACCCATCTGGGGCGTTTGCTGCAGTTTAAAGAGTGGGGCCTGCCGGTCAGCAACCGCGTACAGCTGTGCGACTCTCCCGAAGCCGTGCTGGCGTTTTATCACAAAGTTGAAGAGGACCGCCCGTCACTGGGGTTTGATATCGACGGCGTGGTGATCAAAGTCAATTCCCTGGCGCTTCAGGAACAGTTGGGCTTTGTTGCTCGTGCGCCGCGTTGGGCGGTCGCGTTTAAATTTCCTGCACAAGAGCAAATGACCTTTGTGCGCGACGTCGAGTTCCAGGTGGGACGCACCGGCGCGATAACGCCTGTTGCGCGTCTGGAGCCTGTCCAGGTTGCGGGCGTGCTGGTCAGCAATGCAACCTTGCACAACGCCGACGAAATTGCGCGTTTGGGCCTGCGCATTGGCGACAGAGTCGTTATTCGCCGTGCGGGTGATGTCATCCCGCAGGTCGTCAACGTTGTGGAGTCTGAGCGGCCCGAGGATACCCGTGAGATTGTCTTCCCGACCCATTGCCCTGTTTGCGGATCGGATGTCGAACGCGTTGAAGGCGAGGTGGTAACGCGCTGTACCGGCGGCTTAATTTGTGGCGCTCAGCGTAAAGAGGCGCTTAAACACTTCGTTTCACGTCGGGCGTTAGATGTGGACGGGATGGGCGATAAAATTATCGACCAGTTGGTTGAGAAAGAGTATGTCCACACGCCTGCCGATCTGTTTCGCCTGAGCGCGGGCAAGCTGACCGGACTCGACAGAATGGGACCGAAGTCTGCGCAAAACGTCGTCAACGCGCTGGAGAAAGCAAAAGAAACGACGTTTGCCCGCTTCCTGTATGCGCTGGGGATTCGTGAAGTGGGTGAGGCCACGGCAGCCGGTCTGGCGGCTCATTTCGGGACGCTTGAGCAGCTTGAAAAAGCGACGATTGACGATCTGCAAAAAGTGCCAGACGTCGGGATTGTTGTCGCCACTCACGTCTTTAACTTCTTTGCTGAAGAGAGCAACCGCGAAGTTATCGGCAAACTGTTGGAAGAGGGCATTCACTGGCCCGCACCTGTCGTTATCAATGCCGAAGAGATCGACAGCCCGTTCGCCGGTAAAACGGTGGTCTTAACGGGCAGTTTAAGCCAGCTTTCGCGCGACGATGCCAAAGCGCGTCTGGTGGCGCTTGGCGCAAAAGTGGCGGGTAGCGTGTCGAAGAAAACCGATTTGGTGATTGCTGGCGAAGCCGCGGGTTCAAAACTGGCGAAGGCCCAGGAATTGGGCATTGACGTCATTGACGAAGCGGAAATGCTGCGTCTGTTTGGGGAATAGCGTGGAGAAAGAACAGCTCATCGACATCGCGAATACCGAGATGCCTTTTGGGAAATACAAAGGCCGTCGGCTGATTGATGTTCCAGAAGAGTATTTACTGTGGTTCGCGCGAAAGGATGAATTTCCTGCCGGGAGACTGGGCGAGCTGATGGCGATCACGTTGCTTATCAAAACAGAGGGGCTGAGCCATCTGGTTCAGCCCCTCAAGCGGCCTTAAGCTTTGGCGGCGCGGGTCTCTTCCTGCGCCAGCTTCTCGGTCTGACGTTTATAGCGTCGGGCCATTACCGCGCACACCATCAGTTGGATCTGGTGGAAGATCATCAGCGGCAGCACCATCATGCCAATCACTGAGGTTGGGAACAGAATATTCGCCATCGGGATACCGTTTGCCAGACTCTTTTTCGAGCCGCAGAAAACGATCGTTATCTCGTCGGCTTTATTAAACCCGAATCGGCGCGCGGCAAAGATGTTCACCGCAATGACAATAGCCAGCAGCACGCAGCTTACCAGCGCGATAAACAGCAACGAACCGACGCCCACTTTGTGCCAAATTCCGTTCACGACCGCTTCGCCAAACGCAGAATAAACCACCAGCAAAATCGACGTCTGGTCAGTTTTCCCAATCCACTTTTTATTCCTCGCCACGAAGTCGCCAATCCATGGGCGAGAAAGATGTCCCAGCACAAATGGCAACAGTAACTGCAGGCAGATTTTACCCACCTGTTCCAGATTGCCTTCCGCACCATGCATGTTCATCAATAACCCGACCAGCAGCGGCGATACAAAAATCCCTAACAGGCTTGAGGCTGACGCTGAGCAGACTGCCGCCGCCACGTTGCCGCCAGCGAGAGACGTAAAGGCAATGGCTGACTGTACGGTAGCGGGCAAAATGCACAGATAGAGGAAGCCAGTGTACAGCGCGGGATCGACATTCACCGGTGCCCACCAGGCGAACAGCACGCCGAGGATCGGGAAAATCACGAACGTACTGCACATCACCCACAGATGCAGCCGCCAGTGGCTACCGCCTGCAATAATGGCTTCGCGGGAGAGTTTTGCGCCGTGCATAAAGAATAGCAGGGCAATAGCCGCCGTCGTCAGTCCTTCAACGAAAGGCACAAATCCGCCACGGGCCGGGAAAAATGAGGCCAGCAGCACGACGGCAATCAGGGTAAGAGTAAAGGGATCGAGAATGCGAAAGAGTTTCATAAACGCTCCTGAAAACAGATTTCGCTATTGTGCTTTGTTCCGTTTGAGAAATAAAATCGATTTATTGCATCCATTCATGAAAATAACAGATGAATTATTCCCTACGTCAGCTTCGCGTTTTTGTCACCGTTGCGCAGGCCAAAAGTTTTAGCCGTGCTGGAGAGGTCATTGGTCTGAGCCAGTCGGCGGTGAGTCACAGCGTGAAAGAGCTGGAGCTTCAGACCGGCGTGCGACTTCTGGACCGGACCACCCGTGAAGTGGTGCTCACAGAAGCGGGGCAACAGCTCGCTTTCCGTCTGGAAAGGCTGCTTGATGAACTTAACAGTACCCTGCGCGATGTGGGAAGGGTCGGGCAGCAGCTTTCCGGAACGGTGCGCGTGGCCGCAAGCCAGACCATTTCTGCGCATCTTATTCCGCAGTGTATTGCTGAAAGTAATCAGCGCTACCCCGATATTAATTTTGTACTACACGACAGGCCTCAGCAGTGGGTTCTGGAAAGTATTCGCCAGGGGGATGTGGATTTTGGGATTGTGATTGATCCCGGCCCGGTAACCGATCTGGAGTGCGAGATTGTTCTTTCCGAGCCTTTCTTACTGTTATGTCGTGACGATGATCCGCTGGCAGCGTTGCCACAAGTGACGTGGCAGGCACTGCAGGGAGCAAACCTGGTGCTGCAGGATTATGCTTCCGGGAGTCGCCCATTAATTGACATGGCGCTGTCTGAGCAAAAAGTGAAGGCGTCAATCGTGCAGGAAATTGGGCATCCAGCAACGTTGTTCCCGATGGTAGAGGCGGGAATAGGCATCAGTGTTTTACCCGCGCTGGCGCTGCCATTGCCTCAGGGAAGTCGGCTGGTTGTAAAGCGTTTTACGCCCTGTATCGAACGCAAATTGATGTTAGCACGGCGCAAAAATCGCTCACTTTCGGGGGCGGCGAACGCCTTATGGGAGGTGGTTCGTATGCAGGCACAGCAATTAATGGAGGCCCGCATACGCGATCCGTTATTTAACGCAACGGACGATTAGATGTAGATATCAATCTGGTTACTGGCTGTCGGTGAATTCACACCTTCGGCCTTGCTCTGCTGTTGAGCTTGTTTTTGCTGGCTTTCTTCAGCTTGCTGACGCTGTAACTGCGCCAGTTGGGCCTGCAGCAGTTTGATCTGAGTCTGAATAAGCTCAGCCTGCTTTTGCTTCTCTTCCGCACTGCCACTTCCGCTTGTGACGTCTTTAAGCTGCTGGGTCAGCTTGGTAATCTTCGTTGTAAGACGGCTGATCTGTGAAGAGATGTCGTTGCCAGTTGAGCCGCTGCTGCTGCCGCTGCTGGTTTGTAATGATGGTGTGGGTCCCTGGATAGTTGTCATGTTATTTCCTCTCGCCATAAAACAAGAATATCGGCATTAGCGACAATAGCTTGAGTGTACCTGCCAGATTTAGCAGGTCTGAATGCATTGATACCGAAAGAGTATTGATGAAATGCTGAAAGTGTATTGGTGATAAATGAGGTGCTGCGGATATAAGTCAGGGGTGATGCGATGCGTTTATCGCTATTTTAGCCCTGAAGGAGCCGCTATGACCCTCTCAAATAATCCCTGGTATTGCGCTGATATTATTCGTACCGCCAAACCTGATTTTACTCCCCGTGTCGCCTTTATTCTTGGCTCCGGCCTGGGAGCCCTGGCGGATCAGATTGAAGATGCTGTGGCTATTTCGTACGAAAAATTGCCGGGTTTTCCCGTCAGTACCGTTCATGGTCATGCCGGTGAACTGGTATTGGGACATCTGGCGGGCGTACCCGTTGCCTGTATGAAAGGCCGTGGGCACTTCTATGAAGGCCGTGGAATGACGGTCATGACTGACGCGATCCGCACTTTTAAACTCCTCGGTTGTGAGTTCCTGTTCAGTACTAACGCCGCGGGTTCTCTGCGGCCTGACGTTGGACCCGGCAGCCTTGTTGCGCTTAATGACCATATCAATACCATGCCGGGTACGCCGATGGTGGGCCTGAATGACGAGCGCTTTGGCGAGCGTTTTTTCTCTCTGGCGGATGCCTACGATCCTGAAGCACGCGCACTCTTACAAACAGCCGCGAATGAAGAGGGCTTTGCGCTCCACGAAGGCGTTTTTGTCTCCTATCCCGGACCCAATTTTGAAACCGCTGCCGAGATCCGCATGATGCAAATTATCGGCGGTGACGTGGTGGGAATGTCGGTGATTCCTGAGGTGATTTCAGCACGTCATTGCGGGCTTAAAGTCGTCGCCGTTTCCGCAATCACCAACCTGGCTGAAGGGCTTGGCGATGTGAAACTGTCGCATGCTCAAACGCTGGCCGCAGCAGAACTCTCTCGGCAAAACTTCATCAATCTTATCCGCGGATTTTTACGCAAAATTGCTTGATGAATTAAAACAAAAAGTGGCCCATAAGGGCCACCTGCTGCGATAAGGAATGTGTTATGAGCATCACCACTCGCTTAAAAATGATGTCCTTTATACAATATTTTATCTGGGGGAGTTGGTTGGTCACCCTCGGTTCTTACATGATTAACACCCTACATTTTACCGGTTCCGACGTTGGCATGGTTTACAGCTCTAAAGGGCTGGCCGCGATTGTGATGCCCGCGCTGGTGGGTATTATTGCTGACAAGTGGCTTCGCGCTGACCGCGCCTATATGCTTTGTCATCTCGTTTGTGCTGGCGCTCTGTGCTATGCCGCGCACATTAACGAACCCGGTCTGATGTTCTGGGTGATGCTTATCAACGCGATGGCATTTATGCCCACCATTGCGCTCTCCAATACGATTTCTTACTCCTGTCTGGAGCAGGCAGGGTTGGATACGGTGACCCATTTTCCGCCCGTGCGTGTGTATGGCACGGTGGGTTTTATCGTTGCAATGTGGACAATCAGTTTGATGGGCGTTGAACTGAGTAACGTGCAGCTTTATATCGCGGCGGGTTCATCTCTGGTTTTAGCGCTCTATTCGATAACGTTACCCAAAATTCCTGTTGTGCAAAATAAACCCGGTGCAACACTTATCAGCAAACTGGGACTTGACGCATTTGTCCTCTTTAAACAACCCCGCATGGCGATATTTTTTCTGTTTGCCATGCTTCTGGGCGCGGTTTTGCAAATCACGAATACCTTTGGCAGCCCCTTCCTGCATGACTTTGCGCGCACTCCGGAATTTGCCGACAGCTTTATCGTCCGATATCCATCGATTTTGCTTTCTGTATCGCAAATGTCAGAGGTGTTTTTCATTCTGACCATTCCCTATTTCCTGAAGCGTTTTGGGATTAAAACGGTGATGATGATGAGCATGATCGCCTGGATGCTCCGTTTTGGCCTGTTTGCATTTGGCGATCCGTCCGGAATGGGTTTTGCTTTACTGATGTTGTCGATGATTGTGTATGGCTGTGCGTTCGATTTCTTCAATATTTCTGGCTCCGTGTTTGTCGAGCAGGAGGTGAGTTCTGATATTCGCGCCAGCGCTCAGGGACTCTTTATGACGATGGTGAACGGCGTAGGCGCTTACGTGGGCGCGATTCTGAGCGGCATGGCAGTGGACTTTTTCTCTGTGGATGGCGTAAAAAACTGGCAGACAATCTGGTTAGTCTTTGCAGCTTATGCCCTGATACTCGCCATAACGTTTTGGTTTAGCTTTCACTATCGCCATTCTCCTGAAAACAACACGATGCGCACAGTGACACATTAAAATGTGTCACTCGGTTGCTGAAAGGTATTAAGGTGGGGAAAGAGAATTTTTTCCGGAAAGGCTTTGATGGAACGCGTATACCGTACCGATTTGAAACTGCTGCGCTATTTTCTTGCTGTTGCTGAGGAACTGCATTTTGGACGGGCTGCGGCCCGTCTTAACATGTCCCAGCCTCCATTAAGTCTGCATATCAAAGAGCTGGAAAGTCAGCTCGGCACCTTGCTGTTTATCCGTCATTCCAGAAGCGTGGCTTTGACTCACGCAGGTAAAATCCTGATGGAAGAGTCCCGGCGGCTGCTTGCCAGTGCAAACCAGGCGCTGGCGCGCGTAGAGCAGATTGGCCGGGGAGAAGCGGGGCGGATTGAACTGGGCATTGTCGGAACGGCAATGTGGAGCGAAGTACGTTTGCTGATGCGTGCGTTTTTAAAAGCACACCCAAACGTTGATGTTATTTTCCGCGAAAAATCACCGGTTATGCAGATGGCGTTGCTCGAGCGGCGTGAGCTGGATGTCGGGATCTGGCGAATGGCGACTCATCCCTCGGCGGATTTTACCAGCATTAGATTGCGTCCTGCTTCGTTTCTGGTAGCGATGCCAGAAGATCACCGTCTGGTCGCACGGTCCGCAGTGTCATTAACCGAATTGCAAAATGAATATTTTGTCACGATGCCGTCGGCACATTCTGACTGGGCATTTTTGCATGGCGTATGCCAGCAGGCAGGCTTCACACCATTGATTGTTCGCGAGGCCGTTGAGCCGCAGACGGTACTGGCGATGATCAGCATGGGGATGGGGATTACGCTCGCAGCAGATAGTTACGCACAAATGCAGTGGCCAGGTGTGGTGTTCCGCCAATTAGAGGAGCGTATTCCAGCGGATTTGTATATCGTTTATGACCAGAAGCAAGCGACGCCAGCAGTCGAGAAATTAATCGAAGCGTTGATAGTCTAGAACAGGTTCAAATCGCAGATAGCAAAAAAGCGCCTTTAGGGCGCTTTTTTACATTGGTGGGTCGTGCAGGATGACTCGGCTTTGCCTCGCCCTTCGGGCCGTCGCCTGTGGCTCCGGTGTCTCACTTCGTTCGGCTCGAACCTGCTGCAGGTTCGAATCGTTCAAATCGCAGATAGCAAAAAAGCGCCTTTAGGGCGCTTTTTTACATTGGTGGGTCGTGCAGGATTCGAACCTGCGACCAATTGATTAAAAGTCAACTGCTCTACCAACTGAGCTAACGACCCGAA
>Ga0308165_1005622_pt1 | contig 11491 bp, 6 predicted proteins | sample PhyWR2_FD_201032 | JGI IMG/M metagenome (GOLD analysis project Ga0308165, IMG submission 201032) | Phyllosphere microbial communities from UC Gill Tract Community Farm, Albany, California, United States - DLSLW.R2 | ecosystem: Host-associated > Plants > Phyllosphere > Unclassified | place: USA... | reverse complement strand
TCGCACGCGCGCTGATCGACTCCGAACTCGACCTCGACTCCTACGAACACAAGGGCTACTTCATCCGCGCCAGCGGCAGCGAACAACGCGACGGCACCTGGGTCGGCGCCTATCAATTGCATCGCAACGACAACCCGGTGCCATTCCGCCGCGCCAACGTCACTCCGTTCCGCGGCAACACGCGCAAGGAAGCGGAAGACGAGGATGTGGCGGCGGGGAAGTTGTAGGCAGCCGCAGAATCAGAAGCCCGCGCAAGAGAAGTGATTTGCAAAACATCCCGCCTGCTGGCGGGATGTTTGTTTTGGCGGGGGAAAAATCCGGATGCGCCGCGTTCATGCAATGCATTCGTTTCCGGCCCGGCAAAAGAAAAAGGACCTGAATCTATCGATTCAGGTCCTTTTGTATTCTTTGGTGGGGCGTGAGTTGTTCCTTTGCTCGCAGCATTGACCCTATCTAACTGATCCACTTTCCATTGCCGAGCGAACGCGGCAACGCGATCATAAGAGCCTTCAAATCCCAACACACACAAGTCTGCGTGCATCTGCTTGAGACTGCGCTTTTGCTTCCTAGATTTGGTGGATTCGGTTTTAAGCCATGCGGATAGTTTGAATGTGTACACATCCAGAGCACTGGCTGAACGCCGGTCAGCGTAGGCTGGCTCTACAGTTTCAGAGCGCAGGTAACGTCTAACGGTGTTCCTGGAGATGCCAAGTCGCTTGGCGATCTCCCTTAGCGATATCTGGTCACGTAAGTGCCAGCGCCGAATAATTCCTAGTAATGCCACGTCGATCACTCCAATCTCCTACCTGATTGCTTAGGTAGGATTGTGTCTCAAACGTGGGGCAATTTTCGATGCAAAATTCCCAGCAAAGTGGGTCAGTTTTCGATGCAAATCTACAGTCTTGGTTGTGTCAGTGAATCCGGGCCTGATGCATCGACCGTATCGGCGTATGTTTTTGCGTCGCGACTTGTTAAGTCAATGCCGCGAATAACTTCTTTAGGTATGTATTGCTACCGTCTTCCATAAAGAGAACATGCCGGCTTTCCAAATCGGCTTTTTTCGCGGGATCACCTACATTGAGTAGATCGGCGAACTTCGTTGGCGACAGTATGAAGGCATTCAAGACCAACGGCGGTTCGCCAACCTTGGCCTGTGCCGCCAGCATCGCTTCCAGCGTCTTTACTTCCTTGTACAGTCCCAGTTTGGCGTGGGATAGGTCGAGATTGCGCAGTCCCTTCGGATCAACGAAAGAAAGCCACTGTTTGCCGCTGGTGTCATCCACCAGCCATAGCAGGAAGTCCGGGTAAAAATTGCCAGCCAGAGCGAATCCCAAACCCTTGTCTTCACTGGCTGCATTTCTCAACAGATACAAACTGCGTGCGCCAATTGCTTCTTTGCCAGCTGAAGAATTGTAGAATGCTTCAAGATCACGGACAAAAGTTACTTCGCTCGGAGCACCAAGCCCCAAAGGCTTGAGTTTCAAAGGAACGAGATCTTTGTCCGCATCCTGCTCGAAGCTGAACAATGGGTAGAACAGATGCCGATCGAAGCTAATGGCGACCATATGGTTTGCACTCCATTGGCTGGCCTCGCCGATTTTGCCATCCGCCACCAGCTTTTTCAGCAGTTCCAATTTCGCTTGGTACTCAAGACCATCATCGGTGTTGTCAATCTCAAACTGGTACAGTTTGAGCATTGAACCGTGATCTTCATCGATGTGAGTGATGTCGTAGAACTGGCCTTCGTAGCCGGTCTTCAGCGCCTTATAAAAACGGTCGGTGTAGTCAGTCAGCAACCGTAACAGGATATCCTCTTGCTTGCGGATATCCGCAAAGGTCGCTACCTTCAGCTCCACCTCCGGAATAAACAGCGTGTACCAATCCTGCGTGTCTGCACAAAAATCGATCAGCTTCTGTCGTTCAAGCCGCAGGTTACTCCAGCTGCGCTGCAGCTTGTAATCCTGCAAGCTTAGATACACGCGATCCCAGTTGAAAGCCGCGAATAGTGTCTGATTCAGCTTGCCTTTGTTGCGAGCTTGCGTCATCGGAGTTGTGTTCTTGTCCTTGCTGGAGAGCGCTTCGACGCGCGGGTACAGGTCGAGCACCACATGGGGTAGCTTGATCTTGCCCTGGAACTGCGTGGGGATTTCGTACAGCCATGGAAAGTGCGTGCGTTTGAACCCGAGTTTCTGGTTGTCCTTGTAGCCATCCTTCAGAGCCAAGGTCTTGAGCTTGCCTTTGGGTAGGTTGGCCCGTGTTGGGAAATCCAGCTCCAGCACTTCGTCACTGGGCGTGATGCCTTCCTCACGCAGGTAATCCTTGAACGCAGCCATGTAGTTGGCGCGCACGCCAAAGATATTCAGCGCCTCCAGCTTGTCCAGATGTAGCCCCTTCGGCCTGTCATGCGGCAAGGTGCGCTTGAGCGAGAAGCTCTTGCCTTTGAGGCGTACTCCGCGTCCGAACAACTGAATGATCTGCGAACCTTCGCCCTGGCCCATGTTCAGCAGTCCCATCGTAGATACGCGCCAACTACTCCAGCCCTCCGTGAACTTGCGCGAGCCAATCAGTACGTTCAGGCGGCTGTCCTTGTTATTCAGTGTGCCGAATAGCGCGCCGCCGAAGTCGTCGCGTTCGCTGTCGAAAGCCTCTACGTCCTCTGCCATCCCGAAGAAGCCCGCATCGTCGCCGATGTTGATGAGGCCGAAGGGCTCAGCGTCACCCACGCGCAATGCCAGTTCACCTTTACTACTCTTGATATTGACCAGTTTTAACCGCTGACGAGCCGAGGCATTGAACAAGCGCAGCAGGATGTCGGCGTACAGCTCATCCACGCGACCGCTGAACCCCATCAAGGGAGTGAAGCGCCCGCCGAAGATGTTATTGCCCTTGGCGTCTAGAATTTGCGCCTTGTCCGAAATCAGGTCGGCCAGCCAAATCTTCATTTGCACGTCGTTGTTCAAGAAGTCGGCGAGAAAATTTACCACTTCCAGAATGTCCGAATCCTCACCTGACACTGTGTTACCTACGAATACCCACAGCGGCTTTTCGATGTTGAAGTCGGTCAACTTGTCGCGGTGCGTGCTCCAAAGCCAAAGCTGCTGGTAGTACGCGAGCAGGCAGGCGGTGAAATATTTGCGCGCGTTGTCCGCTTGCTCGAAGGCCTCGCCATTCATGTTGAGGATTAGTGACTCCTTGCCGTAGCCGTCCTCATAGAAGAACTTGTACGAGTAGTCGAACAAGATGCACTTGGCGTAAATCTCACGGGTAGCGGTGATTCGCGCGCGGCGCTTGTCCTCTGTCGTCAGCGCCAACTGGACCTTCTGCTCGTCTTCCAGGCTGCGCAGGCTCGTGGTGTTGAACAGAATCTTGGCGCGCTTTTTCTGGATGTCTTCTTCCGCTGCCGCCACGGTCATGCCCTTGGCCACCGCCTGCCCGAATGTGGCCGAATACTCGAAAGCAAAGCCACCGCGCACCAGCGTATCGCGTCGCGCCATCCACGCCCCCGCCGCCGTGCCCGTGCCTCGATGTCCTTCGTCCACCAGCACGAGGTTATTGCCTTCGAAGGCGTCAACAGCGACCGTCTTGTCACCCATATCGTCGCCGAGTTTGTTGATGTCGATGATCTCAATGGTGCCGCGCGCTGGAGTCTGGGTCTTGTTGAACAACTGGGAGAAGCCGAAGCCGGACAGGTGCAGTTCTTCCAAGTGCTGGCGTGACAGCCCCTCGTTGGGCGTGAGCAGGATGATCTTGCTCGGATAGTGATCGCGTCGCCCGGCCTGAAAGTACTGCAGGTATTGGCGGATATTGACGTGCAGCAGTAGAGTCTTTCCGCTGCCCGTGGCGTTCCAGAAGGCGATCTTGTTCAGGTCGTCCGCCTCGAAGTCGCGGAACGGTTCCGCGCCGTTCTCGGTGCGGTAGCGAACCATCTCCGCGTTCAGACCGTCTAGCAGGTCTTGGCGATGGTTGAAATACCAGTCTAGATAAAGCTCAGTGAACAGCAGCGAGAGGTACTGGAAGTACTTCATCTGCAGCTCGTGGCCTTCTAGCTTGTTTCGCTGGGAGGTGATGGCTTGCCAGTGAGCGACGACGTTCAAGTCGTAGCGCCGTAGGTCTGCCTCCGGTACCTTGTTTGGATCGAACAAGCCGCGGATGAGCTCATGGAAGAACTTGGTTTGGCCGTCCTCATCGATTCCCTCGAAGCGGTCGTCACTCAAGCGCATCTTGAGCGCCGCCAGTGTGCCGCCCTGAAAGAAACTAAGCACCCAGCGGTTGAGTACCAATTCCTGATGGAAGCTACGCTTCTTGCCGGCACGACTAGAACCGGTGGCGGGGATCTTGCGTGGTCGAGCCATCAGATGTCCTCCACCGAGAACATGCGATCCAGAAACTCCGGTTCGATCTGGCGCAGCTTGAGCACACGAGTAGCTCCGCCTTCCTCCGCCGTCTGCGTCAGCACAGTGGGGATATTGTGGTCGCCGTTGATATAGACCACGTCGAACTCATTATCCGCTGGGTTGATAGCCAGCCGGTCACACAGTTTGCTCACACCTTCGTAGTCCAGTACATCACAGTCGCGCCACAGCACCAGGCAGGTTTCACCGCTAGGTAGCGTGCCGGTGATCGTGGCATAGCCGCGCTGCGGTTGAGCGTCGATGTGCTTAACGCGCAGGCCGATCAGGTAGTTGAAGGTTTCGACCAAATCGATCTTGCGCGGCTCGAACGCGCCCGCTGAATCAACAGCCACATTGAGGGTGTAGTCGAAGGGCTTCCTAAAATCTTCCACCGAAAGTAGCGAGCCACGACTTTCAACGTCCAGCATGTAGTTGAGCAGGTAGTCGTCCCGGCCTTTTTCCGGCAACGTATTTAGCAGATCACCCTGAACGGAACTACGGCGCAGTTGTAGGTTGTTCAGCGTGTCTTCGTAGCTTTCGAGCTTGAGAACTTTGAAACAGTGGGAGATGCCGGTTTCTGTAGCAATCGGCTTGCCCTTCGACCAACTAGATGAATAAATGATTTTTTTCAATCTTGGAACAAGAACCGACTCAAAATGATCTCCCATTTCAATCAAAATCTGCTTGTGGTCTACTCCGTAATTACGACATAAATTGATTACCGCATGACCATTTGTGCCTGAACCAGCAAAATAGTCAATGAACAACGAATCCTCTGGCTTGATGGCTAATATTTGCTCGTACATTGAAACCGGATGACAATATGGAAATTCGAGCCCCAAGTCATCGAGAAATGCCTTGCCACTTTTCCCATCAGCAAGAATCGAAGCGACCTGCTTTTGCGCGTCGTCTCGAAGATAAACGATTTTTTGTGGCTGAACTGTATGGTCCTTGCCAAACACAATCAGTCCCTCCGCTAGCAAGTCACTTAGAGTTTCAGGAGTACGCGACCATCCATTCGGTGGAACCGGGCAAGGTTGATTCGTGGTGGGATGAATTAAGGGCTTAAAAAATTTCTGATCAGTCCTCTTCTCTGGTGCCCCCATTGCCACTAGGCGATAGACACGACCATTTGGATCAAGAAGCTTATATTGTTTTTCACCGCCAGAAAGTTCTTCTTGGCGTGAAATCCACTTTGCGAACTCGTTCCGAACTTCATCAGTCACAGATCCAGCCTTCTGAATTAATGTGGCTGCATGCTTCAGAACCTTGGTAACACTAGCGCTTCTCAAATTGACAACTCGTTCTTCATTGCCTGAAAAACACACATATTCGTGCTGTGTAGCTACTCCTTTTCGGCCGAGCATAGGATTTTTCTTGTCCCATACAATCGTTCCGTGATCATTCAGGCCGCACTCGTGAATAACCAGATTTAGATTTTCGTATTCATTTTCGTCAATATGGCATGCGACATCACCGCTCTGGTTCAGTAAACGAATACCAACTCGCAAGCGATCACTCATCATGGAGAGCCACGATGAGTGGCGATAATTATTTTTGTACAAAAATCCGCTGGTTTCAGTATTGTAAGGCGGGTCAATGTGAATCATATCAACGCTGCCACTGTATCTAGTTTCTAGCAGCTTAAGTGCTTGGAAGTTGTCACTGCGAATCAAAAGACCATTCACAAATTCGTCAATTGAAGGTAGTTGCAGAAGCAAACGGGCCTTAAAGGCATCCGAAAACAAACTGGTATCCAGCATCCGATAAGGGCCAACCTTCAAGTCCTCTATCGTCCCTGGCGCATCGCCATCCCAAATGCCCAGCTGTTGCCACTGCGCCCATTGCTGCTCGTTGGCCACAACTTCTGACCAAAGTGCTTCCGGCACTTGATCCAGAGTAATGGAATAATGGCTGGAGACGATAAACTTCTTTTTTAGCCATAGCTTCTTCTGGAAATCTTCTAACTGCGCCAGGAAGTCAATCAGCTCCAGCGCGATAGCACGCAAGCACTGGATCATCCGAAGGTTCTTCTCGATGTCTACGAACGCCCCCGCGTTTTGCACATCGTCCAGGTGCATGACTTCATTTTTTATGAAAAAGTCTAGCTCGCGGCGCAAGAAACCGCCCAAGTCCTTGTGGATGAAGTAATCCGCCGTATTCTTGGTGCTGTAGTCGCTCACGTGCTTTTCCAGTAGAGTGCGCTGCGGACTCTTCTCGGTGGGCGCGCGGTTGCCCAGGCCGAGCCAGCGGGCCTTCACGGCGGGGTCCGCCAATACAGCTTCTACTGCCTTGGTGACCAATTCTCCTTGCTTGGTGCCTTTGGGCTGGGCCACATACTCGAAGCGGATGATCAGTTCCCTGTTGCCGTCACTACCCGTTGATTCCTCCACTGGCACCAGTTCTTCTTCGTACTCGTCGCCGTTCTCATCCACACGGATGACGGTCTTCGTCACGACCAGGGCAAATCGACGTTCCTTGTCGTTGTCTTTGCGGTTGTCCTTGGCGGTATCGGCGGCGAGGAGACGGAAATGAATCGTACGGCCGTCTTCGAGCTTGAAGCTGTAGTTGCTGAAGTTTTCGCCGCTCTTGGTGTAGTACTGATCCTTGTTGGCCCAATGCAGCATCACCTCTTCGCCGGCGTAAGGGATGGCATAGGTGTCGCCCTTGTAGCGGCGCTGGCTGATGAAGTCACCTTGCTCGTAGTAGCGAGAAAAGAACGCCAACAGGTGTGAAAATACGGCATTTTCGTGTTCGCTGCTACCTGCGATGACATCCTTAAGCTTGGCGTGTAGTACCTGCACCTTGGGTACCGTATCGGGACTGACGCCCAAGGCTTGGGCGTTCTTCTCAGCCTCCAGCAATTCGGCTTGCAATTGCTGAGCGCTGGCAGTACTGCCAGCGGAGAGGGCCGCCTGGACAGTCTCGGCCAGCCGGTTTTGCAGGTAATCGTTGATCTCACCTGCACGGGCGTTGAGGATACGGTAGATACCGAAGTCGAGCTCAGGGCGGTCGATTTGGAAAATCTCACGCAACTTGGCGACGAGTTCCAGGAATTTGGGGTTCTGTTTGTTTGTCATGGTTTGCTCTGATCTCGCGATAATTGACTCGGGTTAGATCACCTGCCAGCGCACGCTGAACAGGGTCTCGTTGCTTGCTATTTCTTGTAGGCGCTGTTGGAGCGAGGCAATTAGCTCATCGCGTTTGGCGATGATCTCGTCCTCAACAGCGAAAATTTCCTGCCGCATGCGGCGCTGCCTACGCTCCAGCTCAGACAGTTCACGCTGGATGCCGTCCTGCTCCTGTAAGGTGGCAGCCTTGCGGGCGTCGCGCTTCAACTGGGCGATTCGCGCCTTGGTGTTCTTGAGCGCTTCCTCTGCGGCCAGCAGCTTGTCGTCTGCCCAGCGTTCCAGCTTGTCGCGTTCTTCATTGAACAAGCGCTGGTTGGCTTCCAGTACCTGGGCAATGGTGGCGACGACCGCGCGCTGGTTGTTTGCCAGCAGTGCCTCGGGCACAGCGGAGCTCAAAGGAGTGGGCTTTTCTGCGGCTGGAATGGCCATCAGTTTTTTGCAGGTTTCCTGATCCAGCACCTGACCATCGTCAGTGAGGCCAGAGAACAACAACGCCTCGGTAGTCTCGAAGACGGTGACTTCCAGCCGGGCTAGTGTCAGCCATCCGGACATGCCGCGTAGTCTCTCGATGACAGAAACGCGTGCGCCGTGTTTGCCGTAGTCGAGCTTTAAGGTGGCGACGGGAGTAGCTGCATTCAGGCTGGCATCAATGCTCCATTCCCCCAGCGGGTGGCTGAGGCGGTAGGCGTGCGCCAGCATGTCCGGCTGCGCCGCACCGCGAATCAATTGGTAGCGGCCTGTGGCGATTCCAGTTGGTGGTGTGCTTAGAGAGAATGCGTAGGACTGCTCGTCGAAGCGCGCGCGACCATCCAATGCATAGCAGGTGACACCCCAAAACCAGCGCCCCAGTTTGTCGAGCCGCGCTTCGGCGTCCTGTAGGCGCAGCTTAAGGCGGTCATGAACGTCCTCATCGAAGTTCTCCAACAGTTGGGACTGCGTATCTTTGATGCGGTCGGCGATGACTTCTTCCAACTCCGCTTGCAGGGCGTTGAAGGCGGCTTCGATCTGCTCAGGCTGGCGACAGGTGTCGTAGATTTGGAGGATGCGCTTCTCGAAATCGAGACCGCCTTCGATGCTGCCCAGCACTTCGTCGCTTGCGCCGAACACGCCGGAGAACAGGCTGAACTTTTCGGTGAGCAGTTCCAGCACGCGCTGGTCGGCCTGGTTGCGGGTGTTGAGAAAGTTGATGACCACCACGTCGAAACGCTGGCCGTAGCGGTGGCAACGCCCAATGCGTTGCTCGACGCGCTGAGGGTTCCAAGGGAGGTCGTAGTTGATGATGAGCGCGCAGAACTGCAGGTTGATACCTTCGGCAGCTGCTTCGGTAGCGATCATTATTTCCGCACCGGTGCCGTCGTCCTTGCGGAAGTGGTCGATCAGCGCAGTTCGGCGATCCACCTGCGGCGAGCCGGTGACGCGATCTGTGCCTTTGTACTGTTCCAACCAGCGCTGATAAATGGCTGTGGAATCTTCATGGTTGTTGGAACCGCTGAATAACACCAACTTGCCCGCGTGGCCGTTGGCTGAGAGGAAGCGGTGCAGGTACTCCTGCGTGCGCTTGGATTCCGTGAAGATGATGGCCTTACGTGGAGCGCGCAGCTCGGCCATCTTGCCGAAGCCCAGAGTGAGCGCCTTCAGCAACGCCTGCGCCTTGGTGTCGATTTGCAGAGCTTGGGCGGCATCGACAAACGCCGTCAACTCCGAGATCTCGGCGGTAATGGCAGCGTGGACAGCGTTGGCATCTTTTGCGGCATCCGATTTACCATCCTCGGCTGGCGCAGGTATGAGGACTTCGAGGTCTTCTTCGGCCTCGCTCGCTTCACTTTCCAAATAGTCCTGTTCCAGATCGTCCTCAGCAATAAGCTGTTCGACCAGTTGGCAGCCGTCGTCTTCCGTCTTGTCTGCCGTGAGCAAACCTTGCAGGCGCCCGCGGATGGTAACCAACGTGGCAGCGACGGCGTGCGAACTAGATGCCAGCAGCTTACGCAAGATCAGCGCCGTGAGATGGCGCTGCTGTTTGGGCAGGGCGTAGGAGTCTTCTTTTTGCAGAAAGACCGAAATGCGCTCGTACAGCGCCTGTTCGTCATCAGTGGGGTTGAACGGCTGGGTGAGGGCCTTCCGTTCGGTGTAATTGATGTACTCCAGCACATCACGGCGCAGTGTGCGCTTGGCAAAGCTGGCAAGGCGCTCGCGAAGTTCATCCAAGCCTGTCCCGCTGTTCATGAACTGCTTGCGGAAGGCGGTTTCGTCGCCGAACAAGTGCTCGTCGATTAGCGTGGATAGGCCGTACAGTTCCATCAACGAGTTCTGCAGCGGAGTGGCTGTAAGCAGCAGCTTCTTGCGGCCTTGCAAAGCGCGCTTGAGTGCCTGCCCGGTGCGGTTGCTGCTACGATGCGCGTTGCGGAGCTTGTGCGCCTCGTCGATTACCACCACATCCCAAGGCACGGCACGCAGTTCGGCTTCCAGCTTGGCAGCAAACTGGTAGGACATGATCACAACCGCTTTACCAACTAGTCCTTGCATGGTGGCGAGCATGTCGCCAGCGGACTGCTTGCGCAGCGAAACGGCATCCAACACGGTGGTGGGTACGGCAAACTTGTCGTGCAACTCCTGCGCCCATTGCTTGCGCAGGCTGGCCGGACAAATGATCAGCAGCCGCCGACGACGCTCGGCCCAGTACTGGCAAACCACCAGTGCGGCTTCGATGGTTTTACCTAGCCCTACCTCGTCAGCCAGCAGTACGCCTTCCTGCAAGGGATTGCGGAGGGCAAACAGTGCTGCTTCAATCTGATGCGGGTTCAGATCGACGCTGGCATCGAATAGCGATTGAGAGAGGCGATCTACGCCATCGGCACCATGCCGCCGTGTCAGCTCATGGGCATAGTACTTGGCGTGGTAAGAGGAGATCAATCCGTTCCCTCCGCGTTGCTCGACTGGGCTGCGATCCAAGCATCGATGTCGGTTTGCCGGAAACGCCACGTTCCGCCAACCTTAAAACACGGAATGCCCTTGGCCGCTGCGAGTCGATAAATAGTCCGCTCTGTGACCTTCAAATACTCCGCGACTTCTTTAATCGTCAGGATTTCACTGTCACTGCTGTTTTTGGTCATCGCCAACGCCAACCCGGTGGTAAAAAGCGATAGGATAGTGCAAAATTTTCATATATGCGACCGAAATTGGAAGCAATGACAATCGCGGGTTCGGCGGAGTCATTTTCTTCGCTATAGATGTTGCTGCTATCCCCAAGCAGCACCAGACCATGCGGAGTAATGGCGGCCGCGTAGTCTGGAAAAATCTGAGAGGTTTTTATGATGGTTGAGATGGTTCCGCCATCATAGGGAACCATCTCAACGCTGCCATATTGTTATGGGGAATACTACAAATCGACATCAATCACTGCGGCTTCCATTTCACGTGGTCGTCCCGCGGATCCCGGTAGGCGGGCTTTCGGCATGAGGCCGGTGTTGAAGGTTTTGCCCTTGGCGGACTTGATGCGCACCAATTGTGAGTTTTTGCTAAAGTAATCCAGGGCCTTGATGAGATAGCCGACCTTCTGCTGGTCGTGATACTCAATGATGCCGCAGGCCGGAGTGTCGTATTTCTCTCTGTTGCAGTTAAAGGCGTGGCCGTGTTCTTTTGTTGTTTGCTTCTATAAATTGCACGTCTCTTGCGCTAACCAAGAGTGTTTCTCACCATCAACTATTGCTCCGTTGAAAAAAAGACAGACATGGATGTGGTAATGACCTGACGCTGAAAATTCCATTGACCACGTGTATCCCACCATCTTTTTCCCATATTTTCGTCGCATGGCATTCAGGAATTTATCTCGAGCATCTGCCATTAGCTGAAAGCTGCGCATCGCGTCAGCATCGAAGCCTCCATCGAGATCTGCTCCCTCCATATAGGCTTGGTAATTGTAGATTTGCATCGAAAACTGACCCACTTTGCTGGGAATTTTGCATCGAAAAT
>Ga0308165_1005621_pt1 | contig 11493 bp, 9 predicted proteins | sample PhyWR2_FD_201032 | JGI IMG/M metagenome (GOLD analysis project Ga0308165, IMG submission 201032) | Phyllosphere microbial communities from UC Gill Tract Community Farm, Albany, California, United States - DLSLW.R2 | ecosystem: Host-associated > Plants > Phyllosphere > Unclassified | place: USA... | reverse complement strand
GCGATGAAGGAACTGAAGGTCGGCAACCCCGGCCTGCTGTCCACCGACGTCGGCCCGGTGATCGACGCCGATGCACTGAAGATCCTGCAGGACCACGCCGTGCGCATGGACCGCGAAGCGCGCCTGATCGCTGCGGCCGAACTGTCCGCCGAAGCGGCCAACGGCACCTTCTTCGCACCGCGTGCCTACGAACTGAAGGACCTGGGCCAGCTGCAGAAGGAAATCTTCGGGCCGGTCCTGCACGTGATACGCTGGAAGGGCGACCAGCTCGACGCCGTGATCGACCAGATCAACGCCACCGGCTATGGCCTCACCCTGGGCGTGCATTCGCGCATCGACGAAACCGTCGACCGCATCAGCAACGGCGTCCACGTCGGCAACGTCTACGTCAACCGCAACCAGATCGGTGCAGTGGTCGGCGTGCAGCCGTTCGGTGGCCAGGGTCTGTCCGGCACCGGCCCCAAGGCCGGCGGCCCGCACTACCTGCTGCGCTTCGCCACCGAAAAGACGGTGACGGTGAACACCACCGCCGCCGGCGGCAACGCCTCGCTGCTGACCCTGGGCGACTGATCCCAGGCGTCATGCAGTAGACGAAAAACCCCGCGAAAGCGGGGTTTTTTGTGCTGGCCAAGTGGATGCGAATACCCTTCTGGCGGGTGCGGACCTTGGTCCACACAGAACTTCGGCGTCAGGCAATTCCCACCGATCGATCAACACGCCGCCACGCTGAAGCGGCTGTCCGCTCGCCTCGCCAACTCCGCCAGCACCCGCGCGATACGCATCTCCAGATCGCCTTCCAGCAGCACATACGCCACTCCTCGCGCCTGCAGTTGCTGCAGATACCACGCGTGTTGGCGCATGCGGAATTCCTCACCCACGCGCGTCCCATCCTGTTCGAACGGGATATCCGGGGCGCACAGGAACAGCAGGTCGTACGCACGCGCCGCGGCCCGCTGCAGTGGTTCGGGCGCAGTGCCGAACATCCAGCCGCTGTAGCCCAGCGTCACCAACGGCGTGGTATCGCAGAACAGCCAGCGGTGCGCATGCTGCGCGGCCTGGTCTTCGTGCTGCGGCTGGGTCGCCGCGATACGCAGCAGATCCTGCGCCTGCAGTTCGCCGCTCTGCTGCTCCCACAACGTACGCCCGAACTCCGGCACCCATGCCGTGTCCAGGCGCTCGGCCAGCACCCGCGCCAGCGTGCTCTTGCCCGTGGACTCACCGCCGATGAAGGCCACCCGCTGCACATGGTCGGCATAGACCGACCGGCTCAGGCCCTGTCGATGCGCATGCGGATCAGCGCGCAGTTCGGTACCGCTGGCCTGACCGATGTCGGTCGAGCGCTCCAGCCGATGGTGCTGTACCGGCGCATTGAAATGCTGCGCCAGGGCTGCAGCAAAACCATCGCCGTAGTCTTCGCCGGTGAAAACGGCCTGCACCGGTCCGCCGAACAACGCCACGCACAGCCATGCGGTGAACGCGCGTTGCACCTGCTCACTATCCTTGTCCTGCGGTAGCGCACCTACGGGAACGCCCTGTCGCCTGCACAACGCCGCCAGCCGCGCATCATCCAGCACCGCCACCGTCGCCTGCGGGAAGCGCGCGCGCAGCCAGCGCTCGCGCCGCGCCGCGCTGTAGCCGGCAAAGCCCGGCTGCGACCAGCCGATCACCAGCAGCTGGGTGCAGCGGGCAGAAGCAAATTCGATCAGGCGCTCGTGGCCCAGATGCAGCGGGCAGAACTTGCCGACCACCAACCCGCGCGGTACCCGCTCAGGCAATGCCATCGGCCGCCCTGCCCGTATCCGCTTCGGCGTGCATCAGGTGCCGCCAGTGCCGCAGCGCCACCAGCGCGTTGATCCAGAAACCGACATACAGGATCGAGGTCAGGTGCAGCCCACGGCTGTAATACAGCGGCACCGCGATGGTGTTGACCAGCAGCCACACCCACCACGATTCCAGCTTGCGCCGCATCATCAGGATCTGTGCGATCACGCTCAGCACCAGCACTGCCGAGTCGATGTAGGGCGCATACGCATTGGTCAGCCGGGTCAGCATCCAGCCGTAGCCAAAGGTCGCCAGTACCGCCAACGGCAGCAGCCAGCGCCACGCGCGTGCAGGCAAGCGGGTGATCGGCAACGGCGCGCCATGGTCACCACGCAGCCACTGCCACCAGCCGAACACGCTGATGACCACGAAGAAGAACTGCAGGACCATGTCCGCGTACAGGTGCGAGCGCTCGAACACTGCGGCGAACAGTGCGCAGCCGACGATGCCCAGCCACCACGTATGCACGTTGTTGCGGCCGGCCAGCAGGATCGAGCCGGCGACGGCGATATTGGCAGCCAGCTCCAGCTGGAAGTTCGGGTCGGACAGGTTCATCGCGCTATTGTCGCGTAGATCCACGCCACACGTCGTCGGGTCAGTAGATCCACGCCATGCGTGGATGCGTAGCCCCGGAAATGGAAAGGCCCCGCTTGCGCGGGGCCCTCCATGCACTGCTTCAGGCGATCGCCGGAATCAGAACTTGTACTGCATCGACGCAGCCAGCACGTCGCCGGTGACCTTGTACTTGCCGGTCACGGTGTTGGCCGTGGCCGAGGTCGAGCTGACATTCGGATCCTTGGTGAACAGGTGGGTGTAGCCCACGCTGTATTCCATCTTGTCCGAAGCGGCGTAGGTCATGCCCAGCGACAGCCACTTGCGGGTGGTGTCCGGCACGCGCACATCGCGGTCGGGGTCTGGTCATAGGCCAGGCCGCCACGCAGGGTCAGCTTGTCGTTCAGGCGGAAATCGGTACCGATCGACGCGAAGGTGGTGTCACGGTAGTGGAACGGCAGCACGCTGTCGGGCTGGTTGGAATCGTAGTCGACAACGACCTGGTCGAACTTGCTCCACGCAGTGCGCGTGACCTCGGCCATGATCTGCCACTGGTCGTTCACGCGGTGGGTGAAGCCGACAGTGGCACTGGCCGGCAGGGTGATGGTGGCGCGGCCGTTGCTGTCGATGAAGGTACCCGGGGCAGCGGTCGCCAGGAAGGCGGCAGCATTCTGCGGAATGGTGAAGTCGGCCTTGCCGTCGTTGATCTTGTGCTCGACTTCCGAGCGGTAGCTGAAGGCGATGTTGGTGCCTTCCACCGGGGTAACAGTCATGCCGAGGGTGTAGCCGACCGACACCTCATCGCCCTTGATGCGCAGGTAGCCATCGGCGGTACCCGGCGAGAAGCCGAGCTGGGCGGCCTGGCGGGCAGCGGCCTGCGAAGCGGCAGCGGCCTGGGCCGGGGTGCCACCGGCGGCCAGCACGCGCGCGGCAGCGGTGCGCTGGGCAGTTGCGTTGATGGCAGTGCCGGTATCGACGGCGCTGGTCAGGTCGACATTCAGGCGCTCGGCGAACACCGACGCACCGAACGACAGGTACGGGTTGACGTCGTAGGAGAACGCAGCACCCAGGTCGACGGCCTGCAGCTCGGTCTTGACGCCGTTGTAGCGGCCGACCCAGTCACGGTCGTATTCGGTCTTGAAGCCGAACGGCACGGTCAGCGACACGCCGAAATGCATGTTGTTGTTTTCGCCGAACGGGACATGGAAGTAGGCTGCCGGAACCGGGGCGATCATGCCGGCGTCGCCGCCGTTGCCGCCGGAAATCGGCGCGCCGTTACCGTAGCGGCCTTCGCCACGGAACTTGGCGCCGAAGCTGATGGCGCTGACATCGCCCTGCACCACGGTGCCGTCGAGCAGGCGCATGGAGGCCGGGTTGGTGGCGATGACCGAGGCGTCGCCTTCGGTCGAGGTGGAACCAGCGAAGGCGCGGCCCAGGCCCTTGGCGCTGTTTTCCTTCAGCTGGAAGGCGGCGGCGTTGGCGTCGGCGGCGGCCAGCGCACCGGCAACGCCGACGGCCAGCAGGGTCAGGCGGGCAATGGTGGAAGCAGTTTGCATCGTAGTTCTCTCTCCGGTAAGCGGTGATGGTGCTCTGAGTGCGCCTGCGCCCGTCAGGCCGGATGGCCTTTCGAAGCGCGCCGGATTCCCCTCCCGACATACGACGCCGTATGCGAGTATTACCCAGAGCCGTTAATGAAACAATAACAGCGCTGGCGCATTCTTCGTCGCAAAAGCTGAACAGGCTCACTCCCCGCCAAAAGCGCCCGCACGCTAGGCTAGTGCCATGTTTGTCTCCCTCCCCTCGCGCAAGAAGGCGACCCTGCGCTGGGCTACACCCGTGCTGTTTGCGGCACTGTGGCTTGCGTTCCTGTGGTCGATCTCGCGCCCGGACGATGCCCGTGGAAGCTTGTGGCTGGACTGGGGCGCCCTGTCCACCGGCCTGACCCACCCGCTGGACTGGTGGGCAACGCTGCAGGACGGCAGCGTGCTGCGCCTGTTCACCGCCCTGTTCCTGCACGCCGACTGGTCGCACCTGCTGGGCAACCTGGTGTTCCTGCTGATCTTCGGCCTGCCGGCCGAGCGGGTACTGGGCCCGTGGCGGTTGCTGTTGCTGTTCCTGGTGGGCGGGGCGATCTCCAACCTGGTCGCCATCTACACCATGGGCAGCCCGGACCAGATCATCATCGGCGCCAGTGGTGCGGTGTCGGCGTTGATCGGTGCCTATCTGGCGCTGTTCCCCGGCGCGCGCCTGGGCGTGGTGATCCCGCTGGGGCTGTTCCTGGAGTTCGTGCGCGCCCCGGCCTATCTGCTGATCGGTGTGTGGGCGGCGCTGCAGGTGGTGTTCGCCTACATCGGCCCGACCTTCGGCATGGTCGCCTGGTGGGCGCACATCGGCGGCTTCGTGTTTGGCGTGGTGTACGGCATGTACGTGCGCGCGGCGATCGCACGGCGACTGCGCAAGCGGCACGGGTTCTAGCGTCCGCTTGGTAGAGTCGAACTTGCCAGGCTGCTTCATTGCTCTGGGTCTGCTCCATCCGGAACGATGCCAGAAACGTCACTCGCGACTGACCACCAAGGTGTTGTGGTGGGTATCAAAGAGCAACGTTGCGCCGTCATCCAACACCAGGAAGTACTCGAAGAACGGCAGCTCGCCCAGCAGAGGAATCAGTTCGCTTGCCTGCAGCGTCCACATGGGCCAAGGCGATGCGCGCTCTTCTGATGCCACCAGGTAGATTTCGCTCTGCACTTGCGCCAACAGTCCAGCCAGGCAGGAGAGGCCTTCCTCACTGCTGTCGTAGTGAATCTTCTGGACAATTAACGGCGCGCTCGCCCACCAGTAGATGAGGTGGGTATCGATCCGATGGCGGCCCGCCAGCGATTCCATCAGGACGGCAGCCTGCTCCATCGGCACTGGCTCGCGCTCAAGCAGATGGCTGATCGTGGTGGTGAGAGTCGAATCGTCCATGAATCGATTCTATGGGGCGACACATGCGATCGTGCCGCCTCCTCGACGTACCGAGGTTAGCCGGGCGTGGCCCGGCGTACCATCAGGGCGTGGCCGGGGCCGGAACGGGCTTGGCTTCGGGCTTGGCTTCGGGCTTGGCTTCGGGCTTGGCTTCGGGCCCCGCTTCCGGCTTTGCTTCAGCCTTGGGCTCCGCCTTCGGTGCAGGCTTGGTGGCGGCCTTTGCTGCCCTGTCCGCTTCGGCCTTCGCAGCTTCTGCCTTCAAGCGCGCCGCAACCGAACCCGGGTTCTTCAGTTCGGCCAGTGCATCGTTGATCGGGCCATCGCCCGGCAACACGGCGCCTGCACGGTAGCCCTCGGTACCTTCCTCGTCACCGCGCAGGTGGCCCGGCAGGGTCGCTTCACTGTAGTCACTCAGGCTGGCCGGCAACGCCTCGTCTTCCGGACGCGGCGCTGCCTTCAGTTCCACTTCCGGCACGATGCCGGTGGCCTGGATCGATTTACCGCTTGGCGTGTAGTAGCGCGCCGTGGTCAGCTTCACCGAATCACCGTTGTCCAGCGGCAGCACGGTCTGCACCGAGCCCTTGCCGAAGGTGCGGCTGCCGATCACGCGCGCGCGCTTGTTGTCGCGCAGTGCGCCGGCCAGCACTTCCGATGCACTGGCCGAACCGGCATCGACCAGCACCACCACCGGCGCGCCCTTCAGCAGGTCGCCCGGGGTTGCGTCGAAGCGTGCATCGCTGATGCTGATGCGGCCGCGGGTGCTGACGATGTTGCCCTTGTCGAGCAGGTCATCGGCGACCTGCACAGCAGCGGTCAGCAGACCACCCGGATTGCTGCGCAGATCCAGCACCAGCCCCTTGAGGTTGCCGCCGGACTGCTTCTGCAGCTGCTGCAGGTGCTTCTGGAAATCAGAGCCGGTGTCGGCCTGGAACGTGCTCAGGCGGATGTAGCCATAACCCGGTTCCAGCAGGCGGCTGCGCACGCTGGTCACGCGGATCGTCTGCCGGGTCAGGCTGACGTCGAAGGGCTTGGGCTTGCCCTCGCGGACGATGGTCAGCACCACCTTGCTGCCGGCCGGGCCGCGCAGCGGTTCGCTGGCATCGATCGCGCTGATCGGCTTGCCATCGATGGCGATGATCAGGTCGCCGGCGAGAATGCCGGCCTTCGCCGCCGGCGTGTCGTCGATCGGCGAGATCACCTTCATGCTGGCGTTGTCCGGCTGCTGCTGCAGCTCCACGCCGATGCCTTCGTAGGCGCCATTGGCCTGCTCGTCGAACGCCTCGGCATCTTCCTTGTTGAAGTAGGTGCTGTGCGGATCGAGGTCGAGCAGCAGGCCGCGCACCGCCGACTGCATCAGCTTGTTGTCATCGACCGGATCGACGTAGGCCGCGCGCACCGCGTTGTAGACCGCCACGAAGCGCCGGATGTCATCCAGCGGCACCTTCGAGGTCACCGCCTCCTCGCTGCTCGCCGCCTTCCCGGGAGTTTCCTTCAACGGGACGGGGGCGGTCTGCTGTGCCCAGGACAGGGCCGGCAACAGAGCCAGCAAGAGGGTGGCGGTACGGGCTGCGCGCATGGATCACTCCTGTCGACGATGGCATCGTGCCCAAGGCACATGCACCGATTATGCGCGAAGCGTGGCTAAATTCCCGTTGAATCCGCCCTGCTGCGGCCAGGCGGAATTCAGCGCCGCTGCAGCCAGCTGTCCGGATTGACCGGTTGCCCGCCACGGCGCAGCTCGAAGTACAGCGCCGTCACGCCCTGGCCACCGGAGTTGCCGACCTTGGCCACCGCATCACCGCGGCTGACCCGCGCGCCGGCATCCTTCAGCAGGGTGTCGTTGTGCGCGTACAGGCTCATGTAGCCGTTGCCATGGTCGACGATCAGGATCATGCCGTAGCCGGTCATCCAATCGGAGAACACCACGGTACCGTCGGCCACCGCAGTGACGGTGCTTCCAGCCGGTGCGCCGATCAACACCCCACTGCTGGTACGGCCATCCGGCAGCTTGCCGCCATAGCGGGCCAACAGGTTTCCCGACAGGGGCCAGCCCAGGCCACCCACCTTGGGCGCAGGTGCCGAGGCCACGGCCGGCGGGACCTTGGTCGCCGGTGCCGGACGGCCTTCGGCCTTGGCCTGGCGCGCGGCTCTTTCGGCAGCGGCCTTCTCCGCAGCGGCCTTGCGGGCGGCGGCACGGCGCTCGGCCTCGGCACGGGCCGCGGCAGCGCGCAGGTTGGCCAGCAGGGTTTCCAGCGCCTTTGCATCCTGGCCCAGCGCCTGCTCCTTCTCGCGCTTGTCCTTGAAGCGCTCTTCCAGCGAAGCGACGGTCTGCGCACGCTCGCGGCGGTCCGATGCGAGCGTGGCGACCTGCTGCTTCTGTTCGCGATGGGTGCCCTGCAACTGCTGTTGGCGCTGGGCGATCTGCGCCTGCAGCGTCTCCAGTTCCTTGAGGTCGGCCGTCAGCGTGGTGATACGCTGCGCGCGCTCGCGCTGCAGGTAGCGGTGATAGGCCAGCGCACGGTTGGCATCGGCCACCGTGTCCTGCGAAAGCAGCAGCTTCAACGGCGCGTGGTTGCCAAGCTGGTAGGCCGCGCGCAGCAGGCCTGCCAGTTCGCGATTCTGCTTTTCCAGGTTGGACTGCAGCGCATTGCGCCGCTGTTCGGCCTGGGCCAGCGCCTGGGTCTGCTCGCGCAGCGCCGATTCGGTCTGGGCCAGCGCACGTCCACTGCGTGCCACCTTTTCATCGGCCTCGCGCAGCTGCTGCGACGCCTGTCCGCGCTGGCCCTCGATCTGCCGGCGCTCCTGCGCCACGCCCTTCAGCTCGGTGCGCAGCTTCTGCAGCTTGCGTTCGGCCTCGCGGGCCGAAGAGGTCTGTGCCGCACCCGGCAATGGCAGCGCCAGGGCCAGCGCCATTCCCAGCAACAGGCAACGTCCACCGCGCAGGGTGGCGATGTGATGCCGGCGTGAGGGGAAGACGTTGTTGCGCAAGGGCTTTCCAGTGACTTCAGGCAGATGCGGAGACGTGCAGGGAATGGTGACATCTCCGCACGCGGCCTGCCAGCCGCACAACAACGAGGTTCCCATGAAAGCTCTCTCCATTCCGCTGCTGTTGGGCATTGCGCTGGCCAGTGGCCCGGCCTGGGCCCAGGCAGACGTGAGCAAGGTCAACGGCAGCATCAGCGCCGATCCGGGCCAGCGCTACGGCAAGCTGGACACCGTCAATGGTGGCATCCGAGTCGGCGAAGGCGTGGAAACCGGCAGCATCGATACCGTCAACGGCGGCGTCAAGGTCGCCGATCGTGCGCGCACAGGCAGCATCGAGACCGTCAACGGCGGCATCCGCCTCGGCCGCGAAGTGACGGCCCATGGGGATGTCAGCACGGTCAACGGCAGCATCTTCAGCGACCAGGGAAGCCAGATCGAAGGCGGCGTGGAAACCGTCAACGGCGGCATCGGCCTGGTCGGCAGCCGCGTGCGCAAGGACGTGGAAACCGTCAACGGCGACATCACCGTCGGCATCGGCTCACAGGTCGGCGGTGGCGTGCATGTGCGCAAGCCGAACTTCAGTGTCTCGCTGACGGCCAGTCGCAAGCCGCGGGTCATCATCGGGCCGAATGCCGTGGTCAACGGCAGCCTGCTGTTCGAGCGCGAGGTGGTGCTGTACGTCCACCGCAGTGCACGCATCGGCCCGGTCACCGGCGCCGATCCGATTCCCTTCGATACCGATACCGCCCCGGCCGACTGAGCCTGCGGCTTGGGCGATACTCCCCGTTACCGGTCGCGCGTGCTGCGCGGCCGTCCCTTGTGTTTCCAGGAACCCCGGCCGACTGAGCCTGCGGCTTGGGCGATACTCCCCGTTACCGGTCGCGCGTGCTGCGCGGCCGTCCCTTGTGTTTCCAGGAACCGATGATGCCCCGCAAACTCCTCCTGTGCCTGGCCGCCGCGGCCGCGCTCAGCGCCTGCAAAGGCGAAGACACCCCGGCTCCGGCGCCCAGCGCCGACAGCGCCGCCAAGCCGGCCACGCACACCTTCTCAGCGGCGATCAACGCCGCCGACTTCGCCGAGATGGTGAAGACCCTGGCCTCTGACGAGTTCGAAGGACGCTCGCCCGGCAGCAAGGGCGAAGAACTGACGGTCAACTACATCCGCGACCAGATGCAGCGCATCGGCCTGCAGCCCGGCAACGGCGACAGCTGGTTCCAGGACGTGCCGATGACCGAGACCACGGCCGATGAATCGACCGTGCTCACCCTTGCCCAGGGTGGCAAGACCCGCGAACTGAAGTTCGGCACCGACATGGTGGTGGGCACCCGTACCGGCCAGACAGAAGTGAAGGTCGATGCCAGCGACCTCGTATTCGTCGGCTACGGCGTGGATGCACCGGAGCAGAAGTGGAACGATTACGCCGGCCAGGACTGGAAGGGCAAGACGGTGGTCATGTTCGTCAACGACCCGGGCTTCCATGTCGATGATGAAAAGCTGTTCGACGGCAAGCGCATGACCTATTACGGCCGCTGGACCTACAAGTTCGAGGAAGCTGCGCGCAAGGGAGCTGCGGCGGCGTTGATCGTGCATGACACCGCGGGCGCTTCGTACGGCTGGGACGTGGTGAAGAACTCCTGGGCCGGCCCGCAGTACGACCTGCCGGCCAAGGACGATGCAGAGCCGCGCCTGCCGGTACAGGGCTGGTTGAGCGCCGACGCGGCCAAGGCGTTGTTCGCCGGCGCCGGACTGGATCTGGACCAGGCCTACAAGGACGCCAGCAAGCCCGGCTTCAAGCCGGTACCGCTGAAGGCAACCGCTTCAGTGGACCTGAAGAGCAAGGTCGCGCAGAAGCAGTCGCGCAACGTGGTGGGCGTGCTGCCTGGCAGCAAGCGTGCCGATGAGGCCGTGCTGTACATGGCGCACTGGGACCACCTCGGCAAGCATGAGGGCGAACAGGGCGACAACATCTACAACGGTGCCGTCGACAACGCGACCGGCGTGGCCGGCATTCTTGAGGTAGCCGAAGCAATGGCCCATCAGGAACCGAAGCCGGAACGTTCGGTGGTGTTCCTGGCGGTGACCCTGGAAGAATCCGGCCTGCTGGGTTCGAAGTACTACGTCGCCCACCCGACCTTCCCGCTGGACAAGATCGCCGGTGTCATCAACATCGACGCGATGTCGGTGGCCGGTCGTGCCAAGGACGTGACGGTGACCGGCTTCGGCAGTTCCGAGCTGGAAGACATCCTCAAGCCGCTGGCTGCAGCCCAGGATCGCACCCTGCACGGCGAGACCTCGGTGCAGAGCGGCTTCTACTTCCGTTCGGATCACTTCAATTTCGCCAAGGCGGGCGTGCCGGCGCTGTATGCCGACGGCGGGGAAGACCTGCGCGACGGCGGTGTCGAGGCTGGCCGCAAGGTGGCCGCCGACTACGGTTCCAACCGTTACCACGGCCCGAAGGACGAGTATGACCCGGCCACCTGGAAGCTGGACGGCACGGTCGAAGACCTGCAGCTGATGTATGGCGTCGGCAAGGAGCTGGCCGGCGGCGATCGTTGGCCCAACTGGTACGAGGGCAATCCGTTCAAGGCTGCACGCGACACGATGATGAAGGCCAAGGCACCGGCCGCTGCGGCGAAGTAAGTCCGCCAGCAGTTGAGTGCCAGAGAAAGCGGCGCCCCTTGGGCGCCGCTTTTTTATGCGCGTAAGCGCTGGGCCCCGGTCGTGCCGGCCGCTGGCCGGCGAGCACGTGCAGCCGCGTGATGTTGATGAGGTTGCCGGCCAGCGGCCGGCACGACCTTCGGTTTCCCGCGCACAAAGAAAAACCCCGCTGCGCGAGCAGCGGGGCTTTTGGATGTAAACCCTGGCGATGACCTACTCTCGCATGGCTTAGGCCACACTACCATCGGCGCAGCTACGTTTCACTTCCGAGTTCGGGATGGGATCGGGTGGTTCCATAGCGCTAGTTTCACCAGGGAGACGGTTGCAGCAGCGCTTGCAGCGCCAGCTCACGTACTTGCCCTTGGAGGCGGAAGAAACTCAAAAAAGCAGCGCCTTCACTTAATAGAAAAAACCCCGCTGCATGAGCAGCGGGGTTTTTGGGTATAAACCCTGGCGATGACCTACTCTCGCATGGCTTAGGCCACACTACCATCGGCGCAGCTACGTTTCACT
>Ga0308165_1005615_pt1 | contig 11502 bp, 4 predicted proteins | sample PhyWR2_FD_201032 | JGI IMG/M metagenome (GOLD analysis project Ga0308165, IMG submission 201032) | Phyllosphere microbial communities from UC Gill Tract Community Farm, Albany, California, United States - DLSLW.R2 | ecosystem: Host-associated > Plants > Phyllosphere > Unclassified | place: USA... | reverse complement strand
CACTATCCGTTCTTTCGCGTAAAGCGCTTCTTCCTGCGTGACCGTCGCCACCACGTTGCCGTTCAGGTCATACCGCGATGCTCCGGCCTGCATCTGTGACAAATAGCACTCTGACCGGGTCAGACTCTTCAGGCATTTAATCACCTGTTTGTGCGAGAGCGGTAAAGCCTGCCGTTCAATATCCGCAAACAGGTCATCCCGCATTCCCATCGCCAGCAGATGGGGTCTGTCACCTTCAAAGAGTTGCGGCCAGAACGCTCTCAGCGTCCGGATAGCCAGTTCAGGCGAGATTAATTTCAGATAGCGCGGTGGCGGTGGCGGCGGAGGGGGCGGTTTGACCGCTTTCACCCGACGTGAAGACAACCGGCGGGCTGCCTTTTCTGCGGCCGCTCTCGCATCCTCCTCACGTTTAGCCTGCTCCAGCTGTGCCTTTTTGACTTTCCAGGCCGGGGGCTCCGCCACGGTCACCACTTTTTTTCGCCGGGACATCACCGGCTGACTGACGCTCTCAGTCTCCGGGGTACTGGCAGCTGCGGACGCTTTTCGTTTCAGCGTCAGGACGGGACGATTATCTTCTGACATAAAATTCCTGCGTTTCCATTCAGATAGAGGACGAGTATACCTTTTAGTGTACTGACTTACATTGACGCGACAATGCCCAGTACCGCCAGATGAGCAGCATAGAACACCACAAAGAAGTGCCCCGGCCAGAAACGTTTCAGATGCTGCCCGCTCGATGAGCAGACCAGCAGGGTCAGCAAGGCAATGGCCAGCCCGGCTAACGATTCAGTCACGGCATTCACGTTCAGCAGCAGCACCATGACTGCCCACAGTGCCGCACACACACACCGTTCATCGGGTGTTTTCGCCCGACAGACTGCCCAGCTGGCTATCAGCATCCCCACTCCGGCGAGACCATAACTCGCAGAGGACAGCGGGAACCAGGCGGCCAGCAGCGCGATCCCGACAAGATAATGGAGGCGAGTCCCTGCACTGAAGGCCCGCAGCGCCTGCCCGGTCACTGCAAAGGCAAACAGAATATTACCCTCATACCACGGGTAACCGACAAGCATAAAAGAAACCTGGGCAATCATAGCCCAGCCCCACAGGCTGTTGAGCTGCGACTGGCGGATCTCTGCATGCCGTGCCAGGTTCATTCCCCACACCAGGCCAAACAGCGGAAAACACCCCCGGCCCAGCAGGCGCAGAACCTCATTATTTCCGGCCAGCAGCAGGCCGGTATGGTCAGCCACCATCAGCAGCAGTGCCACGGTTTTAATCATATCCGTCTGACCGGGCGTCCAGGTCAGCAGTGTCTGAAGCCAGCGATCGGCATGACTGAGGCGAAACGGGACAGTTATCATCTTTTTTTCCTTTCTCTCGCGCCCCGGAAGGCTACCCGATTTTAATCGGGCAGTACGACGGGGCTGACAAGCCGCAGGCGCGTCAGTCGCCGCCCAGTGTTTTCTCACGCTGTAAATCGCGCACCATCTCCCGCTCCATTTGCTGCAAACGGTCCCGCTGAATATTCTCCGATACTACCCGATGCACTGCCGCTTCCAGACGTCGGTTCTGCGGGTCGTCCGGCACGGCCGTTTTCTCGGTACCCGGGCGTTCACGTTCAAGGCCGTTAACCATATCTCCGACGATGGCTCTGACCCGCTCCTCCGGCTTGCGTCCCTCCCCGGTGATATCCCGGGCAGTTTGCTCTGCCTGTTTATCCATTTCCCTACGTTGTGCCTCTTCCGCCGCCCGCTGCGCCTGTACATCAGGCGGGTGAGAAATTTCTCCGCCCGCGTAGAAAGGCGGGGTGACAGCTGTCGGGTCTGCCCAGATACGCCCCCCGGTGATGGCTTCCGGATTCCAGGGTCGGTCATCCCCACTCAACCGAACCACCACTCCCGAGTCTGGATTATGGCTGGCAAGGATGACTCCTTCTCCCATACCCCCTGCCAGCAGGCTCTCACCGTTACGGCTGTTCTGTAACGCCACAAACTGCGCTGCATCATTGCCCATGATGCGTCCCTCGCCACTGAGCGCTGTCAGACGTCCATCATTGTCAGTCAGTGGAGTGAGCCAGATCCCGGCTTTTTTTCCGTTCTTGTCAAAGGCGGGCAGCGCGACGTGCGGCTGCGGATATTTTTTCCCGGGTGATATATATTTTCCGGTAGTCACTCCATTTACCAGACCGGACTGCCGCAGAACAGCACGCCCCGCAGCACTCTCATCCAGCGATTTTGCCTGTCCGTACATCCTTGAGGCGGCATAGGCTGCCCGGTCATTGCGGGGTTCAAGAATATCGTGCGCCGAGGCTTTCGACGGGGAGGCCTGGATGGCGTCAACCCAGCCTTCCCGGCTGTCGGTGTACACCTGAACATGTTGTTTCATGCGCGACAGACCCACATAAGCAGATTCAAAACTGGCCATCTGCTTCCGGCCACCGGCTACACCTTCCAGGGCTATCGCATAGGACTCACTGGCACCCTGGGCACCGTGCGCAGTAATGGCATACGCCAGGTCAATATGCCGCTGCGCCTCGCTGGCTTTCGCGTTCACCGTCCGGGTGGTTTTACCGTCCGACAGGGTGACACTGTCACCAGAGACAGCATTCACCGTCCAGACACTGTTGGCTACATAGCCGCGCTCCGGGTCACTCTTGCTGAAACGCATTCTGTCCCCTTCAGAGACAGTGATGCTGTCCTCCCGGAAAAGCGTGACGCCCTCTGCCGAGGCTTCCCGGGGGGAGATAAACCGGGTTTTCCCCTCACCGTCCAGCAGCGTGACAAGCTGGTTATCCTTGTCCACGCTACCAATGCGGTGATAGGTGTTGTCCACCAGAGCCACCGCGCCCTGATGTTCCGCCCAGGTCGACAGCTTGCGCAGTTCGCCGTCACGGATATTCGCCGTCACCAGTACCGGCAGTGACACCTCTTCTTTTCCGACCTCGCCGCTTTCCCGGCGTGCCTCATGAATAAGGCTGTTTAACGCCCTGCGGTCGTCATTCAGGTGCGTAATGATGAGCGTCTGCGCCTGTGCCGCCGGTGTTCGCCCGGTGTAATCCCTCACCAGTGCCCCGTACAGTGTGGTCGGCTGACCGTCCGGCACGCTCTGCCCGTTGTTCTGTGCCTCTGTAATCGCCTTTTCTATCTCCTTCTCTTGTTGTGGCGTGAACTCCACGACAGAACTGTCAGGCACCCACGCATCCGGTTTGCGGGGAACCTGCTCCGGTGTGACCGTCTCGATAGTCGCCAGGGCATTTTTCACATCCCTGTCAATCAGGCTGTAAACAGCGGGTCGCAAGGCGGGCGTCTGACGCACAATTTCCTTCATGATGGCCACATCCGCCGCGCTACGCTGCTGCATCAGCCTGAACGGCTGGCCCGGCGCGATGGCCTGCAGCTGATCAGTATCCCCACTGAAGACCGCGCGTCCGCCTCCGGCCGCTATCAGGGAGACCGCCTTTGCGGTATCTGCCAGTCCTACCATCGAGCTCTCATCCAGCAGAAACAGCGTGTTGCTGAAATCTGGCGTCTGTCCGTTTCGCTGCTGTAACTGTGCATCGTGAAGGAAGGAGGCGGTCGTCTGAGCATCCACGCCGGCACTCTGCATTTCCCCCACGGCACGGTGCGTCGGTCCGAGGCCGATGACACGAGGCCGGGACGCTTCAGGTATCAGGCTGACTGCCCCCATCACCGCCCGGAACTGGGTGGTTTTCCCCACCCCGGCATACCCCTGCACCAGGGTGATGCGGTCGGGGGTCTGCAGTATCATCCGGGTTGCCGCCCGCTGCCCGGAGGTCAGGTCTTCCATCAGGCTGCCAGGCACGCGTTCCATCAGCGGGCTCACCGCCCCTTTTCCTTCCAGCACCCGGGTCAGAATACTTTTCTCCGCATCCCAGGTCTGACGGGAAATCAGCAGGTCATTTCCGTGACCGGCAGAGACCGCCACATTCAGCAGCTGTCCGGCATTGATTTGTGCCTGGAGGGTCTGAGCGATATCCGCCATCGGCACTTTTCCTTCACCCAGTTCCTGAGCCGTGGCCATCAGTTGTGGCCGGGTAAAGGTCAGGCTGTTGCTTTCCAGCAGAGGAATGGACAGATGAATGGCTTGCTCTGCCGGGGTGTGCAGCCCGGTTTTTTGCCGGGCGATGGCCGCATCCAGGTCAGTTTCACCGGAGCGGGTCTTCAGCTGCCCGGACACCACGCTGAACGCGCTGTGCCTGTCCAGTTTTTCGGTTGTCCGGACAGTATCCTGTGCGGAGTACAGCCGGATATGACGCCCGCTCTGTGCCAGCTGATTCAGGGTGGCGTTGTCCATTTCACGCTGTGTCATCGCGGCAAATACGGTGGCGGTTTCACTCACCGATCTGCCGGGACTCTCCACCCAGCCATGCCCGATTTTAATTCCGTCGAAAACGTCTTTGCCCCCGGTCAGGCTCTGCGTGGTTTTCTGTCCGGGACGCTGCACCGTCAGCTGCCCGGACTCCGCCGCCAGCACGGTCACAATCTCCCCGCCCTTCAGGCGCGTGTCGGGCATTTTACCCAGGACAGACAGACGCTCCCCTTCTGCCACTGGCAGTTTCTCTGCCTTGAATAACGTCCACTGGCTGTCGACGGCGGACACTTTCATATTAAGCCGTGTCCCCTCTTTGTCCTTCAGGGTGAGCATATTGCTGCTCGCCGTCACCCGGTCTATCACAAAGCGGTCATGCTGTTTCGTCTCCGGGTTCCACTTGTCCATCACCATTCCTTCCCGGTACGAGTCCCGGACGCCCCGACTTTTACTGTCCAGCCAGACCGGGGTCAGGGTGGTAATAGTCATATCCTGCGCGCCTAATACCCCTTCTTTTTTGAGCGTCTCGCGGATAATCCCGCTCAGCACGCGCTGTTCACGTGCCCCGCCGATTTGCACCACACTCTCCTGCCCGTCACGCACGCTGGCAGCGAACTCCTGCGCCACGCGCTGGTAACGGGCATCCTTGTCCGGTTCACTGAGGATATCGACCGTGGTCTGCTGCCCGTCCTGCCAGCGGTAGCTGTTCACCCCGCTCTCCTTCAGCACCGTCAGCGCACTCCCGGTGCCGCTGCGTTTTCCGCTGTCCGAGAGCAGTACCTGCACGTTATTTCGCATGGCACCATCCAGCAGGGAAATCGTCTCCTTCAGGCTCAATTTCTCCGCCTGGTCGACGATAAGGGTGCCCCCGGGAATAAAGGCGGTACCGTCATGAAGGGCGCTTTTCCCGGTCACTGTCTCACCAGACAGGCGGCTGTCACCGGCAAGAAAATCACGGGCGCGATTATCGGGAGCCACAATCATCACATCACGTCCCTGCTCCCGCGCCATCAGGGTCAGTTCGGCCACGCGGTCACGCTGCCCGGCCGCCCCGCCCTGACCGGAAACAATCCCCATTACTGGCTTGTCCTGCGCCAGCACGCTGACCGCATCACTGAAGGGCGCTTGTCGTACAACGGAGGCGTCCGGCGTGACAGAGACATGGTTCTGACGCTGAATTTCCTTGCTCAGAGCCTTCACCGAGAGTTCATCCAGAACGTGGATATTCGAGGTGAAGAGCCCCTTTTCACGATCCAGTGGAATAAGCTGCTCCCGTTCGATGGCCGTATCGATACCGGCCCTCGCGAGGTCAAACACCCCCGGTTTTGCCTCCAGCTGACTGACCGTGCGTGCCAGCACCTCCGCATAGGTGAACTGCATTTTACTGTCACTGAGTCCGGCCACAGATTTCATCACGACATCGTCGATATTGATATTGTCTGCAACGACCGGGCGGGCGGGCGCAGCGGCAATCTCTGCGGCACGGACATCGGCGGCATCACGGTAGCCCCGGATATTAAACCCGGTGTCTTTCAGCGTGCCCGTCCACTCCACCATCTTCTCGGCCGGATCGATAACTTCCTTGGATTTACGGGTATTCAGTGTCGCCATGTCCCGGGATTTCAGAGAGGCATCGGGTCCTGCTGCCTCTCTGACCTCCTGAGTACGCGTGGAAAACGCTTCGACCGGGACATCTTTCATCTCCCACATCCCGTGCTTTCCGACCACCTCGGTTTCATATCCGAGTTTTTCGACCAGCGGTTTCAGCGCTTCGCGGTACATTTTGCCAAACGCAATCTGATTGGCGTACACGTTCTCAATGAAGCCGTTTTTACCCACGGTATCGGTGCCGAGAGACTGCCATTTATCGCCGTTCTGTGTCGCATTGAGCACGACCGCATGCGTATGTAGCTGTGGCTCCTGATTACGGTTGGTATCGTGATTGAATTTCGCCACAATCAGATTGCCGGTCATGACGGTTTCTTTCACACCCTCCGTCATGACACGGGTCACCGCGAGGGTTTCCACCTGTCTGACGGCTTCGGTGACGGCCTGATTATGGGCATCAATAAGACGTTTATCCCCGCCCAGCATGGCCAGTATTGACACGCTTTTGGGGGCAGAAAACGTCAGATCATATCCCGCCCGGTGTTTATTGGCGCCGTTTTCCATCCGGCTAAGGTCGCTGCCGTCCGGCAGTTTTCCTTGCAGCAGGTCAGTAAAAACCTGTTTATCCACCTTTCCATCCAGCCCCAGCGCTTCCGCACCTTTGCCCTGCCAGCGTTCATCCATGCTGCCAATCACGTAGTAATTATCTTTATCGATATAATAATTACCGCTGCTTGCGGCACCAATCGTCATCATCAGAATCTCTCCCCAAGCTCAGCATCACCCCGCTCTTCCTGGCGGGAATGATTGATATTGACCTCCTCACGGCGCTGCATATTGCGCTGCGTATGCGACTCGGCCAGATAGGCTTCATAGGTCTGCATATCGTCGATTTCGCCTGTTTCATTCACCCCCGGCGGCAAGCCATCTCCGTCGGTTTCAATCACCTGCGCCTCAAGCTCTGCCTCTGTTCCTCCTGACGAGGCAGCCGTATCGCCTGACGCAGATACCGGGGTGGTCGTTGCAGTCTGGTTTTGAACGGATGGTATTGTTGAGACCTGAATGTCAGGCGTAACAGGTATCTGCGCGGCCACGTCAGCTGCGGGCTTTCCTTCCGGAGCAGGTTGTATTACAGCGGGAGAAATGGGGCGTTCAGTCTCAGGGACGAGACTGTTTTGCGTTAAGTCGGGTTCCGGGACTGATGGCTCCGGGGAGAACAACATCCGGGCATGATTTCCTTCCTCTTCCCGGGCTGCCAGCAGGGCGTCAAGCCTCGCATCCGTGCGCGGATTCAGGCTGCGCTGAATAAAACCTTCCGCAATTTTCGGGCGGGGTTTGTATTTCAGCGCCAGCTTCACCGCCGGATAGGGTCCCGGCAGAGTGACATAACAGGACAGGTCCGGCAGCATCTGGATATCGGAGTAACTGACCAGCGTTTCACGCTCCTGCTCTTTCCCGGTCGACACACCATCACGTACCGGATCAGCACCGTAGGAGTACTGCTCATTGGCTTTAAGGATCTGTTTCTCACCGATTTCCCCGGTAGCAAATTCGGCAATCTGTTTACTCGGTGAACGGAAGAACGCCCTGGTGTTCATCACGTCGAATATTGTGGCAGCAGGTTTCACACCGTAGATATCTTCCAGCTGGGCATAGGACTGAATACCAAACACATAACATCCCCCAAATTTACGGGCTTCCGGCAGGATTTCGACCAGGTCAGGGAGTTTGTGCAAAGTGGGCAGTTCATCTGCAAATACCCACACGCGGCGATTACGGTTTTCTCCCATATCGAGAAGGCCCCGAATAGCGATACTCAGCCACATCGAGATAACCGGCTTCAGGGAAGCATGCGTTCCGGCATTAGAAGAGATAAACAACCAGCCATTGGGCTGGTCTTCGCGTACACCGCGCATCCAGTCGCGGATAGTGAACGGCTCACCGTTTTTTTCAATGCCCTGCAGATACCGGATAGCTTTAACGTAGTTAGTCAGTACGGCACGGATTGATATCGCTGTTTTCTCGATTTTCTCTTCGACCAGGTTGGCTGCCGGCGTATTTTGCAGGTAAGCACGCAATTTATCGATTTTGATGGACAGCATGGTATCGACCAGCTTCGCGTAACTCCGATCCTTATCCTCACGCATCAGATACGCACCTTCGGCAAAAATAGTCCGGCCTGAACCCTGCCAGAACGGATCTTCCTTGGTACCCATCGGGATCAGCGTGTTCGACACGTTGTCAAAATCGGGCAGCGTCAGGCATTCCTTCCACAAATCCCAGGCCGCACAGCGAGAGTCCAGTGGGTTAAGAATTTTATCCAGCGCCGGATCGTAATAACTTTTGACGAACTCACAGGAGCGGTCGTAGATAATGGCCATATCGCCCCGCGCCCGGACATAGTTCAGCAGGCGACGAATAACCTCTGACTTACCAGAGCCGACCGTGCCATGAAGACAGAAGTTCTGGATTTCGGAGTTTTTAAGAATAGGCAGGTCGCCAATTTTGATATCAGAGGCCACTCCGTCACGCTTCATCTGACGGGCAACCTCTTTGGGTTTATCGGAAAGCTGTCGCCCCCCGGTGTTTTCATCCTCGCTTTGCTGTTTACCCTGGCGACCCAGCACATAGCTTGTGACAAAAAACGTCACGATACAGACGACCAGCGAGACAATGGCGGCAAAGAGAAAACTGGTCCACAGCTGCTCGCCACACCAGATGATGTATTTATCGGAGAGTATTTGCTCAGATGTATATTCAAGAGACTGACCGTAATACTGGATGGTATAGACCGGCTGCGAGCGAATAATATCCCGCATCGGTGCCAGTGTCGTACACCACCAGTAGACGCAGCCATTGACGAACGTCTGCCAGCTGAGGTGATACATTAATATCAGCCCGTTCAAGACCCAGAAAAGAATAAACAGTACATAAAAAATAATATTGGCAATCTGTCCAAACATACGAAAACGCATATTTGCGATCTGACCACCTTGCGTCATATCTTTGGCGTTAAAACTCATCGTATTTGACCTTGAATAAAATTGCTAGAGATACTCCGTCTGAAGACGGCAACGCCTCACAGGAGTACAAATAAATTGCACTCCTGCTCGCCGTTTCTTATAGAAATACAAAATCAGTTATTGGGAATGGTAATAGTAATTAATCCGATTTGGTTATCAGATTAATATTAGCGAATCACTCCTTGGATTTATTCGCTCCACCTTTGACTGACTCGAGTAACGTGGTTAATGCTTTCAACTGATAACGGTTAAGGTCAACATTCATATAAATCATAAAACTGAAGGTCAGTACAAAAAGACCAACGATTGAGTAAACTCCTCCATAGACAAACGATGAACACAGAATAATTAAGACCGCATAAGTGACCAAATACGTAAAGAGATAGCGTCTGAATTTTGTGGATACAAACCGACAAAGCACTGATGTTTCGCGAAATGAATGCGGAATAGAAAGATACAATGCTCTACCATTCACAACTTGCAGCATAATGATCAGTCCGAAGAAAAAACTCCACACAACCGCAGCGGCCATAATCGTAGGAGCAACACCAGGTAGTTCGTAATAAACTATTTTATATCCATAAAGTATCAATGGCCAACCAATCATCCATGCCATCACCATCATCCCAGGCCAAAAACATGCCCACATCGTGGGGATCTCTGAGTCTCCTTGTTTAAATACAGTTTTTAGCGTATCTATTTCTTGCAATATTTTCTTATTAGATATCATTTTTTATTCTTCTATTTAAATTTATCGTCTAATTCTTTAGTTTTTTCTTCCGCTTTTTCTTTAAATTTTTTTGTTACAGAACCGAATGGATTCACTTTCTGTTTCTCAGTCTCATCATTATATTGACCTGTAAAATTATTTCCCTCTGTTTTATGTTGATTCTCTAGCTCTGTATTCTGCTGTTTAATTTCACGACCCTGAACATCTATTTTCTGGCTAGTTTCCTGATGCGCCTGCTTATTCTGAGTTATCATTTCACTTGCAGTCTGTCCCACATTATCTTTGATATTGGCATCCCGGGTCATAGTGTCAATATTACCGGTATTCTGTCCATAATCGGTCATCACCGAACTGCGATCGCCCCCGCCAGCAATGCCCGACATACCCTTTCCAATCTGCTCTCGCCCTTGCTGATAAGCGCCGTCCACTTTTGGCTGTACCTGGGTTTTAACAAATTCACGGGCAAGTACCTCTCGTTGTGCTGAAATCTCAGGCGAATTTGCGTCAGTGAGAAGTGTATCGGCATTATGTGGCGATTGTTGCCGCACAAAGTTGGCAAACTGCTGTGACAAGTTTTCACTCATCTGACCGCTCATACTCTCAGTACGTGAAGCCATCTCACTGTACTCATGACTTCGTGCCTGACTGGCGGTGTACTGCTCATAGCTGTTTTTCGCGCTACTGAGGGAGGCTGATAACTGGTCTGCACGCGAGCTGGCATTATTGTCCGTAATATTGCCTGATGTCGTCGTTTTACGACTGGTGTAGTAATCGAAACTCTCTTTAAAGTCTTTTGCAGACTGCGCGCTAACATCCTGACGACTATCCTGGGAGCGGTTACCCGACTGACTCACTGTATCCGTTGAACCTGTGCTGCCGGAACCTGTAGCCGCGATTTTAATAGCTGCGTATGCACTGGCTCCTGTAGCCCATTTACCTATTTTGCCAAGTGCCTGGTCAGACGAATCAATTTTAGCGCCACCAGACAACTCACCAGAGAAGGTTCCTCGTGATGATTGATCCATAAGGTTCTGATAGGCCTGATCCTCTCTGATATTATTCGCCTTGGCATAAGCTTGGGCAGCATTACGCATCTGGCTGGCCATTTTAGAATCCTGCGATGACTGGCTGTTATCAGCACCTTCCGTTGTTGACGCGCTATTTCCCCTGTTGGTGCTGAACTGGTTAAGCGTGCTCCAGGCACTCGACATGCTGTTGTTATAACCCTGAAGCGCACTTTCAGACTGCACCTCCGATTCTCTGGCCATCTGCTGCTGTGCACTGGCTATCTGTCGGGTAAAATTGAGATCAATAGGCGTTTTTGATGTACCGCCACTCGAATCTGTGACCATCGATCCGTCCCGGGTTTCCGTCACCATCCCGCCGTTCGCCAGCTGACTCGATTTCTGACCAAAGCTGGTCGTGCTGTTGGTTCCCCAGCTGTAGCCGCTGACATTCTCCATCTGCATGTTATTGAAAGCGTAATTCCCGTCCACCACACTGGAGGAGGCCTGCGAGGTGGAACTAAGACCGGAAGAGGCAAAGTGGCTGTAGGCACTGGAGAACCCGGCTCCCATGCTCTTCACGATGGCCCAGCTGAGGGGCGGGATCATCATGGCGATATAGCCCGCTGTCGTCGCAATATCGGAGTTTTTCAGCTGCACCTGAGAGAGCTCAGACAACACCACAGGGACACCATTTTGTTTCGCATAGTACGCCATCGCGCTGTTCAGAATGGCAAACAGCAGCGGCCACGACTGCAGCCATATCAGGGCAAACAGATACCCTTTAATCACCTGCAGGGTCATC
>Ga0308165_1005614_pt1 | contig 11511 bp, 10 predicted proteins | sample PhyWR2_FD_201032 | JGI IMG/M metagenome (GOLD analysis project Ga0308165, IMG submission 201032) | Phyllosphere microbial communities from UC Gill Tract Community Farm, Albany, California, United States - DLSLW.R2 | ecosystem: Host-associated > Plants > Phyllosphere > Unclassified | place: USA... | reverse complement strand
CGACGGACGGTCCTGCGGCGTCAGCTGGATTGCGGGCAGATCGAGACTGCCTGCTGCAACGGTTTGGGACAAGGACATCTCCTGGATGATCCGAACTGTTATGAGCGCCGTAGCGAGCGGCAGGGCGCCAGCGTGCTGAGGGCAAGGCCGCGCCTGCGATCGTGATCGCACCGCCGGGCAACGTCCTGCATGAGTTCGATGTAGCGATGCGCCGCGCCTTCGACCTCATAGATCGAGGCCACGGAGCGAGCGCGCTGAGGGTCGCCGCGCATCTGGCGAAGTTGCACCAGCCCCTGCGCGAAAGTCTCGATGCTGCCGGTGGGAACGATCAGTCCTGTGCGTTCGTGATCAACAAGGCTGGTCATGCTGACACAGCAGTCGGTCGCCAGCACGGGCAGCCCAGCCGCCAGCGCCTCGACGACGACCCCGGGGAGGCCTTCGTAGTCCGAGCTGAGGACCAAGGCATCGGCCTTCTCCAGCAGCGGATCGATGCTGGCAACGTGGCCGGCGAAATGCACCTGCCCGGCAATGCCCAGTCCATCGACCAGCGCTTCAAGGCGGGCGCGCTCCGGCCCTTCACCGGCGATGGTCAGTTGATCGTCCGCCCGCGCCGCGCCTGCGAAGGCGCGCAGCAGCAGGGGATAGTTCTTCTGCGCCACCAGCCGTCCCGCAGCGAGATAGCGCATGCCCCATGCAGAAGGCGCGCGCCGCTCGATCCGGCCCAGCAGGCGCAGGCGCTGGCGGGTCAGCACGGGATTGGCAATGACGCTGACCTGCCGCGCTTCCGCCAGCATGCATTCGCGGATTTCGCGGCGCATCGGTTCGGACAGGGCGACAAGCGAATCGAATACCGCCCCCTGCGTGCGCAGCCAGGTGCCATAGCCGCTGCGAATGGGCTGCGGCATATCAGGCCGGTGCAGCGCATTGCTGACCTTGAGCATCATCGGCGGCGCATGGCCGCCTAGCAGCAGCTTCATCGCAGCGGCGACAACAGCGTAGGTATTACCGGGGCAAAACAGTACATCGACGCGGCGCTCAACCAGGAAACTGTAGAGGGTGTGGATCATCCACGGCGTTTCCCAGGATGCAGTCGATAGCCGCGTGGGAACGCTCCAGTAATCGAGCGCCGGCGCGCTGGACAGGCCCGAGCCGCCCGAGCGGCCAAGCACAACCGTCACCTGATGCCCGGCGCTGCGCCACTGCGTCGCCAGCCCCAGCGCGACACGCTCCACACCGCCCGGTTCCAGGCTGTGGATCGGAATCGCGATCCTGAGTGGTCCATGTCCAAGCGCTTCGTGCATTTCCGTCAGACGCCGCCCCGCCGTCCCTGCCCCCTCCGGCCCGTACAGAGCGGGAGGGGAATGAGTTCGTTACCAGCGGCCCTCTATGGAAGGATGATTTCGGGTTTGTGACGACGATACGGCCGGTCGCCTAACCGACACGCCAGCGCCTTGGAACCGTAATGGGGAGCGTCAGACGCGGATCTGCGCATAGCGGGAAGGCTCATGACTACGCGCGAACCGAGCCAGCGTGGCATCGATGCTGGCTATCAGCTCGGGCTTGGTGACATCGCCCGGATGCACCGCGATCCGCACCGTCGGCAGGAACGGCAATGCCTGCCGCGCCAGCCCCGCAAAGGCGATCGACGACGCCGTGCGCGCTACGCTGCGACTGGCCCAGGTAATCACCGGACCGCGCGCCAGCACCTTGTCGCTGGCAGCGTCCCAGACCCGCCAGTGGTCTTCCGCCAGCGCCAGCCCGGACCGACGCAGCGCCGCGCGCGCACCGGGACCATAAAGCCACGCCGGGGCGATGAAGCCCGCCGCTGCGCGGCCCGTCGCGTCCTCGACAAGCGCCCTGCCCTTCTGCATGCGGCGCAGCGCTTCGGCTTCCTCCAGCCCCAGGAACTCTCCCTCCGATGCCGTCATGTGCCGTGCCTTGATGCGGGCAAGGCCGCGATGCTCGGCGTAGTCGCGGTGGAACCAGCCGTGGACGAACATCTCCACCCCCGCATCCGACCACGCCCGCAGCCGCGCCTTGAACGCCGGAGCGCTGTCCAGCGGGTGGCGCCCCCAGTGATCGGGGACCACCAGCATCGCAAAGCGCGGGCCGCCCAGCCGCCGTTCGAGCAGCGCGGCAAGCTGTTCCACCTCCCGCTCGAAACCGGGGCCGACATCGTGGATCGAGGCAAGAAGGCGCTTGGTTTCGGTCATGGCTATCCCGCGGCTGAACGCGGCGCCCAATGCGCCAAGGCAGTTACAGTGTGAAGACGCCGGTGGTCACCGAGACGTCTGACGACGGTCAAGATAACGACCCTGAACTGCCTTTAAACTGTCTGCACCACGTCAGAAAACACGCCCAGATGCTGCGTCGCACAAGAACTGGCACAGGGGGCTTCAGCCATGCGCACCACATCGATCCGTAATTTCTGCATTCTCGGCGTCAGCCTCGCCGCGATCGCCGCCGCCACGCCCGCTTTCGCCGAAGAGGCGGAAGACGCCGAAGCCGAGGCCATCATCGTCACCGGCCAGCGCACAACCTACAACAACGCCGCCCTCGACGAGAACCTGCTGGACGACAAGTCGCCGATTGCCTCCGCGATCGACCTCATCGGCACCCTGCCGGGCGTGCAGGTGAATGAGGGCGACGCCTTCGGCTTCGACGACTGGTCGACCACTTATTCGATCCGCGGCTACCAGACCAACCTCGACACGCAGCAGGTCGGTCTGACCATCGATGGACTGCCGAACGGCGGCTCGGGCTACGGCGGCGGCTCGAAGGCCGGCCGCTTCGTAGATACCATGAACATCGGCACGGTCGAGGTCTTCCAGGGCACGGCCGACATCGCGTCGCGCTCGAACGAAGCGCTGGGCGGCACGATCAATTTCGTCACCTCGGACCCGAAGGACGAATTCAACGTGCGCCTTTCCGGCTCGGTCGGCGACTTTGACGCAAGCCGCTATTACGGCCGCGTCGACACCGGCCTGATCGGCGGCGTCGCCAAGGCGTGGATTTCCTATTCGCACCAGCAAGCCACCGACTGGATGGAAGGCTCGGCGAACAATCGCCGCGACAACTTCGCGGGCAAGTTCATCGTCGACACGCCCGTCAAGCTGACCGGCTATGTCAGCTACGACGAGGCGTTCGAAAGCAACTACGACCAGATGTACTCGGAGGCGCAGTTCGCCGCCAATCCCAATTCCGACGGCCTCGTCGGCGTGTGGACCGGCGTACCTGCGGCCGACCAGCAGTATCGCCAGGTCTGGAACACCAAGCGCAAGAACTTCTTCGCCTACCTGAAGGGCGAGACCACGATCGCCAATGCGGTCGATCTCAAAGCCTCGGTCTACTACCATGACATGGCCGGCCGCGGTGACTGGGCCCCGCCCTACATCGTCGACGTGATGCAGGACGGGACCGGCCCGCAGAGCGAGATTTCCGGTGGCTCGGTCAAGGGCACGCCCGCATGGTGGGCCGGCCTGCCCGCAGGCTCGGGCACGCCGGTCTATTATGCCACCAATGCCTCCGGCGCTGCGGTCGATCCGACCACGGCCGCAAGCTTCCTGTGGCAGCAGTCCTACCGCCACACCCATTACCGCAAGGACCGTCTCGGCGGCACCGCCGACGCGGCATGGAACGCGCAGTTCGGCATGGTCGAGAACACCCTGCGCGGCGGTCTGTGGTACGAAGACACCAACCGCCGCGAATGGCGCGACTGGCACCACCTCACCGACACCCGCGTCGGCCCGGCCTATGACGCCGCACCGTACTGGACCCAGTACGATCGCAAGTATCCGCAGACCACCTTCAAGTGGTACGTCGAGGAACAAGTCCAGGTCGGCCCGGTCACGGCCAATGTCGGCGCAAAGCAGTTCATCAACCACATCGACCGCGAGGACCTGTTCGGCGAAACCCCGAACCTGAAGACCAAGTCGAAGTCTAAGGTCCTGTGGTCCGGCGGCGTCAAGGTCGAACCGCTCGACGGCCTCGACGTGTTCGGCGGCTATTCGGAAAACTTCAAGGCGCTGAGCGATACCCTGCTCGAATACAGCGCCGACGCCATCGAAAACATCGAGCCAGAAACCGCCGAAAACTGGGAAGCGGGCGTGCGTTATGCCAGCCCGATCTTCAATGCCTCGGCGACATGGTTCAAGAGCAAGTTCTCCAATCAGGTGATCTTCGTGCCGTCCTCGACCTCGGCCGGCCCGGATTATCTGAGCGAAGGCGACGGCCGGTTCTTCAATGCCGGCGGCATCGACTCCGAAGGCTTCGAACTACTAGCCAACGTGCGGCCGGTGGCCGGTGTCAGCCTCTACGGTGCCTATACTCACATCGACGCCACCTATCGCGGCACGGGCAGCACCGAACTTGATGCCGAGCAAGGCGTAACCGCCGGCAACCGCGTCGCAGGCATTCCAAAGGACATGTGGGTGCTCTCGGGGACCTACACCTACGGACCGGTCAAGCTGGGCCTGACCGGCAAGTACACCGGCAACCGCTTCGTCAATGCGAACAACAGCTGGACGGCCAAGAACAACTTCCTCACTGACCTCTCGGTCGCAGTGAAGGGCCAGGCGCTGAGCGACCGCTTCAAGGCCTTGGAGTTCTCTCTCAACATCACCAACCTTACCGACGAGAGCTACCTCGGCGGTATCTCGGGCAACTACGCCTGGATCGGCACCCCGCGCACGATGATCTTCAGCGCCACCGCCGACTTCTGATCGGCGTCTGACCTGCGGTAAACAAGACGGGCCGGTGCAGCGATGCACCGGCCCGTATCTTTTTGGGCTGCGCCGACGTGCCGGGCACGACCCAACAAGACTTGACGGGCCGCACCTCGACGGGCAGAGATGCTGTATGTGCAATTGCCTCGCAATAGCGCCTCCAGCATCAACCGGGACTGCGATTCTTTTTGAAGGTATCTTTGCCGAATATCGTCCGTCTGCGGGTTTTCGGCACGGCCGAGCGGCGGGCGCAGCAGCGGCGAGGACGACCAGGTAATCGCTTCGAACGTTGGGTGCGACTGACACCACAGGAAAATACATACTGATGAACCGCATCACGACTTTTCTGGCAACCGGCCTCCTCTCGATCGCACTGGCTACCAGCCCGGCCCTGGCCCATCCGCCGATCAGCGCCGACAAGGCCGCCGCCGGTTTCGAGCAGGACCACGCCGACATCCTCGCCATGGCAGGCACCTTCAAGGTGCGCTTCGACATGCAGGAAACAACCCCTTGGATCGCCGGCTACACTCCGCTGGAACGCAAGATTTCCGGCGGAGACGAAGTGGTCCGCGTGGTCGAGGATACCGGGCGCAAGATCGTGCTCCAGCACATGCTGGTGGCGGAGCATGAAGGCCAGACCATGGTCATCAAGCACTGGCGCCAGGACTGGGAATATGAGCCCACGCGCGTCCTCGTCTATGCCGACCGCAATACCTGGAAGTGGGAAGACGTACCCGAGAAGTTCCGGGCCGGCCGCTGGTCGCAGACGGTCTTCCAGGTCGACGATTCCCCGCGTTACGGCGGCTGGGGCCAATTCGAGACGCAGGGCGGCGTGCGCCGCTGGCGTTCCAACTGGACCTGGCGCCCGCTGGCCCGCCGCGATGCCGTGCGCAATCCGGTCTATGACCGCTACCTCTCCATCAACCGCCACCAGAACACGCCCGACGGTTGGATTCACTGGCAGGACAACACCAAGATGGGTGTGAAGGACGGCAAGCTCGTCCCCATCGTGCAGGAATACCTGCTCAACACCTACACCCGCTTTGACGGCTACAACGTCAAGGCTGCGGACGATTACTGGGCCGCAACCAGGGACTACTGGGCCCAGGTTCGCGCCGAATGGGCCCGCGTGGCTGAGGCAAACGGCGGCATCGCCGTGGACGAAAAGGCCGATACCGGCACCATCATCAGCGGCCGCCTCATGGAACTCGCGGACGATATCCAGGCAGGCAAGATCAAGACCGCCAAGGCAGCGGCCGAAGCCCGCAAGCTGATCGCCGCCAACACCCGCAAGATCTAGTTTCAGGAGCGCCCGCCCTATGTACGACTTCATCGACCGCCCCGTCACCGAACTCGACAACGACGGGCGCTTCCTGCTCTGGGCCATGCGCGGCTGGGTCCATTATGCCGCCAAGGGCAACTGCCCGGCGCAGTCGCTGGGCCGCGCTTTCGCGGGGTTCAACGCCCAGGCCGCGCTGCCTGACTTCCATATCGTCATGTCGCTGCTCAGCCGCCGCGCCAGCGAACGTGTCATGCTGGCACCGATGGGGTGCTGCCGGATTGCCGAGCATGAGGCCATGTTGCTTGCGCTTTGGCGCGATGTCGGTATAGGGCGCCGCGAGAACGTGCGTGCGACTCTGTCGCACGTCGTGCCGGCGGACACGGTGGCCGCGGTCGCGCAGGCAATGTCCCGTGCCAGTGCCGCGATGACCATCGCCGGCTTCGGCATATCCCTGATTAACCCGCAGAATATCGAGGACTGAAGTTGATGAGCGATCATAAGGCCGAGGCGGCTACCCTGGCTTCCACCACGCTGGAGCCGATTGTCCTTGAGCCTACTGCCGCCCTGACCGTTGAAGAGGTCCTGTCGGTCCATCACTGGAACGACCACCTCTTCAGCTTCAAGATCACGCGGCCTGCCTCGTTCCGCTTCCGCTCGGGCGAGTTCATCATGATCGGTCTTCAGGGCGATAACGGCAAGCCGCTGCTGCGTGCCTATTCGATCGCCAGCCCCTCGTGGGCAGAGGAAATCGAATTCCTCTCGATCAAGGTTGAGGACGGCCCGCTGACCTCGAAGCTGCAGAAGATCCAGCCTGGCGACCACATCTATCTTGGCCGCAAGCCGGTCGGCACCCTCGTGACCGACGCGCTTTCGCCGGGCAAGCGCCTGTTCCTGTTCGGCTCGGGCACCGGCCTTGCCCCGTTCCTCTCGCTGATCCGTGACCCGGACGTCTATGAGGCATTCGAGCAGGTGATCGTGGTCCACTCGGTACGCACCGTCGCCGACCTGGCCTTCCGCGAAGAACTGGAAAGCCAGCTTGCCGGCGACCCGCTGGTCGAGGACCAGGCACTGCTCCAGCTGACCTACGTGCCCACCGTCACGCGTGAGGAATTCCACACGACCGGCCGCATCAACACGCTGATCGACAACGGCCGCCTGTTCGAGGGGCTCAAGGGCGAAGCGCGCCTCGTGCCCGAAAGCGACCGCGTGATGCTCTGCGGTTCGATGGCCATGAACAAGGATATCGCCGCGATGCTCGAGGGCCTCGGCTTCGTGGAAGGCTCCAACAACAAGCCTGCCGACTTCGTGATCGAGCGCGCTTTCGTCGGCTGACGATCCCGCCGGCTGAATGCAATACGGGCCCCGGCGCGACATCGCGCCGGGGCCCGCTGCGTTTCGAGGGTCAGGCCGCCGTCACCTGCAAGCGGGCTCCGGCGAAGTCCTGCGCCGCCACCGTTTCGATCTGCCGCTCGATCCCGCGCGTCAACGCCGCCGGTACGGTAACCGCGAAACCGCGTGCGATCAGGCCATCGATCGCCCAGCGCACGCAGTAGTCGGCCGCGACGCCGATAACCGTGACCTCGTCCACGCCGCTTGCCTTCAGGTTTGCGAAGAACGGTTCGCGGGGTATCGGCGCTACCTGAAGACCGCGCGCATCCTCGATTTCCAGCCCCTGCTCCGCCCACATATCGAAAACGCCCTTTTCGATCCGCCATAACGGGATCACAGGGTCGACCAGCGCGGCATCCAGCAGGTTCGCCCAGCCGTCGCTGCCGCGTACGCAGTGGATCGGAAACGCTTCAGCCTCGATCGAGCCGGCGTAGATTTCGGGTTCGTGCGTGTCGAACGTGAACAGGACACCGGCCGTATCGCGTGGATCGAGCGCCGCAAGCCAGGCGTTCATAGGCTCCACCAGCCCTTCAGCACCGGCAACGCCCAGTGCACCCTGCGCCGTCATGAAGTCTTTCTGCGTATCAACCGCGATCACGAAGCGCGCCATCGAACCCTCCTCAATTGCCTGCCGCTTGACATATATCCGAATCAAACATAAGTAAAGCGCATCTTGCATATAAGGCTTGTTCGATGACGGAATCGGAGTTCCTCGAAGGGTATGACCCTGCCGCCTATGAAAGGCCATCGGTCACAGTCGATCTGGTCCTCATGGGGCTGCGCGGCGGCCGCCCGGCGGTGCTGCTTCAAGAACGGCGCGATCCTCCCTTCGAGGGGCGCTGGGCGCTGCCGGGCAGCTTCGTGGGTATTGGCGAGGCGCTGGACAGCGCCGCCGAGCGGACACTTCACGAAAAGGCCCGGCTTGAGAAAGCCCACCTGGAACAACTCTACACATTCGGCGCGGTGGACCGCGATCCCCGGATGCGGGTCATAACCGTCGCATGGCTGGCCTTGCTGAACGAGCAGGAATTTGCTGCCGCGCTGGCGGCGAATCCGGCGCTTCTGGCTGCCGCCATCGACGTTCCCTGGGCCGGCGAAGCAGGTGGTCCAATCACCGTAGCGACGCCCGGCGGCACGCACATCGACCTAGCGTTCGACCATGCCGCGATCCTTGCCCTTGCCGTGCAGCGGCTGCGCGGCAAGCTGGACTATTCCGAGGTCGGCTTCGCGCTGCTGCCTGAACTGTTCACTCTGCGCCAGCTTCAGGACGTGCACGAGGCGATCCTGGGCACCGCGCTCAACAAACCCGCTTTCCGGCGGCGGATGCAGGACCGGGGCTGGCTCGCCGCGACCGGCACGCGAGAGGAAGGTACTTCTTACCGCCCCGCCGAACTCTTTCGTTTCCAAAGACCGCTCTGACCCCAAAAGGAGGACATCATGGCCACGATCCGCAACTTCGGCTTTCTCGCCCAGCTCAGGAGCGAAGCCAGCAACCACGTCATCCGCTACCGCGGCGGTCGTCCCCGGCAAAGCGGGCGCGGGCTTGTCTTCTGGTTCAGGCCCGAAACCGCCAGCATCGCCGAAATCCCCATGGACGACCGCGAAATGACGCTGTTCGTCAAAGGCCGCAGCCAGGATTTCCAGACGATCTCGATCCAGGGCACCATCGGTTGGCACGTAATTGATCCCGAACGGCTGGCAGAGCGGATCGATTTCAGCATCGCTCTGAACACGGGCCGCCCGCAAGGTGAGCCAGTGGACAAGATCGAAGCGCGCATCACCGGCATCGCCAACCAGGCCGTGCTGCAATATCTGGCGCAGATACCGGTGCGTGCGCTGCTTGATGCCGGACCGGAACCCCTGCGCCGGCAAGTCGCCGCGGCACTGGCCGGCGATGCCGCACTGGCGGACATCGGGGTCGCAGCGGTCGCCGTGCGGCTGACCAATCTGGCGCCCAGCAGCGAGTTGGAACGCGCCCTGCAGACCCCCACCTTCGAGGCACTGCAGCAGAAGGCAGACGAAGCCACCTTCGAACGCCGCGCGCTGGCGGTGGAAAAGGAGCGCGCCATCGCCGAGAACGAGCTGGTCACCCGCACCGAACTCGCCCGGCAGGAAAAGCTGCTGATCGCAGAGGAAGCCGGCAACGCCCGCAACCGCGCCGCCGGTGTCGCCGAAGCCAGCGAGGTGGAGGCGGCAGCGGAAGCCAACCGCATCCGCACGGTGGAAGGCGCGCGCGCCGACGCCGAGAAGCAGCGCATCGCTGTCTACCGCGACCTGCCGCCCGCGATCCTGCTCGGCCTTGCCGCACAGCAACTGGCGGGCAAGCTGGAGACGATCGAGCACGTCAACATCACACCCGATCTCCTGGCCACCGTACTGGGCGAGTTCCGCAAGGCGCCCGCCGCGATCGAGGCCCGCTGAAGGACACCGTCATGCCTGCCCCGATGTCCTCCCGTCCCCCCGTTTCGACGATCGCGCCGCGCGCCGTCTTCGTCACGCGGAAGACCGACTACGAACTGCTGATCGCGCGCCACGCAACGCGCGATCAGGCCCGCTTCTTCCTGGAGACGCGGGGCCAGCGGATCGAGGACGTGGAAGCCCGCCACCACCGTTTCCACGCCGCGCTTGCCTCGGCACGCGGCGCCGTCCCCGGGCATTGGCGGCAGGCACTGGTCAAGCGCGCCGACCTTGACCGCTTCCTGTTCGCGCGCGACGATGTCGTTGTGCCCGTGGGGCAGGACGGTCTGGTCGCCAATGTCGCCAAGTACCTCGACGGCCAGCCCGTGATCGGGGTGAACCCCGCGCCCGATCTTCATGACGGCGTGCTGGTGCGCATCGCGGTGAACAAGCTCGCCCGGCTCTTGCCGGCCAGCGCCGCCCGCGATGCTGCGATAGAGCGGCGAACCATGGTGCAGGCCACACTTGACGGCGGCGAGACGCTGACTGCGCTCAACGAGATATTCGTCGGCCACCGCAGCCACCAGTCGGCTCGATACTGTATCGAGGCAGACGGCATGAGCGAGGACCATAGTTCCTCTGGCCTGATCGTCGCATCGGGAACGGGCGCCACCGGATGGGCGCGCTCCATCGCGCAGGCCACGCACATCGACCAGCCTCTGGGGCCGGAGGAACGCGCGGTGGGCTACTGGGTGCGCGAACCCTTCCCCAGCATCGTCACCGCCACGCAGATGCGCGCGGGCAAGGTCACCGACGTACCGCTCCTCATCACTTCGCGGATGAACGATGGCGGCGTGATCTTCGCGGACGGCATCGAGCAAGATTTCATCGCCTTCGACTGGGGCCGCCGGGTACACGTTTCGCCCGCGCCCCGTTGCCTCCACCTCGTCATCGGGTAAGGATCTTTCCATGGCCGTCACAGATCTCGCAACCCGCACCTACGATCACAATTTCCGGCTCGACCCGATCGTGCGCAGTCTTCTCGATACCGACTTCTACAAGCTGCTGATGCTGCAGATGATCCGCCATATCCATTCGGATGTGGAGGCAACCTTCTCGCTCATCAACCGCACCACCTCGGTACGGCTGGCTGAAGTGATCGACGAGGCGGAACTGCGCGCGCAGCTGGACCATGCCCGCTCCGTGCGGTTTTCGAAGAAGGAGCTGATCTGGCTTGCCGGCAACAGCTTCTACGGCAAGCAGCAGATGTTCGCGCCCGATTTCATCGCCTGGCTGGCCGAGTTCCGCCTACCGGCTTATGATTTGCGCAAGGTCGACGGGCAGTACGAACTGCGCTTCGAAGGCCCCTGGACTCACACGACCATGTGGGAAATCCCGGCGCTGGCGATCATCAACGAACTGCGCTCGCGTGCGGCGATGCGCGACCGGGGCAAGTTCGCGCTCGACGTGCTCTACGCCCGGGCCAAGACCAAGCTGTGGGACAAGGTCGAGCGGCTGCGCGAGCTGCCGGACCTGGTTATTTCGGACTTCGGCACGCGGCGGCGCCACGGCTTCCTGTGGCAGCGCTGGTGTGTGGATGCTCTGAAAGAAGGACTCGGCAACCGCTTCATCGGCACCTCCAATGTGCTGCTGGCGATGGACGCAGACCTTGAGGCGATCGGCACCAATGCGCACGAACTGCCAATGGTCGCCGCCGCC